>Ga0102940_1000136_pt1 | contig 50241 bp, 31 predicted proteins | sample SalPonR2_C_D1_MG_FD_78215 | JGI IMG/M metagenome (GOLD analysis project Ga0102940, IMG submission 78215) | Salt pond soil microbial communities from South San Francisco under conditions of wetland restoration - Salt Pond MetaG R2_C_D1_MG | ecosystem: Environmental > Aquatic > Marine > Intertidal... | reverse complement strand
GACCTGAAAACAGATCAACTCAATAAGCCCAGGCGGGTCATCATCAACCGGTCTATCTCTCGCTCCGCTGCTATTTGGTTGTATATTTCCATGGGGATGGTGGGCTTTTTTGCCGCCCTTTACCTCGCCCTAATCACCGACCGTCTTACTTTGCTAGGGATTTATCCCCTGGCCTTTGGTCTTTTATTTTTCTATTCGGCACGCCTAAAAAAAGAAGCATTGGTGGGTAATATTCTAGTCGCCCTCTTTTGTGGTGGCGTAGCTGCCGCCATTGGTCTGGCCGAATACTCCAGTTTTAAAGACCTGCTTCTAGTTGATCCTTTGCTGGCCCAACGGGTGCAAACATTATTTATCTGGTACACTGTCTTCGCTTTTTTGTCGACGCTATACCGGGAGATCATTAAAGACATGGAAGATATGGAAGGGGATACGCTCACTCATAATCGTACAGCGCCCATCCGTTGGGGACTACCGGCGACCAGAGTTATTGCTGGTATCGTGGGACTGTGCCTACTGGCCTTTTTATTATGGCAGGGATGGCAGTGGCAAGATTGGTTTCCACGGTGGGTGATCATTTTTCATCTATTAGGACTGGCCTTGCCAATGCTGATCTCTTTTTACCTCTTGGCTTTCGCCAAAAACCGGCAACAATTCCACCGCCTGAGTACTTTAGTAAAATGGATCATGCTTAACGGACTCCTTTTAATACTTTTTGCAAACGTCTAACCACATGAACAACCCACAGGACTTACCCCTGATTTTAGCATCAGCTTCCCCCCGGCGGTCTCAATTATTAGAACAGGCCGGCTTCACCTTTCAGGTGCGTCCCCAATCGGTCGATGAAGTCTACCCCGCCGATATGCCCGTGCAAGATGTTGCCCCCTACCTCGCGCAACTCAAAGCCGAAGCCGCTGCTGATCTTCTCACGGAAGACACCAGCATCCTCTTAACCGCCGACAGCGTGGTTATCCTCAACGACAGGATTTATGAAAAGCCACAGGATGAAGAAGATGCCCGACGCATGTTGCGTGCGCTAAGCGGGGAAGAACATACGGTCATTACCGGCGTATGTCTGCGCTCCCGCCACAAAGAACGAGTTTTCTCTGGCGTCACCCATGTACAATTTGAGGAACTGACTGATGCTGAAATAGCCTACTACGTAAAGCAGTATCAGCCTTTTGACAAGGCGGGGTCTTATGCCATTCAGGAGTGGATTGGCCTCTGTAAAATTTCGGGCATTAGAGGTACCTATGCTAATGTAATGGGACTACCCGTGGATTTAGTCTACCACGAGTTACAGAAATGGTAAGAAAACAGCGCCTCCTCTTTCTTACAGATAACTCCACTGTACCTTATGCCCTGCAGCCTGTAACATGGACTTTTATTCACTTAGGCTCCATATCCAGCTGCCCTTTTCGTTGAAGTAGCCGACTTTATCGCCCTGCTCCACCCGGAATACACCATCACCGGCATAAGAAATCGATTCAAAATCAGGAGAAACGATAGACTGGCCACTGGCATTGGTGAGGCCGCTAAAGCCTTCTACTTTTACGGTAGCGTATCCATCGCGAAAAGAGCTTATTTTACTGTATTTAGGGGGAATTAGCGCAATTCCCCGCCGGTTAATTACCCCCCATTTTTTGTCAATACGAACCACGGCTACTCCGTGACTGAATTCACTGGCCTTTTCGTAATAGCCATGGTGGATATCAGCTTGCTCCGTGATAAAATAAAACCGGTATTTTCCCTGGCGCACTAGCCCCCGGCCCTCACTAAAGTTTAACAGCCGATTTACACTCGGTTCAATCAGCAGCTCCCCGTCGGGATTAACCAGGCCTGCCCGTTTTAATCCCCGGTAAACGACGGCTCGTTCATCTTCGTAGGCATTGCAACGAGAAAAGCTAAAAGCAGACCGCTCCTCGCCGTGCCGGTCGAGGTATCCACAAGAGCCATTTAAATACACAGCAGCCCGTCCCTCACTAAACGGCTCAGCACGGCTATACCGGGCCATAATAACTAACTTTCCCGTGAGGTCAATGTATCCATAAGCCCCTTTATGCTTAGCCACAGCCAGACCTTCACTAAAAGACTCTATTCCTTCATAGGGTCGTCTGGTCAGGAGATGACCACGCAAATCAATAAGACCGTATTTGTCTCCGCTGCGTCCATAGCGCACAATAGCCACACCTTCCGGGTGAAAAGGAGCAATAGCCCGATATTGCGGATCAAGCACCAGGGCACCCCGCGTGTCAATAAGTCCCCACTGACCATTCTGCCTTACCCGGGCAATTCCTTTGAAAAAATCTGTAGCTTCGTCAAAATTGGGAGCAATGCGCATCTTACCTGCCATACCTATAAAACCAATCCCCTGCGCGGTCGACACCCAGGCTAGTTGATGACGAAAAGAACCACTTGCCTCATACTGAAAATCGATTACCACCTGCCCCATACGATCAATGAACCCCCACTTCCCTCCTAATCGTACGGCAGCTAGTCCCTCACTAAATGGCCGAACCTCATCAAAACGACAAGAAATTATTTCCTGCCCTTCCAGATTGGTAAAGCCCCACATTTGATCGTGCATGACCGCTAAGCGACCTTCACTTAGTGTACCAATTTTATCGTAGGTCGCCCGGATAGCCAATTGCCCAAGTGTATCGATTAAGCCGTATTTAGGGTTTTCGATATATACCTTAAGAATTTGCTGATCAGTATGCTCCAGAAAACGAATATCATCGTAGCGGCAGGGAATTAGCGATCTGCCATCGGCGTGGACTGCACCCCATTTGCCGTTTTTGCGGACAATACCAATCTCGTTTTCCATGTCTCGCACAAAATCATAACGATCCGGGATTGTCATCTTGCCCGTTGCGTCAATATAGCCCCACTGACAATCCTGGCAGGTAATGGAAGCCTGGCGTCGGAATAATTCATCGTACCGCGTATAATCGGTCATGATACAGGGGGCCAGCAAGCTATCGAGGAAATGAGCCAGGGGTTGCAACCCATCGCGGGGCTGCATGCTCGCGGTAAACGTTCCCTGTCGGCTGGCTCGTGATCGACCATTATGGAAGGGGCCGATAAAAGCAAAGCCCTGCTGAATTAACTCGCCCTGGTCATTCAAGAGTCCAAAACTACCATCAGCCAATATGCAGCGTGCTACTCGCTGACCACGGGTAAAATCCTGGAGGTAAATGTGAACGAACTGCATTTCCGTGACCAGTGCCCCCAGCTCCAGGTCGACGATACCGAAGATGCGCTCAAACCGAAAGGAGGTACGTTCAATTTCCAGGGGCGTAGGTTTTGGCAAGCCAACTACCGCCAGGTTAGTTTTGGGGATTGGCCGGATCAAAGTAAAGGCGGGCTGTACTAATTCCCGGCCGTTACCCGTTTGGCGCAAGCCCCAGCGATCCTCTCTCGAATCGTAAAACCATTCTTTACCGCTATGCTCCACAAATGGTTTCGTTTCTCCATCGAAAGCGGAATCGGAGATCGCCGGGCCCGAGACCCGTACGGTAAAATGTTGCTGCAGTTTTTGGCTAGACTGCAAGCGGCCTGAATTATTGAACGAAAAAACATGAACAGACTCTCCCGTACTTTCCCCACTTACGCGATAGGCCCGAACGCGATTATCCGAGTGTTCCAACCGATCGTATACCGGTGCCAATACTTCTTCACCAAATTGATTTATCAATCCCACGCTTCCCGCACGACGCACCAGGGACAAGTTGCGTTGCAGCGGAGCGATGTATTCATAGTGCGTTGGGGTGACGACCGAATCGCCCGTTGTCACTACCCTCCAGCCATCAGGTGTTCGCACGCGAAACCAATTATCCTGAAAGGGTTGTATCTCCTGGTATTGGGTGGATAGGATGGGCTGTCCGCACCAGTCTACGACTCCCACATAGGCTCCAGATCGCGCTAATAGGTATTGGTGCGTTAGGGCAAAGAAATCGTCATTGCGCTCCGATACGATAGACTGTCGGCACAGGAAAGAATAAATCGCAATGCCATTTACCGCATAAAGCTTAAGGTAATAGGGTGAAATAAACTCGTAGGACAGGTAGCGGGATGGCAACAGACGGCTACCAGTATTAGAGATGAGCCCCCAGCGTTGTTCTTCTTTAACCAGAAACCCGTGCGAGCCCGCTCGCCTGACCTGCTGCGCCTGTGGCGCAAAGAGTACTTTCCCCGTCAGATCAGCCACCCCCACCCGCTGCTCTTTATAAAGATAAAAACAACTGTCTTCCGATACGTAATCAATATGATCGTAAGCCCGGGGTAATACAGAAGAGCCGTTTTTGCGCACCACACCCCATTTTTCGTTTTTGGCGTAAGCCAGAAAGGGGCCATCCCAAACATCAATACGGTCGTATCCGTTATCCAGAATCCGTTGCCCAGAGGCACTTCGGACGTGCCAGGTATCATGTTCTAATACGGCAAATAAAAGGCTGTCCAAAACTTTGATATCCTGGTATTGCGGCCTAATAATTTCTTGTCCGAATCGGTTGAGCAGACCGACACCTCCATCCCGTTGCATACTAGCGTAGCCAAATTCTTTAAAAGCTCCGATGGCTTCATAACGCGGGGATACTTTCATCGATCCACTGGCATCAATCAGTCCCCACTGCTGCCCCTGTTTGACAGGGAACAAGCGTTGCGCACCGACATAGGCAGGCAATAAAATAAGAGGTAGTACGATAAGAAAAAAGGATCGCATCAGTTGGCGTATAGGTCAGGATTTGAAGCATTCATGTAACGAAGGCAGTGTATTGGAAATTATACCGTTCATCACGGACTTACCACCGTACCCTAAATCGTTTGTGTGGCGATTGAAGTGGCAGCGACGTCTTGCTCCGGGTGATCCATTTTTTATCAGTTGCACCTTCAGTTTGACAAAAGTACAATATCCAGCTCCCTGAGCAAGTGCACTTTACGCTAGTAACAAGTTTTACGGACCGATGGGATAAATGGGTTAGTAAATGGTGCTACCCGCTCCTGGGCAAAATTACGTAGCTTTGAAAAAAAAGACCGCTTTGACTGATCAGGAACACCCACTCGGCTTTCGCGAAGCTCGTCCCGACCCTGCTCAACGGGAAAAAATGATCCGGCACGATCGCCTACCGATCACGCTAATTTTAGACCATCTGCATGACCCAAGGAATATTGGCAGTATGTTCCGACTGGCCGATGCTTCCCGCCTGACTGAAATTATTATGGTAGGGATGCCTGAGATGGCAACGAAAGATAAGATTCACCGGGTGGCGCGCTCTACGATGCAATACGTGCCCTTTCGGCAGGTCAATAACGTGGCCGAATGCCTGGAAGCCACTTCGCTGGACCTGTGGGCATTAGAGTGGACAAATCACTCTATTCCTTATCATCAATGGAAAGGTAAACTCCCAATTGGCCTGGTGATTGGAAATGAGCAGCGCGGTGTTTCGGAGGCATTTTTTCAGGTTTGCCGCGGCAGTATTCACCTACCTATGTTAGGCATGAACACCTCCATGAACGTTAGTGTGGCTACCGGAATTGCCGTATACGGCTTGCTCCAGCAGGCAGGTGAATTGACTGAACGCGACTAAGCGATGCCAGTAGCTCCTCTACACTAATTCCTCCAGGCGATCCTCTTCGAGGACGCCTTTCTTTTTGCGTTCACGGCTTACAAAAAGATAAAAACCCACGAGGCCTACACCAATAAAAATCAGGATAGATGAGAAGTAGGCTGCTTCCTCATTCATACCCATTTTTGCCAGTAGGCTACCCACGAAAAGGCCAAGGCCAGCCATAATGCATACCACTCCTGTTTTCAGTGTGCGATAGCGCCGATTGGGACGCTGCAGAATGCTGGCATCCCGCCCCGATTCGATCAGCGCCATGCTGATTTTGTTTTTGGTAGAATAATGCAGGTATATAAAAACGATCAGGGCCATAAAAGGCCAAATGATACCGAAAATGGGAATTAAGATTTCTGCTCCACTCATTTCTCTGTTGTTTTTGTGATTTGGTCGATAGGACGAGCCGTTGGTCGAAGTGGTTACAACCCTGGACAGTTTTTCTCATCCTTTTTTAAAAGTGATTTTTTGTAACCAAACCTCAATACCTTGCGTCATACCGAATACATGGCTACAACCGTGGAGGAAAAAGACATTATACTTGTCCGGCGCGTACTGACCGGCGACAAATCAGCGTTCCGCTCTCTGGTAGAGCGCTATCAAAACTATGTCTTTTCCATCGCTGTTAGCATTACTAAAAACCGGGAAGAAGCGGAAGAAGTAGCCCAGGATGTCTTTATTAAAGTATACAAACAACTAGGCAGCTTTCAGCAACGCAGCCAACTGAGTACGTGGCTATACACGATCACCTACCGCACGGGGCTGGATTACGTCCGGCGCAAACGCCTACACACCGAGCCCATTGAGCGGGAAGACGGGCAGGCAATACCTCTGGCCGATGACCTGGAAGCCGGGCCATCGGGGCAGTTACAGCAAAGTGACTTGCAGGACCTACTGGCGGGGGCGCTCGAGCAACTGGAAGCAGCCGATGCTGCTCTGCTGCAATTGTATTATTTTAAGGAACGTTCGGTACGGGAAATTACCGATATTACCGGACTGAGCGCCTCCAATGTAAAAACGCGACTGTTTCGCCTGCGCAATCAATTAAAGGAGGTGCTTTCGCAAAAATTAAATCAGGAAATCGAGGATTTACTATGAGTAATACGCCATCCGATATCTGGGCTTATCTGGACGGACAATTGTCCGAAAAAGAGCGTCGTGCCTTTGAGCAAAAAATCGAAGAAGATGAAGCACTCCGCCATCAGGTGGCTGCAGCCAGAATCCTGGATCGCAATCTGCAAGAGCGCGAACCGGAACAACCCTCGATGCGCTTTGTAGCTAATGTCATGGAACGACTTCCTGACTTGTACCAGCCCATTTCTGTTAAGCCTCTTCTTTCCCGGAAAGCATTGCGCTGGGCCGGCGGCATCCTGGCCACCGTTCTCCTAATAAACATCAGTCTCCTGTGGATCCTGCCCACCGGCAGCACGGGAGAATTACCCCTGATTGGCAATGTACAACAGATGCTGAATGCCCTACCCCATGGCTGGCTACTGCCCCTGAGTGCACTCAGCGTAGGCTATGTAGCCTACGCCGTCCTTGATGCTTTTCTGGAGCGCCGGTTGTTGAAGCAACCGAAGAAAGCTTAAGGTAAAAAGTGCGGCCTGCTGGCCCGGTCAATATTAACTATCCACTATTAATCGAGAGCCAGGACTATGCCTTCGGGTAGTCGACCCGCCTCAGGCGGGTCGGAATTATTTTGGGCACTTTAATCTACAAACAGTAGACTCTCCCGAGGTCCCGGCGATGTACTGGCTTTACCTGACAGATCGGTGTATGCTCCCCGGCCGATCTCCGAGAGATCAACTATTTGTAGCCATAAACAAAAAATATCAGCACGACCCCCGGATGGGGGTCGACCAGGTACGCTGAATACCCTACCAGCAAGGCTGGTTGGCCTAAAAAAATAGATGGCAGGCACTTTAAAAGTGCCTGCCATCTTCTTATTCTTATGTACTTTTCTGTTTCTTGAGAGTAGGGAAAATTTCGAAACGGAATACCAAATAACTATGCGCAGCCTTTATCTCTTTTTTCTTGTGGCCCTGGTTGGTGGCCAAACTATGCTTTTCAGCCAAAATGATAACGCAGCTATTAGCCAGGCCGTCAACGGCCTGCAGCTACGCAGCATCGGTCCTGCCGTAATGGGCGGCCGTATTGCCGATATTGCCGTTAGTCCGCACCACCCCAGCACCTGGTACGTGGCGGCCGGCTCCGGCAACCTCTGGAAGACCACCAACAGCGGCATCACCTGGCAGCCGGTTTTTGACGATCAGTCGTCCTACTCTATCGGTGTGGTCACTATCGATCCCAATCAACCGGAAACCCTCTGGGTAGGTACCGGCGAAAACGTCAGTGGTCGTCATGTCGGCTGGGGTGATGGCGTCTATAAATCCACCAATGGCGGTAAAAGCTGGAAAAATATGGGGCTACCTAATTCTGAACACATCGGCAAGATTTTGGTCGATCCACGCAACAGTGACGTAGTGCTGGTAGCTGCCGAAGGCCCACTCTGGTCAGCTGGAGGCGACCGCGGCGTTTACCGCACCACCGATGGTGGCCAAACCTGGACGCAAGTACTCGCCGTTGATGAACACACGGGCGCTACCGACCTGGAGTTTGACCCTACCAACCCCGACGTCGTGTACGCTGCCGCCTACCAACGTCGTCGCCACACCTGGTCCCTCCTGGCCGGAGGACCGCAATCGGGCATCTATAAGTCTACCGACAATGGCAACACCTGGCGGGAAGTGACGACCGGTTTACCGCAAGGTGATATGGGCAAAATTGGTCTGGCCGTCACCCCTGCTGATCCGCAACGGGTTTATGCGACTATAGAAGCCAATGCGCAGGAGAAAGGCTTTTATGTATCACCTGATCAGGGGGAAAGCTGGGAGAAACGCAGTAGCTATACCTCCGGAGGTACCGGTCCACATTACTACCAGGAAATTGAGGTGTCACCGGTCGATCCGGATCTGATCTACCAAATGGATGTGTTCCTGCATGTTTCGCGCGACGGTGGCCGCAGCTTCGATTATCTCGGCACCGGGCGCGAAAAGCACAGCGACAACCACGCCCTGTGGATCGATCCCGCCAATGGACACCACCTGCTGGCGGGTACCGATGCCGGCCTTTACGAAACCTTCGACGAGGGCACCCCCTGGAGGCCTTTTCCCAACCCGCCGGTCTCGCAGATCTACAAATTGGGGCTTGACAATGCGGAGCCTTTCTATAACATCGTTGGTGGCGCCCAGGATCTCGGCACCCTAATCGGCCCCTCACGCACGATGAACGTGGAGGGCGTACGCAATCAGGACTGGTATATCCCGCTGGGGGCCGACGGCTACGATTCCGCCTTTGATCCGGAAGATCCTGACATTGTATACATGGAAATTCAGCAGGGACTGCTGCACCGCCTCGATCGCCGCAGCGAAGAGGTCCTCAACATTCAGCCGCAACCCGCCCTCAATGATCCACCAGAGCGCTGGAACTGGGATAGCCCTATCCTTATTAGTCCGCACGATCACAACCGCCTTTACTTCGGCTCTCAGCGATTATGGCGCAGCGACGATCAGGGACAATCCTGGGATCCCATCAGTCCCGACCTCACGACCAATACCAACCGCTACGAACTGGAATTCATGGGGCGCGTCTGGAGCGTGGATGCCCTCTACGACAATGGTGCTATGTCGAAATACGCCACCCTGACCGGCATTTCTGAATCACCATTGGTCGAGGGGCTACTCTACACCGCTTCCGACGATGGACTAATTCATATCAGCGAAAATGGCGGCGATAGCTGGAGTGTGAGTGGGTCGCTACCAGGCGTGCCCGAACGATCTTTTATTAATGATGTCGAGGCATCAAGCCACGACCCCAATACCGTTTTTACCGTAGCCGATGCCCATAAACTGGGCGACTACAGTCCCTATCTATTCGTGAGTACTGACCGGGGCCGCTCCTGGCAATCAATTGCCGGCGACCTGCCCGACGGCACCATCGTTTGGGTGGTCAAGCAGGATCATGAAGATGCCAATCTGCTGTTTGCCGGCACCGAATACGGCATCTACTTCTCACCCAATCAGGGCACCAATTGGATTAAGCTGGGAGCCGGCGTACCCACTATTCCTTTCCGCGATCTGGAGTTACATCCCCGCGACAATGATTTGGTCGGCGCTACTTTTGGTAGGGGCTTTTACGTGCTCGATGATTATACGCCTCTACGCTATTTATCGGCGGCTGTCGCCAAAAAGAAGAATCACTTGTTCCCAGTACGCGATGCCTGGTGGTATATTCCCAGCGTACCCATGCAGGCCAAGGGTATGCCCACCCTGGGCTCCACCAGCTACGTCGCGGAGAACCCTCCGTTTGGGGCCATCATTACCTACCATCTGACTGATCTGCCACAAACGGCAAAAGCGCAACGGCAGGAAAAAGAAAAGACGCTACGGGCTGATGAAGCTGACGCTCCCTTTCCCGGATATGAGACGTTACGGGAAGAACGTAAAGAAAGTAGCCCACAGGTAATGTTGCTGATCAGTGATGCCGACGGCAATCCCGTACGCTGGCTGGAAGGCTCCGCCTCCGAGGGGTTACATCGCATTAATTGGGATTTGCGGCTACCCGCGCCCAATCCCATTGATCTGTCGCAACCTGGTTTTACGCCCCCCTGGGCCGGCGATGCGCAAGGACCACTGGCCGCTCCCGGCGACTACTCCGCGCAGCTCTACGTAGAGCACGACGGGCAGCTGCAGCCACAGGGCGATACACAGTCATTCACGGTAAAACCCGTACCTACCGCAACAAAAGGTACCGACTTTGCGGCAGTTGCTGACTTTCAGCAAAAAACCAGTGCTCTCCTGCGACAGACTACCGCAGCGGGTCGCCGGCTCTCCGAAGCCGGTGAGCGCCTACGCTACCTGGGGGCAGCCCTCAAGCAGACACCCCGGGCCGAAGCGGAGCTGTTTACCACCTACCGGGTGTTGCAGGACCAACTCGCTGATTTGCGCATGGACCTCTATGGCGACCCCGCCCGTTCCCGCTTAAACGAAGCGCAGTCGCCAGCAATCAGCGGTCGGGTCGGCCAGGTTGCTTATGGCCACTGGGACACGCGGCAGATGCCCACCGAAGCCTACCGCAATAACCTGGAACTGGCTACTCAGGCATTCACCGGATTCAAGGACGATCTCGCTGTCTATCTACAGCAACTAGAGGCCTTTGAGGCGGATATGGAAGTGGCCGGCGCACCATATACCCGCGGAAGGAAAAATTGATAAGGTTCAGGTTTTACCCGTTATCTTCTTTTACCATTAAGCGATTTGCGAAAAAAGAATACCGAACTGCTTTCCCTCAAGCAATTCGGTATTCTTTTCTGATAAATCAGTATACTACGTATACCACGCACGAAGTGAGATGGGCTTTGCCACCCATTTCTAGCCTACGTAGCTATGCTTCCGCTTTGGGCGTATTGAAGCTAGTTGGTGGCATTGGTGGCGTATTCATTTCCTGAATATGGCCGTACTGGTCTTCGTAACGGCGAATATTTTCTTGCAGTGCCTTCAGCATCCGCTTGGCATGTTGAGGAGTGAGAATTACTCTTGACTTCACCTTAGCCTTGGGAACATTAGGTACTATCCGAATAAAATCCAGAACGAACTCGGTCTGAGAGTGAGCAATAACGGCCAGATTAGCATAGGTACCCTCCGCTAACTCCTCAGGAAGTTCAATATTGAGTTGTTTGTTGTCTTTTTTCTGATCTGCCATGGTCTTATTTCTTCTTGGTGGATGTCTTTTTCTTCGTTGTTTTCTTTTTGGCGGAAGCCTTCTTTTTCTTGCCCTTGGAAAAAGCATTCGGAATTTCCAGTTCGATATACTTTTTAACGTCTTCCAAGGTTAGCTCGGCGGCTTCTTCACTAGTCATGCGTTTACCATCCTCATTCTTGGGTAGCTTCACTGACTTTTTACCAAAGCGAATAAATGGCCCCCAGCGTCCGTTTTCCAGATTAATTTTTTCATCGGGCCATTTTTGGATATAGCGATTGGCTTCTTTCTCTTCTTTTTTCTGAATGAGCTCGTACATTTCGTCATCACTAAGGTTATCGAAATCATACTTTTTAGGCACATTAACAAACATACCGTTCCATTTCAAGAAGGGTCCAAATCGGCCTTTACCTTTCGTGATGGGCTGTCCCTTATAGGTACCTACCGGCGCCTCTTCTTTCAGTTTCTGCTCAATCAACTCAAGAGCGCGCTCGCGGGAAAGTTCTACAGGATCTTCACCGCGTGGAATACTGACGAATTTATCCCCAAAGCGTACATAGGGCCCATAACGCCCTGCCCCGATCGCTACTTCTTCGCCTTTGTATTCACCCATATCCCGGGGCAATTGAAAGAGCTTCAGGGCCTCCTCAAAAGTAATAGTATCGATCGATTGCTGCGGCTTTAGATTGGCATAGCGTGGCTTCTCGTCTTCATTAAGTTCCTCTGGAGCTCCAATCTGCGCGACCGGGCCCAGACGAGTCATACGAGTAAGCAGGGTACGACCGGTTTCAGGGTCGGTGCCCAAAATGCGGTCGCGGGTGGGCCGTTCGGCATTTTCCAGCGTTTCTTCGATATCTTCGTGGAACGGCCAGTAAAAATCATCCAGCATTTTGGTCCATTCCATACCGCCCTCGGCGATGGTATCAAATATTTTTTCCATTTCCGCCGTAAAGCGGTAGTCCATTACATCTTCAAAGTGTTGATCGAGAAATTTGACTACGGTGATTCCCAAATCGGTTGGAAACAGTCTGTTTTTAACTGCCCCGGTCATTTCTTCTTCTTTATTTTTTTCTACCGATCCAGCGGCAAGGGTCAGTACCGTATATTTACGTGGTGTCCCTTCGCGGGTCTGTTTGACCACGTAGCCTCTACCCTCTTCCATGATCTTACTGATGGTTGGTGCGTAGGTAGACGGGCGGCCGATGCCGAGCTCTTCCAGTTTTTTCACCAGGCTGGCCTCAGTATACCGGGCCGGTGCCCGGGTAAATCGCTCGGTAGCTTTCATTTCCTTTAGGAACAACTCCTGCCCCACTTTAAGCGGAGGCAGCATACCTTTAGCTTCCTGCTCTTCGTCGTCATCATCACGCGACTCCAGATATACTTTGAGAAAACCATCGAATTTAAGTACTTCTCCTTCGGCACGCAGCTGTGTGTCGGGAATGGTCGAAATAGCAATAGAAACGGTGGTCTTTTCCACGATTGCTTCGGCCATTTGAGAAGCGATGGTCCGTTTCCAAATGAGTTCATAGAGGCGTTGTTCGTCGCGCCCCATGGTTACCGTATGCCGATCGATGTAGGTTGGTCGAATCGCTTCGTGTGCTTCCTGAGCACTCTGGTTTTTACTTTTAAAGCGGCGCGTTTTCAGGTATTTCTGCCCGAAGTTTTTTTCAATTTCCTGGGCAATCGATTTGATAGCCACCTCACTCAGCGCCGTTGAATCCGTACGCATGTAAGTGATATTACCTGCTTCGTACAGGCGTTGAGCCACGCTCATGGTACGTTTTACGGAGAACCCCAGTTTCCGACTGGCTTCCTGCTGCAGGGTTGAGGTCGTAAACGGGGCTGTGGGGCGGCGCTTTAAGGGTTTGACGGCGATATCGTCAATCTCGAACGTTGCTTTCGCACATTTTTCTAAAAATGCCTGGGCCTCACTTTCCTTATCGAAACGCGAAGGTAACTCTGCTTTTAATACCACAGAACGGCCATCTTCGCCCCGCACATTGAACCAGGCGTTAACCCGAAAAAAGGGCTTTGCTTCGAAGTCGCGAATGGCCATTTCGCGCTCAACCAGTAGCTTTACGGCTACCGACTGTACGCGTCCAGCGGATAATTTTCCCTTTACTTTCTTCCAGAGCACTTCTGACAGCTCATAACCTACCAGGCGATCGAGTACCCGACGGGCCTGCTGAGCATTCACCAAATTAATATCAACCGTTCTTGGTTTGGTAATCGCGTTTTGGATAGCAGGCTTAGTGATCTCCCGAAAGACAATTCGCTTGGTAGTCGCGGGGTCAAGCCCCAGGACTTCACAAAGGTGCCACGAGATAGCTTCTCCTTCCCGGTCTTCATCCGTTGCCAGCCAAACCTCATCGACTTTTTTGAGTAAGCCCTTCAGTTCCTTAACTACTTTCGTTTTGTCGGGAGTGACGACGTAATTTGGCGTGAAATTATTATCAACATCTACGGATCCTTTGCTTTTCTGCAAATCACGTACGTGACCGTAGCTAGATTTTACGGTGAAGTCTTTTCCAAGAATCTTTTCAATGGTCTTGGCCTTTGCTGGAGACTCTACAATTAGTAGACTTTTTGGCATATGTTATGAGCAATTAGATTTGGGTCAAATATCAAGTAGCAGTGTTGTCGCTTGAGATTTTGGGTATCATTTCGGCTTGCAAATGTAAGCATTTCCCCAGATACTCGCAGAGACGACATGGAACACCACAGCGAAAAGTGCTGAAAAAACCTTTCCTTAGTTAATCAGAAACGCATAAATTTCAAAATATGTTTTGTGGTAAGGCTGAAGTCAGGTGTAAAGAATGTCCAACCTGACGAACAGGCCATACGAGAAAGGTATACCGGTAACGAAGTGCTATAGATGCCGCGAAGGGTCTCAATTCCCCCGGAATTTCTATATTGAGCTTTTGTTTTACCTCTGGCATCCGATACAAAACTGAAGTATATGAAACATATATACGTTGCGGCCACCGGGCAACACGTTGGAAAAACGACCTCCACACTGGGCCTTGTCGCTAATTTACTGGAACAAGGTTTCAAAACGGGCTATTGTAAGCCCGTAGGACAGAAATACGTCTCTTTCGATGATATGATCGCAGATAAAGATGCTGTGCTGTTTGGCAAGGTCATTGGCTTCGACGTCGATCCGGCAATTCACTCTCCGGTGATTATTGGTCAGGGGGTGACCAAAGATTTCATTAAAAACCCCGATCAATTCAAATTTGCGGAAGCTATCGATTTTGCGGCTACTGAGCTGGGAAAGCAATACCAAGTAGTCGTTTATGAAGGGACCGGACACCCCGGAGTCGGCAGTGTCTGTGAGCTATCGAACGCCAAAGTAGCGAAGCAACTTAAGGCCGGGGTAATTATGATTGTGGAAGGAGGTATTGGCCGCACTATTGACAAGCTAAACATGTGTTTGTCTTTATTCAAGGCCAATGACGTGCCTCTACTGGGGGTGATTGTCAACAAAGTCCTTCCGGAAAAAATCGAAGAAATCGACTATTATTTATCTAAAAAATTTGAGCAGATGGGGGTTCCGCTGCTTGGTATTCTACCGTACGATCGCACCCTTTCTTTTCCCATTATGGAAACGGTCAAGCAAGCAGTTGGCGGAAAGGTATTGCTCAACGAGGATTGCATGAATAACCGCGTCGAAGATATCATAGCCGGTTCTCTGGTTGATGTGGAAGAGTTTTCGCGTTTCCAAAACATCCTGCTGGTAACCAGCATCCGCCGACTCAACGAAGCCATTGCTAAAGTCGAGCGCATTTCGGAGATGAAAGGTCTGGAAGAATCTCCCCTTTCGGGAGTTATTGTCACCGGTGACGGACGGCATGCCCGCTGGTACGACACGGCCGACCTCAACAGCCCCTATTTTTTAAAACACAAGATCCCAGTCATCACCACCAAACTAGACACCTATGGCTCGGTGGTCAAAACAAGTCGTATTGAAGTAAAAATCAATACGCGTACCCCCTGGAAATCCAAAAGGGCCATCGAACTGATCCGGGAGAATCTAAATTTTGACTTGTTATTGGACCGCATCGACTTACTCCCGTCCATCTAACCTCAGAACAATAGGGAAAAAAGCCTACTTTTGCGTCCGAAAGCTTGTTTGGAGGCTACTAATCAGACTGTAAATGCCTCTTTGGGGGTTCGATGATCAAAACCCAAAGAAGCGCTAAACGAAAACAGGATTTATGCTCAAAGCAATCTCGCCTATCGACGGGCGCTATGCCGGTAAGACAAAAGAACTGCAAAATTATTTTTCAGAATACGCACTCATTAAATATCGGGTCTTTGTTGAGGTCCAGTATTTCTTGGCCCTGTGCGATTTGCCTCTCCCCCAATTGCAGGATATACCAGATGAAAAACGCGATGAGCTCTTACGCCTGATTAATCGCTTTAATGAGACAGAAGCGCAAAAGATTAAAGAGATTGAGCAGGTAACCAATCATGATGTTAAAGCGGTAGAGTATTATCTCAAAGATCGCTTTGACGAAATGGACCTCGCTCCCTGGCGAGAATTCATACATTTTGGCCTGACCTCACAGGATATCAATAATACGGCTATCCCTCTATCCCTCAAGCATGCCATGGAATATATTTTTCGTCCCGCGCTGCAGGAATTACACACTCACCTCAGCCAATTAGCTGACGATTGGGCAGATATTCCGATGTTGGCTCGCACCCATGGGCAGCCGGCTTCTCCTACTACACTAGGTAAAGAATTTAAGGTGTTCGCCGAGCGACTGCACGTACAAATGGAATCGCTTGCGCAAATCGATTACAAAGCAAAATTTGGCGGTGCCACCGGGAATTTTAACGCGCATTACGTCGCTTACCCCAATATCGACTGGAATACCTTTGGTCAGAACTTTGTGGAGCAGTACCTGAGCATGGAGCGTGCCTATCCAACCACGCAAATCGAGCACTACGATAACCTGGCCGCACTCTTTCAGGCGACAAAGCGCATCAATACCATAATCATCGATTTGGCAAGGGATATTTGGACGTATATCTCTATGGATTACTTCAAGCAAAAAGTAGTCAAAGGAGAAGTTGGATCCAGTGCCATGCCCCACAAAGTCAATCCAATCGACTTTGAAAATGCCGAAGGTAACCTCGGTATTGCTAATGCTATTTTTACCCACCTGGCCGATAAACTGCCCGTATCCCGCTTGCAACGCGATCTTACAGACTCTACTGTCCTGCGTAATATTGGCGTCCCCGTAGCCCATAGCCTTATTGCCCTGAAATCAGTTAAGAAGGGGCTACAAAAGCTTGTGCTTAATAAACCCAGACTACACGCTGACCTGGAAGCCAACTGGATGGTTGTCGCAGAAGCTATTCAGAATATCCTGCGCCGTGAAGGCTATCCGAATCCTTATGAAGCACTCAAAGAGTTGACCCGGGGTAGACCTGTCGTCTCCCAATCGGATATCCACCGCTTTATCGATGACCTTGATATTGCGGAGGCTGTGAAGCAAGAAATGAAGGTCATTACGCCCCATAATTATGTAGGCAAACTCCATTGATATCAGATCGCAAATTTTGTGCTGCCACCAGGTTTTGCATAGTTATTTCACTTTTCCCTCCACTAAACATAGTGGCACATAATCTACCATAGCTGTCCGCTATTTTGTCTAATACTTTGCCTGTAGCCGACTCAGCTTTCCAGATAATATTCTCTTTGAACACAATAAGCCAACCTTTATTGGTTATTTCTTTTGATCCGTAAAAAAAAAAACTAACTTTCCACTCGACCCCGAATGACCCCATAATACTATCGGTAGGCAACACAAATTAATATAGGCAAGTGTGCCTTTTATTTGGTACTAAACCCCTAAGTGCTAAGGAAAGATAAAAACAAAAATAAAGAACAAACATGCCTTCCTTAGCCCGTGGCTCTTGCTGTATAGCACTCAGCAAATTACCACATACTATTTAAAAGAATGGTTCTTAAGTGGTGAATGACGAAACGTCTTTCCTACTTATTCGTGGCTTTTGCTACACCACTCCTTATAATTCAAATAGGTAATGACTATTGGATTACCAGGGTTTCCTATGTCTATTTTTTCATACTTTCATTTAAACTTTGGCCTTTTTATGAAACAACTATTATTACTCATTCCATTCCTTTTCCTGACCATGCTTGGTATGGCTCAGGAAAAGACCGTAACGGGTACGATTACTTCCGAATCAGATGGGCTCCCTGTTATTGGAGCGACCATCCTCGTTAAAGGCACCTCCACGGGTACCGCTACTGACCTCGATGGTCAATATTCAATTGACGTACCTGGTGAAGATGCAGTACTTATCATTTCGTATACCGGCTTAAAAACACAAGAAGTAGCTGTCGGTAACCGCACTCAAATTGATATTGCCCTGGAAAGCAGTGTGTCGGTATTAGATGAAGTTGTGGTTACGGGATATGGCTCACAAGGGCGTCGCGTTCTAACCAGTTCGGTTAGTTCGGTGAGCGCTGAGGATATTGAAAACCTCCCTACTCCTAATGTCGATCAAATGATTCAGGGTCGTGCTGCCGGTGTACAGATCAGCTCTAATTCCGGAACTCCGGGTGGAGGTATGTTTGTGCGGGTCCGAGGTACTACCTCAATAACAGCTGGTAGTGACCCACTCTATGTAGTGGATGGTATCCCCATTACGACTACACCTCTTGAAGCGGAGGGTGTCGGCGGCCAAACCACCAGCCCCCTTTCTGATATTAACCCGGCAGATATTGAGTCCATAGAAGTACTTAAAGATGCTTCGGCTACGGCCATTTATGGTGCCCGTGCTGCCAACGGAGTAGTTATTATTACCACCAAACGTGGTTCGCGTAGTAAGAACGCAAAGGTAACGCTAAACTCTTATTATGGATTCCAAAATTATTGGAAAAATCCCCAGGGACAGCTCGTGAACGCACAGCAATTTGAAGAGCTACGCAACGAAGCGGCTGTGAACAATGGTGGACAACCTATCTATCCCAATCCTGGAAGTAGCGGTAACGATACCGAGTGGGCTTCCCTGCTTTTCCAGGAAAATGCGCCTATGAGTAACATCGACTTATCGATCTCCGGAGGTAACGATCGGGTGCGTTATTTTATCAGCGGTAATAACTTCAATCAGGAAGGTATTATGAGAAATCAGGAGTTCACTCGCCAATCTGGTCGGGTTAACCTTGACTTTGACGCCTCGGACAAAATCAAAATTGGTACCAGTGTACTTTACTCGCGGACTCAGCGCCTACGTGCAGATAATGATGACAACATCTTTGGTGGCCTGGGTGGTGCTTTCTTCTTCCCTCCCAACTTACCTGAGCGTCAGCCAGATGGCTCGCTTACCAAGTTCTCTATTTTTGAAAACCCCATCGCGGTAGCCGAACTGCAAGACTTACGCATGAATGTCAATCGCGTTCTGGCTAACGTATATGGAGAATGGGATATTATAAAAGGGTTATCCTTCAAAACTAGTGGTAGCATCGATTACAATCAGCTAAAAGAGGATGCCTACTGGCCTACCCAAATGAATGAAGGTGCTACGGTAGGCGGGCTGGCCCGCTCTACGGTAACGGTTGACGACAACCTGATCTGGGAAAATATTCTAACCTACCAAAAAGGATTAGGTGGAGAGCATTTCCTGACCGCACTCCTGGGACAATCCGTTCAGTTTTCGGATAACGAGCGTACTCAAGCAACTGGTCAGGGTTTCCCTAGCAATGACTTCCGTCGTATTACTTCGGCAGCTACGCAGTTCGCTACCTCTACCGGTACCGAATGGGGTATTTCCTCCTTCTTCGGTCGCTTAAACTACGACTATGCCGGTAAATATATCGTCACCGTTAACGTACGGCGCGATGGTTCTTCTCGCTTTGGTAGTGAGAATCGTTGGGGTACCTTCCCTTCTATTGGTGTAGGCTGGCGTTTGTCTGAAGAAAAATTCATGGAGAACAATTCTTTGTTTGACGAATTAAAGCTGCGGGCAAGTTATGGTATCACGGGTAACCAAAACGGCATTAACAACTTTGCCGCCCGGGGGCTCTGGACTGGTGGCGCTAATTATACCGTTACGCCTGGTACGCAGCCTCAACAGTTAGCCAACCCCGAATTGCAATGGGAGACAACCCGCCAACTTAACTTTGGACTCGATATGGGGATCCTGGATGAGCGCGTGGTCTTTACCTTCGACTGGTATAATAAGTACACCGAAGATCTCCTCTTGAATGTACCACTGCCGCCGACTACGGGCTTCAGCAGTCAGTTCCAAAACTTTGGGGAGATCGAGAACCAGGGATGGGAACTCGGGATCAATGCTACACCGGTACGCACCAGAGATTTCAACTGGAACCTCAGCTTTAATGTTGCACATAACGAAGCTACTGCACGGAAACTGTTTGCCCCCATTGAAATTTACAACCGTAGTCCTTTCCGCCTCGAAGAAGGTCAACCACTGTTTTCATTCTGGTTCCACGAGCAACTTTCAGTTGATCCCCAAACGGGTGATCCGATCTGGCGCACCGTAAATGGCGACTCCAGAACGGAGGACTTTAACCCCAACCGCGACCGCTTCTTTGTTGGTAATGCCCAACCTGATCTGTTCGGCGGGCTGACAAACAACCTGAGCTATAAAGGATTTGACTTTATGATGTTTTGGCAGTTTAGCCTTGGCAATGAGCAACTCCACTGGAATCGCTTCTTCCAGGAGCACGGTGGTACGCGTAATACCGGCTTTATGATCAGCCAGCTCGATCGCTGGCAGCAGCCCGGTGATATTACGGACATCCCACGTATGACCGCTGCTAATTATGCCGGCAACCTGCGCCCCTCACGCTTTGTAGAAGATGGTTCTTACCTGCGATTGAAAAACCTTTCGCTGGGGTATACGCTACCACGAGACCTTACCAGTAAGTGGGGAGTCTCCAAGTTTAGACTATATGTGACCGGGCAAAACCTCATTACGATTACTAACTACACTGGCCTTGATCCGGAACTTACGGGTCCTGCGTCCAACCAATTAGTACAGGGTATGGAGTTCTACACCTTCCCCCAGGCTCGTGTTTGGACTGGTGGTTTTACTCTTTCCTTCTAATCAAAACATAATGAATACAATGAAAAAACTAATTTATATTCTAAGTATCTCACTCCTGGCTTTTTCTTGCGAGGCGGTATTTGATGTGGAGCCCGAAGCGTCTATTTCTGACGAAGGGGCTATCACCAATAGAAACAGTCTAAATGCTGCTTTGGCCGGACTCTACAATCAACTACAAGGCAACTATTATCAGGGGGAATTACAAATCGCTGCCGACGTAAGTTCGGATGTAGCACAAAGTGTAGGGACATGGGATTTCTACCGCGAGATGGATACCTATGTTATTAGTCCCGATAATATCGAAGTACGTGACCTGTGGGCCGCCATGTACGAAGCAGTCAATCAGGCCAATAATATCATCGAGGGCGTTGCTGCCGTCGAGGATGCCACGCAGGAGGTCCTGGACCAGGCTCTGGGTGAAGCTTACTTCGCTCGTGGCCTATCTTTCTTTGATCTGGCTCGTTTATTTGGTGGTGTACCTAATGTATACGGAGACCTTGGTGTTGCGCTCCCCCTGGAGCCCTCCCGCTCACCGGTACTATATACCCGGGCTTCTTTGACAGAAACCTGGGCACAAATTGAATCAGACCTGACTAATGCACTTGACTTACTACCAGAAGAAGGGTTTCCGGCACGCGCCAGTAAAGCAGCAGCCCGGTCACTTCTGGCTCGATATTACCTGTACGTGCAAGACTACCCGCAGGCAGCCAACTATGCCAGCCAGGTCATTGATGACCCTAACTTTGAGCTGGTAAGTGACGTGGTAGATATTTTCAAGGTAAAAAATACTGCTGAAGCTATCTTTGAACTACAATTTGACGCCACTGACGACAATAGTATTCGTACCTGGTATATCCCGGGCGCACTAGGTGGACGTGGTGACCTGGCTGCACACGACGAATTTTACGAAAGTATTCCGGATAATGATGACCGCAAGCAGTTGTTTGCTTTTGACGAATCGTCTATGTTTTGGTATCCGACCAAACATGAAACGCCCGCCAATGCCGACAATTTGCAGATCATTCGTCTGGCCGAGATGTATCTGACTCGTGCCGAAGCCGACTTTTTGAATGGTAGTGGGGATCCACTTGCCGATTTGAATGCAGTGCGTACGCGTGCCGGCCTTGATCCTTTATCCGAAATTACCAGCATCGACGATATTCTTGATGAGCGGAAAATTGAGCTTTGCTTTGAAGGCCATCGCTGGTTCGATTTGACGCGTACCGGGAAAGCACTGGATGTCTTATCATCTGTACCCCGGACGAACTCTCCTGGTGCTCCCGCTATGTTGACCACCCCGGGCCGGCAGGTATTCCCCATTCCAAATGCGGAACGAAATGCCAATCCCGAAATGCAACAAAACCCGGCTTATAATTAGGCCCGGCAGGAACCTGTAACTTGGAAGAGACGCAATAGGTAGATCGCACAATTGTGCGATCTACCTATTGCGTCTCTGTCCATTCCTTTATCACTTTGCAATCGCGCATCAGCGCAGTGCCCCCATCAATCCGCCATACGTACCACCCTGGGCTGGAAGGTGCCTAGCACATCAACCAGGTCGCGCTGATGATTCATCACCTCATGAATGTCTTTATAGGCAAATGGGGCTTCATCCATACCGCCACCAATCAGATCCACCCTATATTTTTTCAACTCTTGCTTCAGTTGTTTTTTCGTAAAGCTATTGATCGCCTTGCGCCGCGACATTTGTCGCCCGGCTCCGTGAGAAGCCGACTGCAATGCATCAGCCACCCCTTTACCCCGCACCAGGAATGCCGGTGCGGTCATTGACCCGGGAATGATTCCCAGTACACCTTTACCTGCCGGCGTAGCGCCCTTGCGGTGTACAATGTATTCTGTACCATCCGGCGTGGTCTCTTTCCAGGCAAAGTTATGGTGATTCTCTATGGTTGCTACGGGATCCATTCCCAGCGCCTTACCCAGCCGATGATGAATATGATGGTGACAGGCCGATGCGTAGTCGCCAGCCAGGTTCATCGCCAACCAGTATTCTTGTCCGGCCTCCGAATTTAGATCCAGCCAGGCCAGATGTTTAGCCTCTTTGGGTAAAGGAGTGGTTTCCATGGCGAGTTGCGTGTAATAACGGGCAATATTAGCCCCCAATCCACGCGAACCAGAATGCGACAGTAGACCAAGGTAGCTGCCGGGGGGCAGCCCAAATTCATTCGCCGGATCGGTAATCGTCACCTCGCCGAACTCTACAAAATGGTTTCCACCTCCCGATGAGCCGATCTGAGTACGCGCTTTTTTACGTAAGTCTTTAATCACCTTAATTTCTCTAAACTCTGAACGTTCCAGCACCGCATCGTCCATTGGCCGATCGTGTACCTCCAGGCCAAAGCGCGTATGCGTACCCAGCCAGTCTTTGAATTGGGCGCGATCTTCCTGTAATTTACTTACCGGTAAATCGTACATAGTCAAACACATGCGGCATCCAATGTCTACCCCCACACCATAAGGAATAACAGCATCCTTTGTGGCCAATACCCCGCCAATTGGTAATCCATATCCGTGGTGTGCATCAGGCATCAGGGCACCGGCCTCGGCTACCGGTAAGCGCATTGCTACATCCATCTGTACCCGAGCATTGGCTGCAATATGCTCGGTTCCGTATACCCGGTAATCCTTCTTTTCTGAACGCAGTTTAATCTCCTTATCCTCAATTGGTTCGGCTTTGCGCAAGGCCGTAACAATCGGTCCCAACACCTCGTCTTCGGCATATTTATCCGGTGAAGTCAGGACATCTTTTAATATTGTCAATGCATATTGCTTACTATTGAATTTGTAGTGTCGCTTCATGATTGTAATCGCCAACCCCACCGCTGGTCCCTGATCAAAGCCAATCTTCAATAAGTCTTTTCCGCGCAATTTTAATTTTGCCATGTTTTCCCCGTTTTCGGTGGCTATAACGACTTACCGTATCCTTTCGTTCCACCGTTGACGTATTTGATCGATGGCTTGCGCCAAAACATTTTGATAATGCGCGACAATATGTGCCAGGTCTGGTTTCAGAGAGGCAGGAGTAAGTTAGGCCCGGCAGGGATTGCCCACAATACCATCACCGGAGACAGGAAAATTGGCCCTGAGCGATAATTGCTCGCATTTAGCCAGCAGCCATTTCGCGAAAATGCAAGATAATATTGATGAGCATGATGGCCACTAAAGCCAATCCAAGGTAGCGCATCCAGGTGCCGTTAGAAACTCTGAACTCCTCCATCTTTTTCTGCGTTTCCGGATTTTTAGCCTTAATGGCTCCGCGGGAATATAAATAAAGATAGAGGCCAAGGCCAAAGAGTAGAAATTCGATAACCAGGCTCGCGATTTCCATAGAACGTAATTTTAAATCTCCTCAAAATAACCGGTTTTCCGGTTTTTACGTACCGCATTCCAGGGAAAACAACGCCCATTCATCGCTACGTAGACCCCCGGAGAAAGCGTCTGTACAAAACCCAACGCACTTCCAAGGTTGAAAAAACCGTCGGATGAAGTACCGAAGGCGTAGGGAATCATAGCACCGGTCAGGACGATCGTCTTATCATCAATATTTGCGTTGGCCAGGTACTCGCCAGTTTCTGTCATGGTATCGGTTCCGTGGGTAATGACAATCTGTACGGCCGAAGAGCGGCGGCAATTGTGGACGATTATTTCCCGGTCGGCATCACTCATCTCCTGGGAATCAATCATCATTAATGTTTTCACATCGATATCCAGACTGCAACGTCCTCGCTCCAACATGCCTTTGAGGTGGCTATCCCGGAAGAACAGCTTACCCGTGATGTAGTTGTATTCTTTATCGAAGGTACCCCCCGTAACAAAAATTTGAATCATAAGTCTGCATTTGCTCCGCAAGTATAGGTAAACAGTGGGGATAAAAAAAGTTCGCCCCGACCACCAGGGTCAGGGCGAAAGGTCTTCGAATAAATTCCCGAAACGGGCTTTCTTAATTTAATATGAGGTTGGGCATAGACCATTTCGTAAAAGGATAAGAGTTCAGGACCAATTGCCCAGTATAGAGTAAATGGTATAGGACGTCAAATATCCTGTCACCTTATATTCTCTACCAAATACAACATGAGGTGGGGACATTCAGATATTTAGTACCCAAGTTAAACCCCGACCTCACGTTTATTGCCTATTCTTCAATCACAAAGGTGGTATCCGGAATGCCGGTATTCACCTTAATTTCTTCTGTTTTGAAATTTACCGGGAAGGGCATGGCACCACTTGATTCCATAGAAAAAGGAAATAGAATACCATCAACTTTCTGATAATCGCCAAACACTGAAGTTTGTGTAATCGTTTGGCCCTGTACGGTCTGAGTAGCCACTTCTTTCAGCTTTAGTCCCGATTCCACGCCATAGTACTCCGTTTTGTTCTGACCACCGGGCATGATGATATTCACTACATACGCATCGGCACCATCGACAGCTTCAATACCTTCCAGGTTCATCTCGGCGCCCATATCAGCGTAGTACATTTCCGGGAACATTTTTGCTTGCGCTTTATAAGCATCCGCCTGCTCACCCTCCACAACCTGACTATTGCCCATCTGGCTAACTTTTGCTTTTTCACCGTCGTATACGATGTTTTGCATGCTATTGCCATTCATTTTAACATCAACGGCCAGCTTACCGTCGGCTACCTGCTGATTGGTCACTTCCATGCTCATACCCTGCACGGTCGTACTCATACGCACCGTCAGGTCTTCGACCTGCATTAGTTTGTCTTTACCTCCGATAGCAGACAGGTAGTTATCAATGACCTGTTGAGCAGTAACATCAGCACCGGCGGTTTTGGTTTTGGCAGGATTACCAAACATATCAAAGAATTTCACCTCCCCAAACTGCTCCATTTTTTCCGCTACCTCACTTTTACTGCCAACCACAACGATATGCGCCTGATCAGGCTTGATGTATTTCTTAGCCACTTCCATTACTTCATACGTTGAAACTGCACTCAGCCGCTTTAGGTAGTTGGCATAGTAATCCTCAGGTAAATCGTAGCGATACGTATTGATGGCGAAGCGAGCAATAGTTTGCGGGGATTCCAGGCTACGAGCAAATGAACCCGCCAGATTATTTCTGGCCAGCATAAGCTCACGCTCGCTAACTGGCTTCGTGCGCAGTCGTGCAAATTCATACATAAACTCTACTAAAGCACTATCGGTCACTTCATTGCGCACACTGGCCGAGGCATTGAATCGGCCGACTTCTTCATCCGTAGATAAGGAGGCATAGGCTCCGTAGGTATACCCTTTATCTTCACGAATATTTTTGAACAGCCGTCCATTACTGCCCCCACCCAAAATAGAATTCATCACATTAGCCGCAATGAAATCATCATCACCGGGCTTCAGGTAAACCGGATACGTAATATTTACCACCGATTGTACGGCGCCTTTTTTATCGACAAAATCAACCTGCGTACTGGCTGGAGGTTGTGGTTTGGGGAAAGAGGGTTCCTCCATTTCTTCCGGCTCCCAGTCACCAAAATACTTTTTAACATTGCGCTTTACCTTCGCCATGGAAACATCCCCAACTACTACCAAAGTGGCAATATTAGGCTTGAAATACGTAGTGTAATATGCGCGGCACTTTTCTGCGGTAATATTTTCAATAGTCTCCTCACTTTCTACCTCCCCATAAGGATGATCCTGGCCGTATACCATGACGCGGGAAACATTAGAGGCAATAAAGTCAGGACTATCCTTGCTGGCAGTAATACCGGATTTGGTCTGTGTTTGTAGTTTATCGAACTCATCTTCCGGAAAAGAAGGATTGTACAGTACATCTGTCATCAACTCCAGTAGCTTATCCTCATGCTTGGTCAGGCTAGAGCCGAAAAGGCCCTGCCCGGAAGACGACAGCGAGGCACCGATAAAGTCGATTTCTTTATCGAGTTGAGCTTTGGTGCGATTCGTCGTGCCGTTGCGTAGCATTTGCCCGGCCATAGAAGATAGGCCAGCCTCATCACCTTCCATATGCAAAGGAACATTGAGCGATAGCTGGTAAGAAACCCGGGGCAATTTATTGTTAGTGACAACGATAACCCGCATTCCATTATCCATCATGAACGATTCGTAGTCGGCAAGCTGAATTTCTGGAGCTGGTCCCGGCTCTGGTGGGTTTTCTCTAAACGTTTCTTGTCCGAACAGCGCAGTGCTCATGCAGGCCAATAAAACGATAAGGGGTGCTATTATATTTTTCATGGTCTTTATACTCATTAATAATTAAGAAATGGGATTATTGATCAGTCTGTTTGGGCAACCAAAATAGTACCACCCGATTGTCTTTAGTGTAATATTTTTTGGCAGCAGCCATCATGTCTTCACGGGTTACATTCAGATAACGATCAATTTCTGTATTAATCAAATTGGCGTCGCCGTACATGACCTCATAGGTAGCCAGGTTGCTAGCGATACCCGACATGGATGATTTATTGTTTACCATATCGTTTTCCACCTGATTGCGTACTTTCTGATACTCTTCTTCACTGACTAGCTCGGTGCGCACGCGTTCCATTTCCTGGTTAATTACTTTTTCCATTTCCATTGGATCGATCCCCATATTAGCAATGCTGGCGACTATTGCCAGGCCCGGATCTTCCAGTCCAAAATTTTGGGCGAAAGCCGCTATGGCGACCTGACTTTCTTCCACCAACGCCCGGTTGAGGCGTGAACTGGCACCGGCAGAAAGAATCTTATTTAACATTTCCAGGGCGTAATAATCATCCGTGCCCAGGGCAGGAGTACGATAGCCCATGAACAGACCTGGAAGCTGAACATTATCGTACACGGTATCGCGGATTTCACCTTTCAGGGCAGGCTCGACCACAGCGTTGCGCTCAATATCTTCTCCGCGTGGAATAGTGCTAAAATACTGCTCAATCAGTGCTTTGGTCTGCTTGACATCCAGGTCACCAGCAATGGTCAGGGTTGCATTATTGGGCACGTAATAATCTTCGTAAAACTGAACGTAATCTTGCTCCGTAGCGGCGTTTAAGTGATCCATGCTACCGATCACTGACCAGCGGTACGGGTGTTCCTGAAAAGCACGCTTGAACATTTCTTCGGTAAAGCGGCCATAGGGCTGATTGTCAATCCGCTGGCGGCGCTCTTCTTTAACGACTTCACGTTGCGTTTCTATGCCTTTCTCATCCACAATCGCATGCAGCATTCGTTCTGATTCCAGCCAAAGACCAAGTTCTAATCGGTTGGAAGGCAGGGTCTCAAAATAATAGGTGCGGTCATTAGAGGTATTCGCATTGCGATAGCCTCCTGCTTCGGCAACCAATTCAACAAATTGGCCACGCTCGATATTTTTAGACCCCTCAAACATGAGGTGCTCAAAAAAATGCGCAAAGCCGGTACGCTGAGGGTTTTCATCCTTCGATCCCACGTGATACATAACAGAGACCGTGACAATCGGTGTCGAGTGATCTTCGTGCAACAACACGGTCAGACCATTGTCCAGCGTATAACGCTCGAAATCAATGGTTTTCATCTGGGCCAGCAAGGGTACTATACCCAGGCACAACAAGAGGGTTAATACATGTTTTTGCATAATCATATAAACTTGTTTTGAGGTTTTTTACAGTAGGTTCCATATAAGAAATACCTTCCGCATTAGCATCAGGTCCCTTACTCTTATGTGGTTAAATACAGTCAGAACGGTGAAAATTAGATGTGATACAGTTCGGTGAGTTAACTGCTTAAACTCTGGCCGCAAGAAAAAACCATTTCTATAATCTTCTGATTTTTTTAGCCGAAAGCCAGTAATTTTAAGATAAAACTATGAAAATGCCACAGCGTCTTTTGGCAACAGCCTTAAACGAGCCCCCATACTTACTTGCCCGGGAGACCGTTTTAAGCTCTGATTAAACCACCTTATCCGCGCAGTAGGAGCTGGCGAAGGCATCTGGCTTGGCTTTAAAGACAAAGCCCATCCCCAGAATATACCCCATCGCTTCTTTTAGCGCTACATTGGACTGGAAATGCGGATCGGTATTGATATCGGCGTGCACCTCCAGTTCCACCTCGTACGTATCCAACAGATCGCACAGGGCATAAGCTACTTCGATGGATTTGCTGACTTCCAGAATCATCCGCTCTCGCAGGCTCATCCGTTTGGTCATCTTATAATTATGAATAAACATGAACCCACCTTTCTTTTCCCGTAGGAAAACAATGACAGTCGCAAACTCTACGACCTTTCCGCGCACCTGAGAATCCGTACCAATGCATACTTTCAGCTTATACCCGGCTTCCTGCTCGCGTACGATAGCTTCTTCCACTGCCTCGTGAATCGGAAGTTCGATGCGCTTACCATTCAATCTTCGCCATTTCATAAATGGAGGTGTTTGTTTCGTTAAAACTAATAAATCACTGACAAATAAGACACGGAGTTACTACTTTAAAACAAAATTAATAGTCGCTTAATGACTCACTCACCTTAAATTACATTACCCTGACTGTTATCAGCCTTCATTTTGCACGAAGCGAAACATTCAGCACAATGTGCATAAAAAGTAAATATCCGAAGAAAAGTTCCCGTTCTAACCAGAATTAAGTCAACCATTTTCCGCTCTGTTTGTCCCCAATGCATGAAGATGCCTCTACATATTGTCTGGTTTAAGCGCGACCTGCGTCTGGCAGACCACGCTCCCCTAAGGGAGGCAATTAGCAAGGGTAAACCGATCCTTCTGTTGTACATCTTCGAACCCGGGCTGATGACTCATCCCGATTCAAGCCTTCGTCATTGGCGCTTCGTCTGGGAATCCCTCATGGACATGAACCGCCGGTTGCCTAATGGAAAAGTCTGTATACTATACCGCCCGGCAAAGGATGCTTTTGTTTATCTGGATGAGCAGTATGATATTCAGGCAGTCTACAGCCATCAGGAAATTGGGGTGCGCTTTACCTACGACCGCGACCTGGAGCTGGCCCACTACTTCAGGGGAAAAAGCATCCCCTGGAAAGAGTTCCCTCACTCTTCTGTTATTCGAGGATTGCGTTCCCGCAAAAACTGGAAAAAACATTGGGAAGACACCCTAAATGCTCCTCAAGAGCAACCGGATCTAAAAGCTCTACGATGTATCCATCCGGGCAATGACGATCGCGACCGTCTTGCTATGCCCATCCGTACTCGCCATCCGGATTTCCAACCGGGTGGTGCTACTGCTGCCTGGAAATACCTGCGATCTTTTTTTCACGACGAACGCATCCTGGGCTATTCCCGACTTATTTCCAAACCATTAGCTTCCCGCCGCGCTTGCAGCCGTATTTCGCCCTATCTGGCCTGGGGATGCGTTTCCCTGCGTCAGGTATGGCAATACGCGCTGGCGCAAAAAGAAAAGGTACGCCATGGACGCGATTTCAAGAATTTCCTAAGTCGCTTGCGTTGGCGCGATCACTTCGTACAAAAATTTGAAAGTGAGTGCCGGATAGAATTTGAGAACATTAATCCGGCCTACAATCATCTGCGCACCGAAGTGGATGAGCAAAAACTTAACGCCTGGCGCTACGGCTATACGGGCTTTCCCTTAGTAGATGCCGCCATGCGTTGCCTGCGGGCTACCGGATACATCAACTTTCGTATGCGGGCCATGCTGGTATCCGTATTGACCCATACTCTGTGGCAGCCCTGGCAGGCTGGAGCACCCGATCTGGCGAGTAACTTTCTCGATTTTGAGCCCGGTATTCACTACCCCCAAATTCAGATGCAAGCGGGCGTCACTGGAATTAACACTATCCGCATTTACAATCCCGTTTTAAACAGCGAAAAACACGACCCCGAAGGCGATTTCATCCGCCGATGGGTGCCTGAATTAAAAAAACTACCGGCCCACCTGATTCACCAACCCTGGGCGATCCCTCCGCTCGAAGCACAGTTCATGGGCTTTCGCCCCGGAGCGGATTATCCCTTACCCGTCGTAAATCTAAAAAAAGCCCAGCGTCATGCCACCGATCAATTGTGGGCAGTACGCAAGGGAAAAACAGCCCAGGAGGAGGGAAACCGCATTAAATCAAGGCACGTAAATCCCGGCCCCCGCATGGAGTAACTACCAACCATTCCAAAAATGGCATGGATTTTGGATAAATAACTGTACAAACAGTTTTTCAAAAAAATCGTGCCATGAACCATCTTTTTCAACCTTATTATCGCCCCCTATTCCTTATCTTATCGCTTGCGCTAGCATCGACCTTTCCTAGCTGCACACCATCACAAGATAACGCACAACCGGCAGCCTATACGGTGGATAAGCAAGGTAATGAAGTAACCTTACAGTCTACCACCGGTGCCCGATTACACCTACCGACTAATCGTTCCGAATATAAACAAAAAGAAAAAGACGGTATCCTGTACCAACGTGCCCTGGGTGATGGAGACATGCGTATTTATACTAAAGACGGCCTCACGGCCTACGATCTTATTCTACCTCCCGGCGGTGACCCGGGCGACCTGATATTGCCTTTGGAAGGGCACCAAAAAGCAAAGGTACAACCCAATGGTGACCTATTGATTGAAGACCAGGGAGGGTTCTGGCAGCACTCTGCTCCTATTGCCTATCAGGATTTACCCGGTGGGCGCCGGGCCGTTGCTTGTGGCTTTGTCGTTCTAGCCGGAGAAATCGGATTTGAACTGGGCGACTACAATCCCCAATATGAATTAATTATCGACCCGGTCATCCAGTGGCTAGAGGCACAGCTTATGGTAGCCTGTGGCGGCGGAACTGATGAATTGGGCGGTCGTGTATACCACGATATCGATAACAATGGTACTTTTGATTCCGGGACGGAAAGCGGTATTCCCAACGCGACTATTCGCATTTATGATTGTGATGGAAACACCCCTGTGGCAACGACCAATTCTGACATCAACGGTCAATACACCTTTACGGGCCTCATTTCCGATACATCCTACCGCATCGAAATAGAGCCCCCCGTCGGTAGCGATTACTTACCAGCTTTCGCCGGAGCAGAAAACCACACGACGGTCCAATTTAGCCAGCCTGGCTCCTGTGCGGCCGATGTAGGCTTTCTACTGGCGTCTGATTTTTGTACGGATGACCTACGCCTCGTGCTTCCTTGCTATGACAACGGATCAGGGGTGGGTAATAACAATACGGTTTTTGTATCTTTTGATTACGACGCCACCGGAAATACTATACCGCCGCAGGTCGATTTCAGTGTTGCTGAGCTGGGAAGTATATTTGGCACCGCTTTCACCCAATCGCGATCGCTGGTATTTACCAGTGCGTTCCTTAAGCGACACAGTGGTCTGGGACCACGTGGGCTAGACGGCATTTATGCCATCGACTATGCGGCCTCTACCCCCCAATTAGTGGGTGGATTTAACCTGCAGGGGGTCGTGCCCGGTAACGGCGGTTCTGCCATTGATTTAGGGAGCATCAACCGCAACCTCATCACCGGCAACATTAGTGGCCCATTTGATTTACCAGCCGACCGTACGCTAACCAGTATTGATCTGGATGCTTTCGCAAAAGTAGGTACTGTTGGTTACGGCGATATTGATTTAGCGGAAGACGGACGCTTTCTATGGGCCGTCAATCTAAATCAGCGGGCGCTCCTGAAAATTGACCTCGATGCTACGAATCCTATTGGTAACACAGCAAATCAGCCTCCGTCCTCAGCCGTCGCGCAATACCCGCTCGACGGAGCGGAAGGTGTGCCCGACTGCACCGACGGTACTCTTCGGCCCTTCGGCCTCACCTTTCGGAATGGTCGTGGCTACCTGGGCTGTGTTTGCGACGCTTCAGCCAGCACAACAGTCATACGGCCCGCTGAGCTAGCTGGGCATATCCTAAGTTTTGACACCGCTTCTGCCTTAAGCTTCACTCAGGAATTATCGTTCTCTTTTAATTACGACCGCGAGCCCGCTTATCTGAATGGTGGAGACCAAATAACCGGAGAGTGGCACCAATGGATCGACACCTTTACTGACGTTACCAGTGTGCTCCCTGACTTGTCCTTTGTCTCGGCTCCCCAGCCTATTATTTCAGACCTGGAGGTACTGGACAACGGAGATATTGCCATTGCCGTAATGGATCGTTTTGCCCATCAGGCATCAACCAGAAATTTAACTGCACAGGTCGATTCCGACTCCATCGTATCTGCCATCAATGCCGGCGATCTACTCTACGCCCAACGAGACATGAGTGGCAATTACAGCCTGGGGAACTCCGCCTGGACTGACCCTGGAGTACCCGGCACCGTCCCCGCTGGCTATCCTGGTTTCCTGGCAAATGACGGCCCCAATGGAACCGGAGAATCGTTTTGGGGCGACTATTATGTCGTCGAATTCATGTCAGCTGACGAGGGCCACTACGAGACCACAACCGGAGGATTGGCTTACCACCCAGGATCCGATGAGTTAGCGGCCACCGTTTTTGATCCTTTATCGTTTTTCAGCCAGGGTATGCGCTATTTTGATTTGACTACCGGTGGCTTTACACGCAACTACAGTATTCTTCAAACAGACTTTAATTCACCGGCCGGCGGGGGTAAGGCATCCTCGTTGGGTGATCCGGAAATCACCTGTGGTGTACCGCCCCTACAGCTTGGCAATTACGTCTGGATTGATGCCGATAGTAATGGCATTCAGGATCCTTGCGAAGAGCCTCTACCTGATGTATTGGTGCAACTCTTCGACGAGACCGGCAGCTTACTGGCTACTACACAGACGAACGAAGATGGCACATACTATTTCACCGCTCCCGGAACACCAGGTGAAACCTGGGAAAATACCAATGATGGTATTGATCGCTATACCACCTACTTTATAACTTTTGGCGACAGCAGTGTACTCGAAGTCGATGGCATGCTTTTCGGGCTTACCCAAAACGATACCGGTACCGGTCCTCAGCCCGACCTTAATGATTCCGACCCTACCCTGGAGGGTACCGGAGGCTCGGCCTTACCCGTAGAGCGCCCCGAAGCTCTGGTGGGTATACCAACCATTACCGTCACCACGGATGGCCTGGGCGGTGCCGACCATACGCTTGATGCCGGCTTTATTGAGGCACTTCCCCCCGACAGGGTTCCCTGTGTCCCACTGGCCTGCCCTGACCAATTAAACATCACTGTAAATGCAGACTGTGAATTCCCTCTGAGCCCAGAGCTTATTCTTAACGAATTACAAGTTTCTGCTGACGAGTACGAGATTCGTATTCTCAATGAATTCGGACAGCCCATTCCTACTGATATCCTGACGTATGTCCACGTGGGGCAAACCGTAACGTACATGATATACCAGATAGGTTGCGAACAGTTTCCTTGCTGGGGTACTATCCTGGTTGAGGATAAAACGCCTCCCACACTCGATAGTCTGGTCAACCGGTTCGATACGCTTGAGTGTACACTTCAGGATTTTGTCATGAACAATCCCCAAACCATTGCCCCTGACAGCCCCTATTACATCGGGAACGCCTTCTTTTCCGATAACTGCTCCGAAGTTTGTGCTACCACTACTAAATTTATCGACACCTACGAAAGTTATCCTTGCGACAGTCTACCCCTTACGGGTAAAATTACCCGCCGCTGGACAGCAACAGATTGTAATGGCTATAAAAGTACTGTCTTGCAGCACTTTTTCCTGGTACGTCCCGATCTGAACGAACTAATCAGCGGAACCAACCAAACCATACAGACCTGTACTCCAGAACTATCGGACATCCCACAATCGGCCGGTCCCTTTTGGTTGGATGCTTTTGGGGACACTCTATATCTGCAAGACGTAGAATGTGGTGACTTTAACCTGAATATAGATGAAAAAACGATTCCCGTATGTCCAGAGAATGGTTCGTTCAAACTTCACCGATTCTATAATGTACTCGACTGGTGTACCAATACCAATATCCCGGTGGATACCATCACGATTGAAATTGGAGACTTTGCCGGACCTGAGTTTTCCGGTAATGCCTTCCCTATTCCCGTTAACCAACCTACCTTGTCCGCGCTACAGGATATTGTGGATCGCGACAGCTTATTGCAGTTACGGGAGGAAAATCGCATCCCTGTAATTTCCACCGGCCCGTCAGATTGCACCAGTGCTTTTTCTACCATCCCCGACCAATTGTTAAAGCGTTTTGGCTTTAGCATTTCAGATTGCGGTTCTTTTACGTTGGACCTATCGGTCTACACCTATGCACCCGCCCAGAGTGGTCCTTTTGCTGCCGTAGACAGCGTTTGGCAACAGGCAACATACCGGCAACAAGGACAAATCATCAGCAATCTTCCGGTCGGCATCTATGCCCTGGTGATTAATGCTTCCGATGCCTGCCAAAAAAGAGGACGAGGAATTGTTTTCTTCACCGTGAAAGATCTGGTCAGCCCTACTATGAAGTGTGATGATGAATTGCGCGTTACCCTGACCAATGGTAGCCAATTAGCTAATGGTGGATATGCCAGAATATACCCGGAAAGCCTGGAGGAAGGCTCATGGGATAATTGTACTCTGGGCGAACTAGAGGTAAGGCGCCAAATTCCCGAGGATTGCATAGAGGAATTCATCGATTATGGATATGACCTGAATGAGGATGGCTTACTCAACGAAGACGATGGCCTTTCCAGAGAAGATGGAGTATGGCTTACTCCCTGGGAATCCTATGTAGAGTTTTTCTGCTGCGACCTGAATGCCCCGGTAATAGTGGAAGTGCGGGGTGCCGATCAGGCTTATGACCCCCTCACCGGAATGGAAATGCCCAACCTGAATACTTGCTGGCTCGAGGTTGTGGTTGAAGATAAGGTAGACCCTCGTATTCTCCCACCAGCGGCCTTAACGCTGGACTGTACCGATCCACGTCTGAATGATTTTTCTAAGATGGGCAACGCCGAAATTATTACCGACCACTGTGGCAATTTAACTATTGCAGAGCTGGAGCCTCAGTACAACCTCGATCAATGTGGCATCGGTACCATTACCCGGCAATTCCAGGCTATTGCCAATCCGGGGACATCTAATGCAAAGCGATCGACCGTGGTGCAGCAGACCGTTACCGTCGTGGAATTAAATCAATACAGTATTTGCTTTCCGGCAGACGTGCGCCTGACGTGTGGCTCTGACCCCGATGTGCCGGGCGTCACCTACGAAGAGAGCAGTTGTGACCTGATGGCGGTATCTTCCGACGATAAAACCTTTAATGCCACTCAGGATCCGGATGCCTGCTATAAGATCTTCCGCACGTATAAAATCATCAACTGGTGTGAGTATGACGGGGAGTCTCAGCCGGTAGTCATTGGGCGTGATTGGGACGACTGGAACGGCACGAATCCGGGAGCATGTCAACAACCGGCACCAGATGGAGATGACCAACCCGGAGACGAAGGCATTTGCGTTATTGTGCGCAAGAACTTAGGGGATTTTGCTCCCGATACCGTCTATTATGACCGCGATTCCGATCCCTACAACAATGTGCCCGACGACCCGTCCACGGAGCAGGTTGAAGGATACTGGTGGCGTGTAGTATCTGGAGATTTTGATCCTGCTAATGAAGCATACTACGAAGGTAATTGCAGTACCTGGGCCCTCGACCGGGACCAAAATGATGCTGATATTTCCGATAATATAGCAGGTGACGATACAGAGCATCGCTACGGTTCCTTTGGCTATTGGATCTACACGCAACACATTATCGTCTACGACAATAATGATCCTGTCGCTACCCTGAGTGGACCCGATATTTTCTGTGCCGATAATGGTTCTGATTGTGCCGGTAATATTTCCTATACTTTAGACATTACGGATGACTGCACGGGGCTTGAAGATTTCACCACTACGGTTTTACTTGATTTGAATAATACTGGAGTCATCGACCAGAATATTACGAGTGCACTGAACGGGAATGTGTTAAGCGGACGCTTTCCAATTGGAGAACACCGCCTGGAATTTCGGGTTAATGACGGTTGCGGCAACAGTACGGTATTGGTGCAAATATTTGAAATTGAAGACTGCAAAGCACCTAGCCCGACCTGTATGGGGACTACCTCAATCAGTCTCGCACAGACTCAGGATGCACGCCGTGGTGCATTGCCGGTCTTTGCCGAACAGTTCGTCATTGGTGAACTCTATGACTGTTCTGGACAAGGTATGCAGGGTGCAAACGGACTCTCCGAAGTCACCGAGTTCTACCTTACTCGTGACCTGACCATTGATGCCTCCGACTTGGATACTTCGCAGCTGGAAGATTTTGTCGTACTGACTTGTCAAGACCTGGGGCAGCTAGTACCGCTTGAGGTACACGCCATGGATAATGCTGGAAACCACGACTTCTGCCTTACTTACGTACTGGTAGAAGACAACCAGAACTACTGTGGTGAAGAGGAGGCTAGTGGAGCAGTGAGTGGTGGAATTGCCACCTATGATCAGAACCTGGTGGAAGACGTACAGGTAAGCCTCTCCGGAGGGGAATCGATGGGCTACCAAACTGATGTCAATGGTCATTTCTCCTTCGAGGGCCTGCGCACCGGCTATGACTATACGGTTATACCACAAAGCAACTCCGACCCAAAGAATGGGGTAAGTACTTTTGATCTGGTACTCATCCAAAAGCATATTTTGGGCGCTCAACTTCTAACCAATCCTTACCGCCTTATTGCCGCCGACATCAATGCATCGGGTAGCATCAGCACACTCGACCTGATTCAATTACGGAAGATGGTGCTAAATATTGACCAAACCTTCAAGAGTAACAGCAGCTGGCGTTTTGTTGATGCCGACTATCGCTTTCCCGACCCGGCTAACCCATGGGCAGAAACCTGGCCGGAGGTGAAAAACATCAACAACCTGGAAGGAGAGCTAGTCACTGATTTTATTGCGATAAAAGTGGGCGACGTTAATGGCAATGCCCGCACCAATAGCGCAGGACCCGTGGGATCCCGTTCTGGCGAGGAATCCTTCCTAATCCACATTGATCACGTCGTAGTTCAACCCGGAGAAACGCGTCGTATTCCGGTTACCGTCCATGATCAGCGCTCTGTACCCGGCCTGCAATTCACTTTGCAGCTCGATGGGTTTACCCTCAATAGTATAGAGGATGGGCTGATGAAAGAGGGGCAGATTGCCTGGTTCGAAGAGAGTGGTGAGCTTACAGCCAGCTACGTTAATCAGCCCGCAGTTTCTCTTGATCAACAACCCCTCTTCTACCTAAACGTGACGGCAGAAGAAGAGACAAGTACGAAACAGGCCATACGTCTTAGCCCCAATCTTACGCTACCGGAAGCCTATACCGAGGAGGGATCGCCGATTACTTTGTTGCTACAGTACGGAACCGACGTCGCCGGGTGGACCAACGAATTATTACCCAACGAACCTAATCCATGGCATAGCGAAACCGTGATTCCCTTTGTGCTTGCGCAAAAAGGCAGCTACCAACTCGATATTTTTGATGCGCAGGGACGCCGAATACGCAGCATTCGCGGTGAGGGAGAATCCGGTCGTAATGAAGTACGGCTGCGGGCCGATAATCTATCCGGCAATGGTTTGTACTTCTATCGGTTGCAAGCCAGTGGTTTCCAGGGAAGTCGATCAATGATTCTACGCCGATAAGCACCTATTAATGGGCAGACCTCTTTGAGGGGTCTGCCCATTCTATTATCATTTAGCGGCTAACACCAACCGTTCCCCATCCTGAACAATTACGCCTTCTTCCGTCAGAAATTCCAGGACTTCTAGCACATAAGGCTGGTGTTTATAACTGAAAGAGGCCAGTAATTCTTTTAACGTCAGCTGCTCTCGCTGTAGTAAAAATTCGATCTTTTGGCGGTAACGCTTCAAATCAGCACTGGTAAGCACCTTCTTCTTGCGGGCAAGGCATACATCGCAGCGCTCACAAAGCGGTGGATTAGCTTCGCCGAAGTACAATAATAATTGTTGCGATCGACACGCTTCTTCTTCCGCATAGCGGATAGATGATTGGATGCGTTCCAGCTGACGGTTTTTTAGAAAAGCATACCGTTGCTGATCGATATGCAAATGATCAGCATCAACTCGAGCCCGTAAAAAAATCAACTGGGGCTTTTCTTTTTGTGGCTGATAATCAATTACGTCATCTTTATGCATCAGATCGAGTGAACGCTGCAGGTCATCGGTTGTCGTATGTAGAAAATTGGCCAGTTTACCTTCGCGCAGATGGATATAATTGGAAAAGGCCCCCTGATACGAGCGCAGAATAGTCTTAATCACTTTGTCGAGCCTGGGATGCTTAAGCTGATAGTCGTAAAGTTCCTCTTTGCTGATTTTAATCTTCATGCTACCCGGCGTAAAAACAGCGTCGGTCAACATTAACCATCCTTCTTTCTCCAGTACCTTCAGGCAGTTAAAGGTCGGTACAGGTTGCAGTTGGAAGGTCTCGCAAAAGCGAATAATGTCAAAATCAAAACTTTGGTTTTCACCGCTACCGACGGCCAGCTGAAAAAAACTACCCAGGGCCCGGTAGGTCTGACGCAATTGCTTCATTTCTGGATAAGCCTGTTCAAATTGTCGCTTGAGCTTGACCTTGTCCTGTGGGTGATATAACAAAACGGCGTAGGCCGGTTGTTCATCGCGTCCGGCCCGGCCGGCCTCCTGAAAATACGCTTCCAGGCTATCCGGTAATTCCATATGCACAACCGATCGCACATCGGGTTTATCAATGCCCATCCCAAACGCATTGGTAGCTACCATGACTCGCGTTTGGCCCTGTACCCACTGATCTTGTTTTTCGCTGCGGGTAGGCATGTCCAACCCGGCATGGTAGTAATCGGCTTTTATACCGTGTCGTCGCAGGTAATTGGCAATTTCCTTGGTTCCCCGGCGATTGCGTGCATAGACCACCGATGAGCCGGCTACGTTCGTCAAAATTTCTACCAGCTTCTCCGGTTTCCCCTCCGTCTGTCGCACCACATACGTTAGATTGTCGCGTTCGAAACTCTTGCGAAAGACTTTTTTTTGGCGAAAGCCCAACTTATCCTGAATATCCTCGACCACTTCCACCGTAGCCGTAGCCGTCAGGGCTATCATCGGCGCCTCGGGTACCACGTCGCGAATATCCGGAATCTGCAGGTAAGGCGGACGAAAATCGTAGCCCCACTGCGAAACACAATGCGCTTCATCTATAGCGAGTAGATTGACCTTCATTTTACGAATGCGCTCCCGGGCTAGTGGAGTGGTCAGGCGCTCGGGGGACAGGTATAAGAATTTCACTTTGCCGTAAATGCAATTATCAAGCAGCCTGTCAATTTCCTGGGGATGCATCCCCGAGTACACAGCTACCGCCGGAATATTCCGGGCCTGCAGCTGCTGCACCTGATCCTTCATCAGCGCGATGAGGGGAGAAACGACAATACAAATGCCCTCCTGCGCCAGAGCCGGCACCTGAAAACAAACTGATTTCCCGCCACCCGTCGGCAGCAAAGCTAACGTATCATTTCCTTCCAGCACAGAATGAATGATATCCTCTTGCAGTGGTCGGAATGACTCGTAGCCCCAGTAGTTTTTTAGGATTTTTAATGGTGAATCAATCAAAGTGTAATCCCTTTATGTATAAGATACACAAATTACAATGCCCCACGAATAATGGTTTCCTTATTTCAGGCCAATACAATCCTTTAACATCTAATTCTTAAAAAAGAGAGAGCACTCGCCGCAGCGAGTGCTCATCCCGAATACTCAAATCGTTATCTTTTATGCTGGTGCCTGCGATTTGAATATTATGTGTCTTCCTCCGTATTAAATAATGGTGGAAATACGCTGAGCTATTTTCTGATCCGTCAGGCGAATGGATTCACTTTCGGCCAGCAGGTAAGCAATCATATCGCCAATCTGAGAGCAACTGAATTTATTTTCCAGGTTGAGTTCAGCGGTGCCGATGCCCCGCTCCAGCAAATGAGTAATGGTATTGCGGATAGCTTTACCCTCCTCCCATAAACCGAAAGACTCCAGCATCATCGCCGCCGACAAGATAGCTGCCATAGGATTAGCCAAATCTTCCCCGGCTGCCTGCGGATACGAGCCGTGAATTGGTTCGAACAGGGAGGTATTTACCCCTACTGATGCCGATGGCAATAAACCCATTGAGCCCGAAATCACGCTAGCTTCATCCGAAAGGATATCACCAAACATATTGGAGGTCAGCACCACATCAAACTGTGTTGGCCATTGAATGATCTGCATGGCTGCATTATCAACGTACATGAAGTCGAGCTCTACCTCGGGATAATCATCGGATAAATTCCGTACAATATCCCGCCAGAAACGGGAGCTTTCCAGCACATTTGCTTTGTCGACGCAGGTTACCTTCTTGCGTCGTTTTTGCGCCGCTTCGAAAGCCAGGCGGGCGATGCGTTCTACCTCATTGCGGGTATAGGTGCATACGTCGTAAGCCTCCATATTGGTACGGCCTTTGTCGCCGAAATAAATGCCGCCAGTCAGTTCGCGATATATGACAAAGTCGACGTCCTTGACTTTTTCCTCCTTCAGCGGAGAAAGATGCAACAAATTGGCGTAAGTGGTCACCGGCCGCACATTGGCGTATAATCCCAGCCCTTTGCGCAAACGAAGGAGCCCCTGCTCGGGGCGCACCTGCGCGTTGGGATCACTATCGTAGCGCGGGTGACCAATGGCACCAAATAAAACGGCATCGGCATGCAGGCAGGTTTCCAGGGTAACCTCCGGCAGTGGATCTCCGTGGTGATCAATGGCAATAGCGCCCACATCGGCGTAGCAATATTCAAAAAAGTGGTCGAATCGATCAGCCACGGCATCTAGTACTTTAACGGCCTGATCAATTACTTCGGGGCCTACCCCATCTCCGGGGAGAACAGCTATTTTCTTTTTCATGGGTAAAACGATTTGAGTATGATGTAATCTTTAGTTCCTTTAGTTATAAGGTACTCCTGAAAAAGCACTGGAGTCACCTGTGGCTTTCGCCAAAATTAGCGCACGGCAATCGGACGCTGTTCTTCGTATTTTTTTATGGTATCTGCTTTACTCAACAGGTAATCGATATCGTCGAATCCGTTGAGTAAGCATGTCTTTTTGTAGGGATCGATCTCAAAAGAGACCTCGGTATTCATAGCCGGCACTGTGAGCGTCTGTGCCTCTAAATCTACCGTTAATTCCAGCTCAGGGTTCGCTTGAATAGCATGCAGTAGCTTGCGCAAAAAATCATCGTCCACTTGCAGGGGTAAAAGTCCGTTGTTCAGCGAATTACCGCGGAAGATGTCCGCGAAAAAACTACTGATTACTACCCGGAAACCATAATCGTAAAGTGCCCAGGCGGCATGTTCACGGCTAGAGCCCATACCGAAATTTTTTCCAGCCACCAGAATTGCTCCTGTATAGGTAGCATCATTCAGCACGAAGTCGGGATTGGGAACATCCCCCGGCAAATAGCGCCAATCCCGAAACAGGTTGTCACCAAAGCCTTCCCGGGTCGTGGCTTTCAAAAAACGCGCCGGTATAATTTGATCGGTATCAATATCCTCGATGGCCAATGGCACTGCCCGTGATACGAGGGTCGTAAATTTTTCCATAGTTTGCTACATTAAGCGGGTTGGGCTTGTAAAACAGTTCGAACGTCCACGATGTGGCCAGCGATGGCCGTAGCCGCTGCCGTCAGTGGACTGGCCAGGATCGTGCGGGCGCCGGGCCCCTGCCGACCTTCAAAATTTCGATTGGAAGTGCTGACACAGTAGGCGCCTTTGGGCACTTTGTCTTCGTTCATGCCCAGACAAGCCGAGCAGCCGGCCTCACGGAAATCAAAGCCCGCTTCACGGAAAATGATGTCCAGACCTTCCGCTATTGCCTGCTCCCGCACCTGACGCGAACCAGGTACGACCATCACCTTGACGTTATCGGCCTTACGCCGTCCCTCTACGTAGGCCGCCACCTGACGTAAATCTTCCATGCGAGAATTAGTGCAACTACCAATAAATACATAATCAACCGGTTTACCCTCCAGGGATTCACCAGCCGTAAAGCCCATATATTGCAACGACTTCTCAAACGAAGCGCTGCTATCGTCTGGATTGGGGATCGTTTGATGCACGCCAATACCCATTCCCGGATTAGTACCGTAGGTAACCATAGGCGGTATATCTTCAGCCCGGTAGGTATATTCCTGATCAAACACGGCATCCTCATCGGTGTACAGCGTTTCCCAGTAGGCAACAGCCTCGGCAAAGGCAGCGCCCTGAGGGGCAAATTCCCGACCCCGCACGTACTCAAAGGTGGTTTTATCCGGAGCAATTAAGCCTCCGCGAGCCCCCATTTCGATGCTCATATTACAGATCGTCATGCGGGCTTCCATACTTAAAGAGCGGATAGCCGATCCGGCATATTCGACAAAGTAGCCCGTGCCACCACTCGCGGATAACTGTGCAATAATGTAGAGAATGATATCCTTGGAAACTACGCCCTCGCGCAATTCTCCATCGATAGTAATCCGCATCCGTTTTGGCTTGACCTGAAGCAGGCATTGCGTAGCCAATACCTGCTCGACCTGACTGGTACCAATGCCAAAGGCTATGCAGCCAAAAGCACCATGGGTCGAAGTATGGCTGTCGCCACAGACAATCGTCATGCCCGGACGGGTAATCCCCAATTCTGGGCCTATGACGTGCACGATGCCCTGATAGGGATGGCCCAATCCATAAAGTTCCAGCCCAAAGTCGGCACAGTTTTGCGTAAGCGTATCCACCTGAAAGCGCGATAATTTCTCGCGAATAGGCTGATCCTGATGTTTGGTAGGTACATTGTGGTCGGCCGTAGCAACCGTTTGCCCGGGGCGAGCCACCCCAATACCGCGGCGCCGCAGTCCATCAAAAGCCTGCGGACTGGTCACCTCGTGAATAAAATGCCGGTCAATGTAGAGGATTTCTGTACCCCCTTCTACCTGATCCACGACGTGTTGTTCCCAAATTTTATCGAATAACGTTTTGGCCATAGTTCGTTGTTGTAGAGGCTAGATCATAGATCATACGCCTACGACGTACTGCCTGAATTTAGACCTATAATCTCTAGCATCTATATCAAACAATTCATTTCGCCGCGACGGACGTACGCACTTTAGACGTAATGATATACGTGAGGTCATCATCTTCCACCTCTTTTTTCATATCAGCTACCGTCAGGAAGTCATGATAAACGACATCCAGTTCATTTTTAGTGAGATCGTACCCCAGGTTTTTGGCCCGATAAGCCACTGCGGCCCGTCCCGAGCGTGCGGTGAGTACAATTTTAGATTTATCCACCCCGACATCCAGCGGATCAATGATTTCGTAAGTTTCCCGCTTTTTAATTACCCCATCCTGATGAATACCAGAAGAGTGGGCAAATGCATTGGCACCAACAATCGCTTTATTGGGTTGTACGGCCATTCCCATGCGTTCCCGCACCAACATGCTGGTGGGATAGAGCATTTTAGAATTAATTCCGGTATGGTACTGTTGCAGGTAAGAGTGCTGTCGAATAATCATGACCACTTCTTCCAACGACGTATTACCCGCGCGTTCCCCAATACCATTCACAGTACATTCCACTTGTCGGGCACCATTCTGCACCGCTGCAATGGAATTAGCGGTAGCCAGACCAAGGTCGTTATGGCAATGGGCCGAAATGATCGCATTGTGAATCCCTTTTACGTTTTCCATCAGGTAACGGATCTTGGCACCGTATTCTTCCGGCAGGCAATATCCCGTGGTATCGGGAATATTGACAACTGTCGCTCCGGCCTTGATCACCGCCTCAATAACCTGTGCCAGGTATTCATTGTCCGTACGCCCGGCATCTTCTGCGTAGAATTCGACATCTTCTACAAAAGATTTAGCATATTTGACAGCGGCCACTCCCCGTTCAAGAACTTGTTCGCGAGTGGCGCGAAATTTGTACTTGATGTGAGAGTCCGACGTACCAATACCGGTATGAATGCGCGGACGCTTAGCGTAGGTCAGGGCTTCGGCGGCCGTTTTGATGTCTTTTTCTACCGAGCGGGAAAGTCCAGTTATAACCGGATCACTTACCGCCTGGGAGATAGCCTGTACGGACCGGAAATCTCCCGGACTGGAGATCGGAAACCCGGCCTCAATAACATCAACCCCGAGCTTTTCCAACTCGCGGGCAATTTCTACTTTTTGCTCTGTATTGAGCTTGCACCCCGGAACCTGTTCCCCATCCCGCAAGGTGGTATCGAAAATGTGAATCTTTGTATCGCTCATTCGGGTCTTTATTTTGTATTTTAACCGAGTTCAAATATATTTTTCTACCAATGCCACGTAAAATCAAATAAACCTATTAGTACAAGCCGGACAACGGTTATTGCCCTGCCAATACTCTGGCTCCCAGAACATTAACGAACAGAGAGTTACAATGCCTAAACAAAAAACCGACGACCTCATACAGCTGATCTGCTCCCTAACCCGAGCCGAAAAGCGTCATTTCCGCTTATTTGTTAAGCGTAATCAGGCTTCCGAAGACATCCTGTTTCTCAAATTATTCGACTTCCTGGAAAAAAAACGCGAGTATGACGAGGATCTGATTCTAAAGCGGTTGCAGGGCGTCAAAAAACGCCAGCTATCTAACCTCAAGGCGCATTTATATAAGCAATTGCTCATATCGCTACGCCTGCTGAGCGCAAAATACGCCCCCGACATTCAAATTCGAGAGACTGTAGACTATGCCCGTGTTTTGTACAATAAAGGGCTGTACCGTCAGGCTCTTGACGTGCTGGATAAAGCAAAGGGTAAGGCCATGGAAGGCTATTATCACGCCCAGGCTATGGAGATTCTTGAATTTGAAAAACATATTGAGGGTCAATACATCACCCGCAGTATTGCCGGCCGAGCAGATGCTCTGGCTAAAGAAACCCTGGAACTAACGGATCAAATTCAAAAGGTCAACGCATTTTCTAATCTTTCTCTGCAACTTTATGGACTGTACCTAAAAGTCGGTTACGTACGCGATGAAAAAGACACCATTTTTGTGCAGGAATTTTTCCAGTCCCAACTCCCGCGCTACACCTTCGCCGAGCTTGATTTTCTTGGAAAAATTCATTTTTGCCAGGCCCATGTTTGGTTTTTCCATATGACGCAGGACTTTGCTTATTGCTACCGCCATGCCCAAAAATGGATCGATCTGTTCGAGCAGCAGCCCGAAATGATCGAGCACCACACCTCACTTTATTTAAAAGGTCTCCACAATTTATTAAACACCCTCTTTAACGTCCTCAATCACGAGAAATTCCTAACCACCCTCGACAAACTATTAGCTTTTAAGGATCAGTTCGACCTGAGCAAGAATGCCAATATAGAAGGGCTGTATTATCTGTATAAATACATCCACAGCATCAAAAAGCATTTTATGGAAGGGACCTTTACCGAAGGCACCAAACTGATCCCCGAGCTGGTGGACATCATGGAAGAGGATCGCTACAACTGGGACGATCACCGCATTATGGTTTTTTATTATCGCATTGCCTCCATGTATTTCGGCAGCGGTGACTTCGACCATGCCATCACCTACCTCAATCTAATCATTAACCAAAAGAATCCCGATTACCGGGGGGATATACAGGCTTTTTCGCGTATTCTCAACCTCATATCCCACTATGAATTGGGTAATACCCAGCTCGTTGAGTATCAGGTCAAATCAGTCTATCGCTTCCTTAGTAAGATGAATGACCTGGGAAATGTCCAAAAAGAGATCTTCCGTTTTGTGCGCCGTATTCCCCGGATTCAGGAGAGCTATTTACAGGAAGAGTTCGTTCAGCTGCGCGATAAACTGGCCAAACTACGGGAAGACCCCTATGAGCAACGCCCTTTCCTGTATCTCGATATCATTTCCTGGTTGGAAAGTAAAATTGAAAACAAGCCCGTGGAGGCCATTATCCGGGATAAATTCCTGGAGCGCCAAAAGACCTTAGGGATGTAACGGTCTTTTATCGTTCGAACTGCCTGGAGCGGTTTGAACGGTGAGATATCTAAATACGTGGAACGATACATGCAACACCCCACAACGTATGGCAAACGCATCATCTGCACGGTCACCAATGATCTGACGTACGATCAGCGCATGATTCGTATCTGCGGTAGCCTGGCCGCTATGGGGCACGACGTACTCTTAGTGGGTCGCCGCCTTCCCCGGTCAGTTGCCCTGAATGATTATGCCTTTCGGCAAAAACGGTTGTGGTGCTTTTTCCGCAAAGGAAAATTGTTTTATCTGGAATACAACTTACGCCTTTTCATTTTTCTGCTTACGCAAAAAGTCGATACCATCAACAGCGTCGACCTCGACACCATTCTGCCGGGGCTGCTAGTAGCCCGCCTGCGCGGGAAACGCCTTGTCTACGACGCCCACGAATACTTCACCGAAACCCCGGAAGTGGTGCGACGACCCGGGGTGCAAAAGGTTTGGGAATGGGTCGCCCGGCAGTGCATTCCTCGTGCAACCGGTGCCTATACGGTAGGGCCGGCCCTCGCCCAAATCATGAGTGAGCGCTACGGTATCACCTTCGGCTGTATCCGCAATCTGCCTTACGGTAAAAATTCCCAGGGGAAGCCAGAAAAAGAAAAACCTCCCGTCATTCTGTATCAGGGTACGCTGAACGAAGGACGCGGACTAGAAGCCATGATTGCCGCCATGCAGCACTTAGACCACGCCCAATTATGGCTGGCCGGTGAAGGTGATCTGTCCAGTTTTTTGCGCAAGCTAACCCTAAACCTAAATGTGCAGGATAAGGTGCGCTTCCTCGGGTTTGTGCGTCCTCAAGCCTTGGCTGAGCTCACTCCCCGGGCCACGCTCGGCATTAATCTGCTCGACAACAACGGCCTCAGCTATTACTACTCCCTGGCCAACAAAGCTTTTGACTACCTGCAGGCCGGTGTGCCCGCCCTACATATGGACTTCCCAGAATACCGCACTCTGCACGAACAATACGGAGGGATATTGTTACTCAACGACCTCTCCCCTACCCGCCTGGCCCAAGTCATTCAACACTACCTCGACAACAAAAATCTGCGCGACCAATTAGTCGCTGAAACCCATCAGGCAGCCCGGGAACTAACCTGGGAAAGTGAAGCTGTTCTACTTCAGGATTACTACGCCTAATTTTTTTCAAAAAAATAATTGCTCTACAAAACTATTTTACCTTCCACTACATTAGATGTATGTACAATTAAAATAACAACAGCTAAATTCATCCATCATGACACTTAAGGAAAAAGCACAAGACATTTACAACAAGCTCGGACAGGGCCAATTACTGGAAGCATTTGATGAGTACTACCACGACGATGTAGTCATGACCGAGCCTCGCGGAACGCGCGAAGGCAAACCGGCCTGCCGCGACTACGAAGTGAAATTCCTGGATAGTGTAAAGGAATTCCATAATCTGGACGTTACGGCTGTAACCTCTGACGAAGAGAACAACGTAACCATCGTTGAGAGTGCCATGGATGTAACCTTTGCCGACGGTAACCGCGCTAACATGGAACAAATTGCCGTGCAGAAGTGGCAGGATGGTAAGATCGTCCACGAGCGCTTCTACTACGAAGGATAAGGATATCCAATAAGTTAATAAAGACGGGGATGAAGCCATGGCTTCATCCCCGTTCGTGTTACTGAAAGGTATCTTTCCAGTTTTTGATCATACCCTGGCACTCTGCCTTAGGCCTGATATTACATTTGCCGTAAGCCTGGACAATACGCCCTGTGGGCTTCAGCTCAATGGTCACCAATGGGGTGCACTCGCCTGCCGGAGAGTACCAGCGCAGGGACCAGATGCTGCTAAGTCCTTTTCGACACTGCTCCACGTAGCTTTCCACACAGTGCTGCATCAGTAATCCTTCCAGACGGAGAGCGGACTCCGAGCGCAGTTCCTCAATCCGGTACGTCCCCTGAGGTACCTCCTGTTTCCAGCCGGGGAACGAAGAGGCCTCCCACTCGGGTACAGCACCTTGCAATGTTTGCAAATACTTGAGCCAGAACGCCCGGTATTGCTTCTCCACCCGTTCCTCATTACGTCCCAATAGCCGGAATTGCTTCCCCTGACGCTGCCATTGATCCAGGCAGAACTTATACCACAGGTTGCGTTCTGATTCGCTCTCGTCCATTGGCCGCCGGGTAACCGTATACCCCAGGATATGATAAGCAGCGGATTCCCCAGGCTTCGATGCCAGGGACGTCACGCGGCCATTCCATTCATAAGCCTCCCAAAACCAATTATATACCTCATTTTTTGCCAGATTAGGATGCTTGGCATACAACCGCCATATCGGAGACTGCAGCATGCCTTCCTCTTGCAGGTAATACCAAAGATCATCTACCAGCAGTCGAACAACATGTCGTGGGGTACCCAGAGCCAGCAGGTTGGCTCCGATAATCATAGCTTCCAGGCCGTAGGTGTGCTTCGGTACCCGGCGCAGAGCAACTTGTGCTGCCGATAAAACGGGCATTTGCTGACTCACCGCGCTGTTATGCACAGGAATACCCTGCAGTTGGTCTGTTATCACTTCCCACGGCCAGCCCGACAGGGTTTTAACGGGCAGGCTCAGGTAATAATACAGCTGCCGGCGCACCACTGCTGCCAGTTGGTGGCGGTAGGCTGCACACCATTCCTCGACCAGACCAGCTACGATCTGGTTCAGGTTGCGTCCCCGGTGAGGTGACCAGTTTTTCAGGGTCCGGATTATTTTGGCGGTAGCCAAAATCCTTTTGAGGTATTCACTACGGTACAGCACAGCCATACGGCCGGCCCGCAGGCGCAGTGCGTCTCCCATCAGGGATTCTGCATTCTGGTACACCTCTGCCATACCGATGGGTTCCCGACGCTGCAGCCAGCGGAAGAAAGCACACACGATCTGCGTGCGCTCGTTGCGGTACGACGATGGTAGCGCATGCCATACGTAGCACACCCGGGCCAACTGTCGCAACTCCGTACGAGTGAGGTCAATCTGATTGGTTTGTTTTTGTACGCGCAGTAGTCGGCGCATACGAATTTCTTCTTCGCGACGGGCCATTTCTCTAGCCCGGCGAGCCTGACGATTCGCCATGTCTTTTTACGTTTTGGTTAGCCTGCCGTCGCCGACAGGAGGATAAAACAGTTCACTTCGGGCAAGGGAATCCCAGCCCGGGTGGTGCTCTACCCAGGGGCACAAAAGCCGCCCCAGCCGCCAGCATCAGGTGCCTCTAGGCCCTAGATTAAGCGGTTAAGCGGTTAGATGTAGACACCCTACATCGTTTGAACCAAAAGCGATAGACACGCATAAGGAAAGGTGTTTGGATAAAAGATTGCGGCTACGCTGCTACTAACCGGCATCGATAGCGGAATAGTTCCGGGAAAGGAGTGGTTTTCTGAAGCTAAGGAAAGAAATTCATTTCGCTTCTTCTTGTTCGATCAATAAAGCCCCCTGTGCTCTTAGGATGTTTATTCCCAAAAAGCCGTACAGACAGGGCACTGCCACGTCTCCAGCACGAGCATCCGGCGAAGGGACGGAGAGACGGAGAGACATTGCCTGTACAGCCGCAACATCTTGCGGCTCCAACAGATAACGAAGGGACGGAGAGACGAAGAGACGGAGAGACGGAGAGACATTGCCTGTACAGCCGCAACATCTTGCGGCTCCAACAGATAGCGGAGGGACGGAGAGACGAAGAGACGGAGAGACGGAGAGACATTGCCTGTACAGCCGCAACATCTTGCGGCTCCAACAGATAGCGGAGGGACGGAGAGACGAAGGGACGAAGAGACG
>Ga0102940_1000135_pt1 | contig 50363 bp, 44 predicted proteins | sample SalPonR2_C_D1_MG_FD_78215 | JGI IMG/M metagenome (GOLD analysis project Ga0102940, IMG submission 78215) | Salt pond soil microbial communities from South San Francisco under conditions of wetland restoration - Salt Pond MetaG R2_C_D1_MG | ecosystem: Environmental > Aquatic > Marine > Intertidal... | reverse complement strand
TTCAGGAGCAATTCGTGGCCAATAGCCCATCAGCACGCAAGCGCGCCCGCCAGTCCGAGCGCAATCGACAGCATAATGCGGGCCAGCGCTCGTATGTGCGCACCATGATCAAGAAGGTCGTCAGTGCCGTCAAGGCCGGCGACAAGACCGCCGCCGAGGCCGCCTACAAGGCCGCCGTGCCGGCGATCGATCGGTCAGTCAGCAAGGGCGTCATGCACCGCAACAAGGCTGATCGTCACAAGTCACGCCTGGGTCAGCACGTCAAGAGCCTCTAGGGTCCCCTGGGGACTTTCCGCGACGTCGGCCCCCGGCTGGACGTTGTGGCGTACTGCCGCGAATCATCATGCGCGGTTCGCGCCCTCGGGTTTTTCCTCGTGCCGTTCAGGCCTTATCCGGACTCTTAAGCCAGCGGTCGCACCAGTCCAGTTTTGGATGTTCCGTGCCCAGCGCCAGGGCAATCACGTTCCGTGCATTCTTCAATGCCGGAAGCGCGCTGCGATCACCGGATTCGAGGCGTGCGGCGAGCAATATGGCGCTGGCCTCGCTGATTCGCCATTCGCTCATAGACAGTTCGTCGCGTCGTAGCTCCAGACACCGACGGGCCAATGTTTGGGCGGCCTGCGGCTCGGAATCGATCTTGAGCCGTGCGGTCTCGCAATATGCCTGTGCAAGGTATACATTCGAAGCAGGTTGCAGATCTTCCAGCTTCCGCGTCGCAGCGGTCAATCGTTCGGTCGCCAGGCGAGTTGCCCGGGCCTCCCCGAGCGCGGTCTGAAATTCCGCGATCTTGGTGAAAAGATGATCCGGCCCGACAATGCTTTCGAATCGCTTTCGGGCAGCCTCCAGATCGTCCAATGCCGGTGCGAAATTGCGTGCCGCCAGCTCTACCCGTCCGCGCGCCAGTACGGCTCGTACGTGGTTTAGACTGTCCCGACCTTCGAAGCGCTCTATCATCGCGACGCCGCGCCTCACGTGGTCTCGGGCCTGTTCGAGCCGGTGACGCGTTGCCAGCAGTGAGCCCAGATTCAGATGGGCGGCGGCCAAGGCACCGGATTCTCCGAATTTCTCGAGCCGGCGTCGAATGGCTTCCCGGTAAAGTGGTTCAGCTTCGGCCAGCTCGCCGCGCTGGTGCAGCAGACCGGCCAGGTTGGCCATCACCGTCAGTGCGCTGGATCCGTTTTCCAGTCCGAGCCCACGCCAGTTATCCAGCGCTTCGCGCAGAAACGGCATTGCTTCCCCGGCGCGGCCAGCGTAAATCAGCGTCGTGGCCAGGTTGTTGCTGGTGGTGGCGCGAAGGCGCGAAGGCGCCGGTTCGCCCCTGGCCAGGTCAAGGGCTTCGCGAAGTGTCGAAACCGCATTGTCCCATTGCCCCTGGACGCGCAACGCCTGGCCGCGAATCTGCATCACGTCGGCGATCCGTGCAGCGTTTCGGCCGGAAGACTGGCGCAAGAAATCGAGCGCGTTGCCGGTGAGTGCGACGGCCCCGGCGGCATCGCCCTGGCGCAGACGAACCTGGGCAAGATCAGCGCGCGCAATGGCCTGCATCAGTGGCGAGGCCAGATTGGGCTTGTATTCGACGAACGACGAGAGCAGAGGCTCGGCGCTGGCGAAATCGTTCATCGCGATGTAAATCTCGCCCAGCAGGACGTTGATTGAGACCATCATCTGGGGGTCGTTGGCATACAGTCGCTCGGCGACCTGCACGCTCTCGGTCAACAATTCGCGCGTGGACAATTCCTGGTCTGTGTTGTTCTGACCCACTTCGCGAAAAAGCAGAACCAGCTGTTCGCGCAACAGTGTCGAGCGTTCCGCTTCGAAACGCGCAGCATCACGCTCGGCCGCCGCGATCCGGGCCTGCCAGTAGATTCCGGCTATACCCGCGACAACTGCAATGAGCGCCAGGCCGGCCAGACCGGCCGCCACCTGGTGTCGACGCGCCCATAGGCCGATTCGGCCGATCACGCGGTAATCGACCACCGACACGGGTCGACTGGCCATCAGGGCGCGGATATCGCTGATCATTTCCGGCACCGAGCGATACCGGCGGTCCGGATGCTCCGCATTTGCCTTGTTGATGACCGCCGCTACCGCGGCCGGTCTGGGTATGGCCAGCTCTGACGGTTGAACGGCCACGCCGTGTGCGCCCGGCTGGCCGGTCAACATCCAGCGTAGCAGTGAGCCCAGCGCATGGATGTCGCTCTGGGTCGAGGCCGGGCTTCCCTTTAGTTGCTCGGGTGCGGAGAACGCCGGGGTCAGGGCTTCGGTCCGCCCCGGGCCCAGCCGCTCTGCGGAAATCAGGCGCGCGACACCAAAGTCCAGCAACTTCGGCCTTCCGTCGGATCCGATACGGATATTGGCCGGCTTGATGTCGCCGTGCACCACCTGTCGCTGGTGGGCGTGCGCAACGGCTTCCGCGATGTCGGCAAACAGCCCCAGGCAGCGGCTGCCGTTCGGATCGCCGTCAGCGTTTGTCCGTTCACGGCAATCGGCAAGATCTTCGCCTTCGATCCATTCCATTACCAGGTAGTTCTGGCCATCGGAAAGTGTGCCGCCGTCGATCACGCGAGCGATGTTCGGATGATCCAGGCGAGCCAGCAGCTGGGTTTCCACCGCCAGGCGTTCGGCCATCAGCGCATCGTCGGGTGAGCGGATGAACTTGATCGCGACATTCATCTCGAATGCGCCGTCGGCCCGTTCTGCCCGATATACCACGCCCATACCGCCCGCGCCGACCTGCTCCGCCAGCCGCCAGTCACCGATCCGGGTGCCGGCGGGAAGTCCTTCTTGCTGTAGCTTGAGGCTTGTCAGCGCGGCATCGCCGGCACGATCGAATACCGATTCCAGGAACGACGTCGGGTTGTCGGATGCGGCCAGCAGGCGCTTCATCCAGGCATGAATCCGCGGGTGGCTGCATGCCAGATCACGCATTCGCTGCGCACGCGCCGGACTCGACAGGTCCAGCAACTGGTCCAGCAACGCGTCAATGATCTTTCGTCGTGCCGGGGTCAGCCGGCCGGATGGCGTTCGCGTGGTCATCGGAATACCTGAACCGTCGGGTTGCAGCGGGTTCGAGTATATCAACCCACTCCGGGATCAGAATCCGTGTCAGGTACGGCCCAGTTTTTCGGCAATGCTCGAAACCAGTGACTTGAGCCCCGCCCCGGAGACCGACGAGATCGCAAACGACGGGCCTTGCCAGCCCAGGTCGGCAACGATGCGATTCTGGGCGAGCTCGAGCTCCGGGTCTGCCAACTGGTCGGTCTTGGTGATCACCAGCCAGCGGGGCTTGGTCAGCAGTTGGGGGTCGAAACGCTTGAGTTCGTGCTCCAGCGCTCTGACCTGTTCGACAGGATTGCTCCCGTCGATCGGCTGCACCTCGACCAAGTGCAGCAGCAGACCGGTGCGCTGGAGATGCTTGAGGAACTGGTGGCCCAGCCCCGCACCCTCCGCAGCGCCCTCGATAATGCCGGGAATGTCGGCGATCACGAAGCTGCGGCCCGGCTCCAGACTCACCACGCCCAGGTTCGGATGGAGAGTGGTGAAGGGGTAGTCGGCAACCTTCGGGCGTGCTTTGGACACTGCAGAAATCAGGGTCGACTTGCCGGCGTTCGGGAAACCCAGCAGTCCGACGTCGGCAAGCACCTTGAGTTCGAGATGGAGCGCGCGCTCTTCGCCGGCGGTACCTTCAGTGAACTGTCGCGGGGTCCGGTTGACCGAGGACTTGAAATGAATGTTGCCCCGGCCGCCGGTACCGCCCCTGGCCACAAGCATGCGTTGCCCGGGTTGTGTGACGTCGCCGATGATCTCATCGGTTTCAACGTTGCGCACGATGGTGCCCAGCGGGACGCGCACAACGATGTCCTCTGCCGACTTCCCGGTTCGCTGCCGGCCGTGTCCGGGCTGGCCATTTCGGGCCTGGAACATGCGGGCATGGCGAAAGTCGACGAGCGTGTTGAGGCCGGGGTCTGCTTCCATCCAGACGCTGCCGCCGTCGCCGCCATCGCCGCCATCGGGCCCACCCTTGGGAATGTATTTCTCGCGGCGGAAACTGACGCAGCCGTGCCCGCCTCGGCCGGCACGGACTTCGATTCGGGCTTCGTCAACGAATTTCATGGCGCGAATTCCAGTTAGGCCTGCGGGTTGGGGACTGGAGACTAAAGTCCGAATTATTACAGATTGGCGCGGATTGAAATCAAAAGCACTTGCACGAAGAACACGAAGATCGGCACGAAGAACACGAAGAAAGAGCAAAAGAAAAGATTAAAAACAGGCAAGTCTGCTGGCGCTCGGCCCACGATCTTGGCGTCTATTGGTGATTTTCAAAGCCTTCGTGTCCGGCTTTTTCGCTTTTTCAAACCGCAAAAAAGCGAAAGCCGGCGCGCGGCCGGCTTTTCGAAGTCCGGTTGTTGCCGCGGATTACTCCGTCGGTTCGATCGAGACGAACTTGCGTGCCGGCTTCCCGCGCTGACGGAACACGACCTTGCCGTCGGAAAGCGCAAACAACGTGTGGTCGCGACCGACGCCGACGTTGTCGCCGGCATGAAAGCGCGTGCCGCGCTGGCGAACAAGAATATTGCCGGCGTCCACGCGTTCTCCGCCGAAGCGCTTCACGCCGAGAAACTTGGGATTAGAATCGCGGCCATTGCGGGTAGAGCCGCCTGCTTTTTTATGTGCCATCTGCTTAGCCCTCGATACCGGTGATCTTGATTTCGGTGTAGTACTGGCGGTGACCCATCTGCTTCATGTGGTGTTTGCGGCGCTTGAACTTGATGATTCTCACCTTGTCACCGCGACCGTGGCCGACCACTTCGGCTGTCACCTTGCCGCCGTCGATGTTCGGCGCGCCGACACGGATGTCGTCACCGTCGGCAACCATCAAAACTTCATCGAGTTCGACCGAGGCGCCGTTCTCGACGTCCAGTTTCTCGACTCGAACGATTTCCCCGGTCGCGGCCTTGTATTGCTTGCCGCCGGTCTTGAATACCGCGTACATGATATGGGCTCCAGAACAATGCATTGAGACTTAAGAGCGGGAATGTTACCGACTTTCGCTACCGAGGTCAATATGCCGTTGAAAAACTACCGCACGGGTCGCTTCGCCCGGATCGATCGTCTTGAATAGCTGACGGAAATCAAGACGGCCTGTTTTCGTCGAAAAAAGCCTGGGGTATTGCGCCGCGGGCCGAAAAGCTCGGCAGCCAGGGCTTGGAATCGATCGCGGCGCAGCAGTTCGCGGTGGGCTCCGGCCCGACGCGTGAACCGCTTTTTTGCCGGGCCCGCGCCTCGAGACCCTCCCGAGGGTCGCTGGCAGGCGGTGCTGGGGAGCCTCTGCAGTCGGAGCATTTTCTGGACGAGATTCGCGAGCTGACGAGGCCGGCGTTGCGGCACTGATGGTTGCTCGACAGTGGCCGCCGGCGCATTTTTCTCCGAACCGGCCGAACCAAAGGCTGTGATCCGGGATGCAGACAAGACGATTTCCGCTCGAGTCGAGTTACAATAAACTGCTTGAGCCATCGTGCGCAATTCAATTTGCCTGGGATCCGATTTTGGAAAAGACGCGCCAGCGCCAGCGAACCCGTTCGAACAAGAGCATCGATTTCTTTCGCGGGTTTCTGAAGGATCCCCGCCAAGTTGGGTCGGTGATTCCGAGTTCTCGGTTCATGGAACGCAAGATCATCGAGTTCTCCGAACTCGACGATGCCCGTGTCGTTGTCGAACTGGGCCCCGGAACCGGTGGAACAACGCGAGCCCTGTTGCGCGCGATGCGCCCGGACGCGCGGCTGCTGGCAATCGACCTGGATTCTCGTTTCACCGCAATTGTCGCGGCGATCGATGACCCGCGCCTGATTGCGCACACCGGCAGTGCAGCCGACCTGGGCGCGGTTCTCAAGCAGCACGGCCTTCTCGCAGCCGATGTCGTGATCTCCGGGATTCCATTTTCGACAATGCCGGCTGAAATCGGCAGCGCCATTCTCCAGGGCGTTTACGACAGCCTTGCCGACAACGGCCGCTTCGTCGCTTATCAGTTCCGCGCCGAGGTGGCAAGGCTGGCAGACCCGGTGTTCGGCGATTCCAGACGTGCCGCACCAGTGCCGCTCAACATTCCGCCGATGCGAATCTGGCAATGGACCAAGCCGTCGGCCGGCGGTTGACATAGCGAACCCGGGCCCGGACTTTCAGCGGTTGGGGCCGGAGCGGAATCACCTGATTTTTCTGCATTTGTTTGCGCGGAATTCACGCGGCAGGGTATAGTTATCGGTTTGATCCGCCGCCCAACACAGGCCTTGAATTGGACAAGATCATCATCAGGGGTGCGCGAACGCACAACCTGGCAAACATCGACCTCGAACTTCCGCGCGACAAGCTGATCGTATTTACCGGGCTTTCGGGCTCGGGCAAATCCTCGCTGGCGTTCGATACCATTTACGCGGAGGGCCAGCGACGCTACGTCGAGTCGCTGTCGGCTTACGCGCGTCAATTTCTGTCGATGATGCAGAAGCCGGATCTAGACCACATCGAGGGCCTGAGTCCGGCGATTTCGATCGAGCAGAAGGCCGCCAGTCACAATCCCCGCTCCACGGTCGGCACCGTGACCGAAATTCACGACTACCTGCGCCTGATGTTTGCCCGCGTCGGCACACCGCATTGCCCTGATCATGGCGAGCGCCTGGACGCCCAGACCGTCAGCCAGATGGTTGACACGGTGCTGAACCTGCCCGAGGGCACCCGGCTGATGTTGCTGGCCCCCGTGGTTCGAAACCGAAAAGGCGAGCACGCCAACCTGCTTCGTGACCTTCGCGCCCAGGGATTCATACGGGCGCGCATCGACGGAAGGATTTACGATCTCGACGGCGACCTGCCGGCACTCGGACTGCGGCAAAAGCACACGGTCGAAGCCGTGGTGGATCGTTTCAAGGTTCGCGATGACCTGACCCAGCGCCTTGCCGAGAGTCTGGAGACTGCGCTTGCACTGGCCGACGGGATCGCGGTGATCGCGCCCATGCCGGGTCGGGACGATGAGACGGGAAAAGACGACGATGCCAGCCTGGCCGAAATCCTGTTTTCGGCGCGTTTCGCCTGCCCAGTCTGCGACTACAGCCTGCCCGAACTGGAACCGCGCATGTTCTCGTTCAACAACCCGAACGGGGCTTGCCCATCCTGCGACGGGCTGGGCCACAAGCAATTCTTCGATCCGGCTCGGGTGGTCGGCAATCCCGAACTGAGTCTCGCCGGCGGCGCGATTCGCGGCTGGGACCGCCGCAATGCTTACTATTTCCAGATGATCCAGTCACTGGGCCGCCATTACGATTTCGATCCGGAGACGCCGTTCGGTGAACTGCCCGAAAACGTGCGCGAAGTGGTTCTTCACGGAAGCGGATCGGAGAAGATCAGTTTTCGCTACTTCGGCGAAGGCGGGACGCAGTCGCGCAAGCACTCGTTCGTCGGCATCATCCCGAACCTCGAGCGTCGCTATCGCGAGACCGATTCGCGCATCGTGCGGGAAGAGCTTTCGCGCTACATTTCCGAGCAACCCTGTCCGGTATGCCACGGACAGCGGCTCAACGCCGCAGCTCGCAACGTCTTCATCAACGAGCGCTCGTTGCCGGAAATCGCGTCCTGGTCGATCGAGCAATGTCTTGATTTTTTCGATGGAATGACATTGAAGGGCTGGCGCGGCGAGATCGCCGGCCGCATCCTCAAAGAGGTGCGCGAGCGGCTCCAGTTTCTGGTCAATGTCGGGCTGGATTATCTCACGCTCGATCGCCAGGCCGACACGCTGTCCGGCGGGGAAGCCCAGAGAATCAGGCTGGCGAGCCAGATCGGCGCCGGACTGGTCGGCGTGATGTACGTGCTCGATGAACCATCCATCGGCCTGCACCAGCGCGACAACGCGCGTCTGCTCGAAACGCTGGTGCGGCTGCGCGACCTGGGCAACACCGTGATTGTGGTCGAGCACGACGAAGACGCGATTCGCGCGGCGGATCATGTTGTCGACATCGGTCCCGGACCCGGCGTTCACGGCGGCAAAATCGTCTATTCGGGTACGCCGGACGGCGTGATCGAATGCGAGTCGTCCCTGACCGGCGATTATCTTTCGGGTCGCAAGGCGATCGAAGTGCCGGCCAGGCGGGTCAAGCCGAACAAGAAAAAAATGTTCAGACTGGAGGGGGCGACCGGCAACAACCTGGAGTCGGTGGACGTCGAGATTCCGGCCGGCCTGTTGGTGTGCGTCACCGGCGTTTCGGGCTCCGGAAAGTCGACGCTGATCAACGATACGCTTTACAAGTTGATGGCCCGGGAGCTCAATGGCGCGTCGGAAAATCCCGCGCCGTTCGAACGCCATGCCGGGCTGGAACTGTTCGACAAGGTGGTCGATATCGACCAGAGCCCGATCGGCCGCACGCCGCGTTCGAATCCGGCCACCTACACCGGCCTGTTTACGCCGATCCGCGAGCTTTTTGCCGGCACCAAGGAAGCCCGGTCGCGCGGCTACAAACCGGGCCGGTTCTCTTTCAATGTGAAAGGCGGGCGCTGCGAGGCTTGCCAGGGCGACGGCATGGTACGGGTGGAAATGCATTTTCTGCCCGACATCTTCGTGCCCTGCGATGTCTGCCACGGCAAGCGCTACAACCGCGAGACGCTGACGGTGACCTACAAGGGAAAGAACGTCAGCGAAGTGCTGGAAATGACGGTGGAAGACGCCTTGCCGTTTTTCGAGCCGGTGCCCGTAGTGGCCCGCAAGCTGCAGACGCTGATGGACGTCGGTCTGAGCTACATCACGCTGGGGCAATCCGCCGTCACGCTGTCGGGTGGCGAGGCCCAGCGCATCAAGCTAGCCCGCGAGTTGTCCAAGCGCGACACCGGCAATACGCTGTACATTCTCGACGAGCCGACCACCGGCCTTCATTTCCACGACATCAAGCATCTGCTGGCGGTGTTGCATCGGTTGCGCGACGACGGCAATACCGTGGTCGTCATCGAACACAACCTGGACGTGATCAAGACCGCTGACTGGGTTATCGACCTGGGACCGGAAGGCGGCGTGCGCGGCGGGCGCATCATCGCAACCGGCACGCCCGAACAGGTCGCGCGCGAGAAGCATTCATATACCGGGCAATACCTGGCCGAAATGCCGGGCATCGGGCGCAAATCGCGCAAGTCGGCCTGACAAGGCCAGCCTGAGCTGCATTGTTCAAGCGCCTTCCGATTGCGGCGGGGTTGGCTCGGTGGTCGCGAAATTCCACGGTGTCTGCCCCTCCTTTTGGCACCATCTGGAGGACTGTCGCAGGACTCCGGAACCGCAGATTCAGCGAATCGGCCGATAGCTACGATTTCGTTGCGTACCTCTCAGTACGCGGGGGCTTCAAGTATCTGTATGATTCTGCGGGAATATGTGAAATCCCTGATTCACTTTTCCGCGTCTGCGTGGTTCGGCGGGAGAAAGGGATTACAATACCGGCCGTCTATTCAAGAGCATTTCGAGCGAGTCGCATATGTCGGAATTCAGGATCGAGCTTGACGTCCGCTGGGGGGATGTCGATTCATTCGGCCACGTAAACAACGCGGTATTCCTGGCCTATCTGGAAGAGTGCCGAAGCCAGTGGATGGATTCGGTGCCGTGTCACTGGCAGGAAGGCGAGGCCGGACCGGTCGTCGCGAACATCAACATCAATTATCGTCGTCCGATCCACTGGCCCGAACGCGTGGCCGTGACGCTCAAGCCCGATTCTCCCGGTCGCTCCAGCATCAAGCTCGAAAGCGAAATTCGCTCGGCGCCAGCCGGCGAAGACGGCAAGAAAGGCGGCAGGGAAAAGCCTGTGCTGTATGCCGATGCCACGGTGACACTGGTCTGGATCGAGAAGAAGAGCGGAGAGTCGGTGCCTCTGCCCGGCTCGATCCGCGATCTGGCGCATCAAGCCTAGCAAAACCCGCGAACGGGTCTCAAACGCGTTCAAGTTGCTGACTGACTGCCCGCAGCATCGCCCCCTGAAAGTCGATGCGCTCGCTGTTGGCGTTGAGCCTGGGTGCCCTCCCGCTGCGGCTACGCTCGAATTCGTGGCGGTTCCGACATCGCCTCCCCCGCGACCAGCATCCTTTCTTTCACCGCGCTTCCTAAAAACGAATCGCCCGTCGAGAAGCCGGCACTCCTGATCGCGCTCCCGGGCCGGGACGGTCGGTTCACCTAACAGCCTGCGAAGATAAGCCGCTATGGTGCATGGCGCCTGTTTCGTTGGGCACGCTTTACCAGGGCTCCCGGTTGTGCAACTATTGACGTTCGTGATATCGGCGGGGAAAAGTTACATGAATCGTGAAACGCATCGAACACCACTGCACTTGTGGATAGTCGGTACTCTCAGCCTGCTCTGGAATGCCATGGGTTGTTTCGATTACCTCGCGACCAAGCTGCGGCTTGATTTTTATATGAGCCAGTTCACCGACGCGCAGCTGGAATACTTTTATGGTTTTCCGGCATGGATGAGCATTTTCTGGGCGTTGGGTGTCTGGGGGGCACTATTCGGATCTCTTGCACTGCTTTTTCGCAGTCGCTGGGCTGTGGCGCTGTTCGCGGTGTCGTTGCTTGGAATGATTGTGTCGACCGCGTATACGGTGTTCTTGAGCGATGGCCTGGAGATCATGGGTAGCGGCGGGGCCGTTTTCAGCGCGGTAATTTTCGTGATCGGGGTTTTGTTGCTGGTCTATGCGCGGCGCATGAGCGCGCGGGGCGTTCTGGCGTGAAGTGTCTGTCAACGTAAATCCCGAGCATCCGGAACGGCCGCGCCGCACCGGATACTCGGGAATCGATTCGGCGCCGGGTGCGCCGTCAGCCGGTGGGTTGATCGGGGACCGACGGCTTGTCGCTGCTGCCCCAGTCGGCGGCTTTTTCCTTGAGCTTGGAGAATTTCTTCGAAACCTTGTCGAGCTTGCCTTCCCATTCCGGGTTGGGCTGTTGGCCCTCGGTCACCTTGAAGAACACCTGCATCAGCGCCGTCATGCCGATCGGCTCGATGACTGCCTGCTTGATGCCCCAGGCGAATACCAGCGCGATGATCAGCGCCAGCGGGCCGGCCGCGCCCGGGAACAGGGAGACCAGGCCGGCGACCGGCGCGAGAATGAGGAGGAAAACAAGGAAGGTCAGACCCCAGATGATGAAGGCCAGCCAGAATGCGTTCTTCAAAAACGATTTGTAGTTCTGGGCGTACAACACCAGCGCAGTCCGGCTGGCCGCCCACGGATTGTCCGCCTTCATCTTGATGTTGTAGGCGAGGATGACTTCGTCCAGATAGGTCAGCGATAGATTGATGATCGTATTGATGAATTTGGCTATGCCCTGGATGCCAGGGATGGGCAGGAAGTTGGCGATCGTGAAGAATGCCCGGTTGAAAGCCTTGAGAACGCCCTTGATCAGTTGATCGACGCCGAACAGCACTGACGATTCGGCAAAACGCTCGCGTACGATACCCTGAGCATAGTCGATCTGCCCCTTGCCCCCGGGCAATTCTCTGCCCTCCATCAGCTCCACCAGCACCGCAATATGTCCGGCTTTGACGAGATACAGAAGATATTCGCGAATGAAGTACATGATGGCCGCGGTGACGGCGAATCCGGCCATGCCGCCCCACAGACCCCCGGCCTCGGCTTCGCCGCCTATGGTGCCGATACCGTAGCCGATACCCGCGCCTACGCCGGTGATCAGCACGTAGGCCAGAGTGATGCCGAAGTAGATCAGGAACCGGAACACCAGGAACGGCAAGGTCTTTGCCATGAGCGAGATAATCTCGCCGATCTTGAAATCCATCATGAAGGGTTTGCTCCGTCTAGGTTATGCGACAGCCAATTTATACGAAAACCCAGCAAAAAACACGCCACCCCCAAGCTTTAAAGCAACAGCCCATCCCGGCCGGGCGGGGTTTGCTCTCGCTCAGTCGAGATTGCGCATGTCGACGAATTGCCCGCTTTCCCCTTCGCGCAGCTTTTCCAGAGATTCCAGGATATTTTCCGCCGCCGCGACCGGCCCCGGCATGTCCTCGGTGCCCCTGGCGTCCTTTAGTTTCTGCACGGACGGGAACTCTTCACTGTCGACTTCATCGCATAGATAGTCCTGCATCGACGTATCGACCAGGCCGGGTGCGAGCGCGGTCAGGTGTGTATCGGGCATTTCGTGCGCGTAGAGCTTGACCAGGTTGTTCAGCGCGGCCTTGGAGAGCGAATAGCCGCCCCAGCCGTAGTTCATGTTGATCGCCGCGCCCGACGAAATTGCGACGATCTGGTCGACCGGTAACTGACGTTCGATGATCCAGTCGAGAATGACCTTGTTCGACCAGACGTTGATGCGCATCATGTGCTCGAGGTCGTGCACGTCAGTTTCGGAAATCTCGTGGATCTTGCCCAGGATGCCGGCGTTGAGGACGACCAGGTCCAGCCTGAGACAGTCTGAAAGCAGCCGTTCCAGTGCTTCGGGCAGCGTGTTGAGATTGGACAGGTCGAACCGCCGGTCGCGCAGGCCGTCATTGTCTTGCACCGGACAGCCGTGCCGGCTCATGCCCCAGACGATTGCGTCGCGTTTGAGCAGAGTTTCGGTCAGGCCAAGTCCAAGTCCGCTGGAATTGCCGGTAATCAGTACATTCATTGCTTTTCAATCACCAGTTTTCGTGAAAGTTCAGTAACAGGTTACACAGGTTGAAATCGGATTTTTGCCTCTTCGCCACTCGATCCCGCCCGCCGGCATTTCTGAAAGACGCAACCTCCCACATGTCGGACTCGCAAGTCAGTTCGCCTCCGAACCGGGATGGCGCTCGAACCAGGCCAGGATATGCTGGATCTTGGTCACCAGCTGGCTGGGGCGCGCGGCGATGCCGTGCGGGGCTTCGGGAATGCGCACCAGCACCGTATCGATGCCGCGCAGTTTCAGCGCCTGGTAGAACTGTTCCGATTCCCACATCGGGGTACGCCAGTCGGCCTCGCCGGTCATCACCATGGTCGGCGTGGTCACGTTGCCGGCCCTGGACAGCGGCGAGCGTTCGAAATAGTGCTCCGGGGCTTCCCAGGGCAGCGCGGGGAACCAGTACTTGTGGAAGAACGGCGTGAAATCACCGGTCAGAACGAAGCTGGTCCAGTTGATGACCGGCTTGACCACGGCCGCGGCGGCGAAACGGTCGGTGCTGCCGACGATCCAGGCGGTCAGGACCCCGCCGCCGGAACCGCCGGTAACGAAAAGCCTGTCGGGATCGGCGATGCCGCGCTCGATGAGATGGTCCACGCCGGAGATGAGGTCGTGGTAATCGTTGCCGGGGTAGGCGTGGTGAATCTCGTTGGCGAATCCGGCCCCGTAGCTGGTCGAACCTCTCGGATTCGTATACAGAACCACGTAGCCCTGGGCGGCCATCAGCTGGACTTCCATAGAGAAGCGCGGGCCGTAGTCGGCGAACGGGCCACCGTGTATCTCGAGAATCAGCGGATAGCGCTTGCCGGCCTCGAAGTCGGGCGGATACGCGACCCAGCCCTCGATCTCCAGCCCGTCGAGACTGGACGGATACTTGATTTCTTCTACACGCGCCAGCTCGCGGTTGGCGATCAGTTCGGCGTTCATCGTCGTCAAACGAAGTTCGTTGCCACGCTCGACCACGACGAGGTCTGCCGGCCGTGTCGGGGAGGTCTGCGTGAATACGACCTTGCCGGCCCCGGCGTCGAAATCACCGCTTGCATAGGGACGTCCCAGTGTCGTGCCGCCGACATTGTCGGCCACGCGACTGCGATCACCGTTGAGTCGAAGACGCTCGACCACCCCGGTGCCGGCATCGGAATAGGCGATGTAGAGCGACTTGCCGTCTTCGGCCCAGACCAGCGCATCGACATTGCGATCCAGGTCGCCGGTCAGATTTTCGGGCTCGCCGCCGCCGAGCGGCATCAACCAGACCTCGGTATTCGTATAGCTCATCAGTTCGTCATCGAAGCCCAGCCACGCCAGGCGGCGGCCGTCAGGGCTGATGGCCGGGGACTCGTCCGGCCCGTAGCGTTCGGTGAGGGGGGTGAGGTCGCCGCTTTCCAGGTCGAAACGATAAAGCTCGGTGTCGCGCCCTTCCAGTTCCCAATCGTCGCGACGCACTGCGGCGAAGACCAATGCCTTCCCGTCTCTCGTCCACACGGACGGGCCATTGTTGGGATAAGGCCCGTCGGTTATCTGGCGCGCGGGGCCGCCGTCGGCCGGGACCACGAAGCGCTGGGTCTGGCCGTGTGGCAGAAAACCCTGGCCGTCGACGCGGAATACAGGCCGATCGATGACCGTCGGGACCGGTGCCCAGTTGGCGCCTTCCGGCGCTTCCAGCGGCTTGACCAGTTGAGGCGGCTCGGTAGGCACGAAGCGGCTGAAGGAGATCCGGTTGCCATCGGGCGACCAGCTGGCGGCCGAAGGTGAATGCGGGCCGTCGGTAATTTCGGTCACGCGGCCGGAATCGAGCCACAGCACATGCAACTGGCTGTCGCCATCGCCGTCGTTGCCGATGAAGGCGATTCGCGTGCCGTCCGGCGACCAGGCCGGCGAGGAGAAGCTGCCGTCGCCGTCTGTCAGCGGCTGCTGTTGCCGGGAGTCGAGGTCAATCAGCCAGATTTGGCCGAGATTGCGGTCGGTCTGGCTGTCCATGTGGCGGCGAACGTAGACCACCTGGTCGCCATCCGGTGAAAGCGCAGGCGAATCGGCGTACTCCAGTCCGAATACGTCGTGATAGTCCAGGGGTCTGGCTTCGGACAGCAGAGAAACAGAAAGCAGCAGCGAAAGGGTAAGCGCACGAACGATCATTTCAAATCTCCAGCTGAAACCATTGGCTGTGTGGGGGCTCAGTTCAAAAACAAGAGCGCGACACGAGGAGCGTGAAGAAGGGACGAAGGAAACGATGACAAACAGCAAACCTGAATCAAACGGAAGCTTAGCCAGTGCAATCGATTAATGCAACCAGCTTCAGTTCAGCACTTCTGGGTTACCGATTGGTCGTTAGCGGCCCAGCAGTCCGCACCTTTTGCGTCCGGCCTCGTTTCTGCTTACTTCTTATTGCATTTTTAATTTCGTGCTCTTCGTGTTTTTTATCGCTTTCATAAAGCCTTTAAAGCTTGTTCGGGTCTTGCCCTCAAGCCGAATGGATCAATCTCCAATCGTCGATTCGAACAGCTTGAGAATACGGCGGTACTGGTCCAGCCAGCTTTCCGGTTGCACGTAGCCGTGAGGCTCCAGCGGGTACGAGGCCAGTTCCCAGTCCACTTTCCCAAGTTCGATGAGGCGCTGCGCCAGCCGCACCGAATCCTTGTAGAACACGTTGTCGTCGAGCATGCCGTGGCTGATCAGCAGATCGCCTTTCAGGCCCTCGACGAATTCGATCGGAGAACTGCGCTTGTAGGCTTCCGGGTCGATCTCGGGCGTATTCAGAATGTTGGACGTATAACCGTGATTGTAGTGTGCCCAGTCGGTGACGGGGCGCAGCGATGCGCCGGCGGCGAACACTTCGGGTGCATTGAACATCGCCATGAAGGTCATGAAACCGCCATAGGACCCGCCGTAGACACCGATCCGGTTCGGGTCGGCATTGTGATTTTCGACCAGCCAGGAAACGCCGTCAACCAGATCCTCGAGTTCCGGCGTTCCCATTTGCCGATAGATGGACGTGCGCCAGTCGCGGCCATAGCCGCGGCTGGCCCGATAGTCCATGTCGAGTACGTGATAGCCGCGCTCGGTGAGCAGGTTGTGGAACATCTGCTCACGGAAGTAATACGGGAAACGGTGGTGCGTGTTCTGCGTGTAGCCGGCGCCATGGACGAACACGACGACCGGACGCGGGCCGTCGAAATCCCCGCGCGCCGGGTAGAACTTGGTCCAGATCGGCCGCTCGACATGGCTGGAAGGGACGCCGACGAATTCCGGCTGCTGCCACTCGATCGCGCTGTAATCGTCGGTCAGCGTATCGGAAGCGGCCGTCAGTTCGCCGCTTGCACCATCGAGAACCGCGGCCTGGGGCGGAACATAGCTGTCGGAATATCGAAGCAGGATCCTGTCGCTGTCTGGAAGCGTCGCGTAGCTTTCGAGCCCGTCCAGATCGGTGAGCCGATCCATGCGGTCGCTTTCGATGTCCAGACGATACAGGTCGTAGCGCGTCGGGTGTTCGGCATTGGAAATCATCAGCGCCGATTCGCCGTCGCGGGCGAAATCGATGTCGTAGACCTCGAACTCGCCGCTGGTGTGCTGATTTTGCCGGCCGCCGGCGTCGATTGTGTACAGATGGCTGTATCCGCTTTGTTCGGACAGCAGCCAGGCGGTTTCAGTGCCGGGCACCCAGCCGAACTCGTTGAAAGCCCAGTTGATCCATGCCGGATCGCTGAGACGATGGATCTCTTTCATCGACTGCTCGGTGGCGTCGATCACGACCGTCCAGCGATCCTTGTTGTCTATGGCCCGAACCTGCACAAGTGCCCGGGCATTCTCGGGATGCCACTCGATGCCGTATACCTGGACGGGGCGCGGGTCTTCGCCATCGTGCGGTTCGATATCCTGGGCCGATTTCAGTTCGGCAAGCGGATCCTGGTCGCGCCCGGACAGAGAACCGAGATCGATCTCATGGCGGGTGCGTGCTTCAAGGTCCAGTAGCCATACTGATTGTGGTGATGGCGGTTTTCTACCGACCAGGGTTCGCACGTCTTCGATTTCGACGTATCCCGATCGGGTAACGAAGCGCGGCATGTGGTCGGACTCGCCGTCGTCGGCGTCTGCTTTCTCTACGACCACAAGCATCCATCGTGCGTCGGGCGAAAGGCTGACTGAACTGGAAGAAAACGTCTTGCCCAGGTACCACGGTGCCGGCCCGCGGCCGGCGTCGGCCCGTGCGTCCCGGACCGCTTGCTCGTGCTGTTCCTGCTCGCGCTGACGCATGCGCTCCAGCGTGGAGAAGAGACGAAGTTGATCGGCTTCCAGCCCATCCTCCGGCGCAGCGTGCGGGTCATCTTCGAAGCGCAGCTCGGCGACCGGCACGGCGGCGCCGCCGTCGAGGCCGATTCGCCACCAGTCGCCGCCGGATTCGAACTGGACGTGTTGCTGGTCGCCCGAGAAACCAATATTGCGGATTGGCTCAATGCCGCTGAACAGGCGCTTGAAAGCACTGGTGTCCAAGTCGCGGAGGAAGAGGCTGTTGCCACGCACTGATAGCGCGTGCGATCCGTCCGCATCGAAAACCGGGTCGGCGGCATCGGTTCCTGCTTCGGCATCCGCGTCCAGCCGGGTCGTTTCTGCGCTGTCGAGATCCACGCGGTAGGTGTCGCGGATGTCGGAGCCGCTGCGCTTGGCGCGGTAAAAGTACGCGCTGCCGTCGAGCTGCCACCAGGCCTGCTCGACCGGCGGGCCGATCCAGTCGGGATCCTGCATGATCGTTTCGAGACCATTGTCGAGATGATCCTCGGCATTATCGGGACGGGGCGCCGCTGCGGTCGAAGCGGCGACGGCGATGAGCAGTAACAACGCCGTTGACTGGAACGGACGGCAGAGCAGGTGATGCAAACGCAACGGACTTCTCCTTTGTTGGGTATGGACGCGTCGAGCGCTCAAGGATACATGCTTCGCGGCGCTGGAAATCTGCTCTCGCGAAGTCGCAAAGAGGCAGGGCAACAGCAGGTCAACGGCGCGCTCGCGCAGAGTCGCAGAGAAATCGGCTTGCAGCTTTACTGGGGCGCTTTACGTGACGCCGGCGATGCCGCAGGCCCTCATGCGGCCTTGCGCAGCTGACCGAAAGCCTGGACGATCCGGTCGATCTGTTCCGGTGTATGCGCCGCACTGAGGCTGATTCGAAGCAGATTAAGGCCTTTAGGTGTGGCCGGTGGCACCATCAGGTTGGTATAGATGCCGTTCGCCAGCAAATCTTTCCAGTGCGCCAGGGCGCTCTCGCGGTCGGGCAGGATGATCGCGGCGACCGGGCCGGGCTTGTCGCTTCCGAGTCGGTAACCGAAGTCGGCCAGCGCATCATAGAGCCTGTTGATGTTGTCCCAGAGCCGGCTTCTGAGATCGGTGCCGGCGACGACCTTGGCCAGCGCGGTGCGGGTCGAGGCGATGACCGCCGGCGACGGCGAAGCGGTGAAAATGTAGGGGCGCGCGGCCAGCCGCAGCAGTTCCAGCTGTGCATGCGGGCTGGTGCAGAACCCGCCGATGCCGCCCAGACTCTTGGAAAACGTGCCGACGACGAAGTCGATGTCGTCGAGCAGGCCGGTTTGCTCTGCCAGGCCGAGCCCGCGATCGCCGAATACGCCGAAAGAATGCGCCTCGTCGAGCAGCAACCAGGCGTTGTGACGTTTCTTGACTTCGATGAATTCGGCCAGCGGCGGCTGGTCGCCGAGCATCGAATAGAGACCTTCCACGACAATCAGCGCGCGGCTGGCGTCGGACCCAAGGCGCGAAAGCCGGCGGTCAAGATTTTCCGGATCGTTGTGGCGGAAGATTACCGTTTGAGCGTTGCCGAGTTTGGCGCCGTCGTAGATGCTGGCGTGGGAATCGCTGTCGAGCAGCAGAAAATCGTCCTTGCCGGCCAGTGTTGCAATGCTGGCGAGGTTGGCCTGATAGCCAGTCGAGAAGACCATGGCGGAAGGCCAGCCGAAAGCGGACGCCAATTCTCTCTCGAGTGCTGCGTGCCCGCTGTAGCTGCCGTTGGCCATCCTCGAGCCGGTCGTGCCGGTGCCGAAATGGTCAAGCGCCAGTTTGGCCGAGTTCACCACGTCGGGATCAAGCGTAAGTCCCAGGTAGTTGTTGGTGCCGGCGAGAATCACACGCTTGCCGTCGATCACGCCCTCGGCGGCGGAAATGATCTCTTCTATCGGCGTGGCCACCGGCGGCGTGCCCTCTGCCCCGAGCTCGGCGCGTGCTGCCGCGAGCCGCGAGAACTTGTCGAACAGGCTCATCGCGGATTGTCCTTGATCATGGTGCGCAACCGCTTGGCCAGTTGGTTGAGTGTCTGCACCTCGGCCAGCACTTCGACGGGCACCGAGAGATCAAGTTCGTCTTCGATCTCCATGACCAGGTCCATGACCTGGACCGAATCCAGCCCCACGTCGCTGGTCAGCGCGGCATCGAAATCGATTCCGCCGATCTGAGGGAGCGCCGTCTCGACGGCGTTTCGAATCGCCTGGTCCACGCGATCGTTGTGAGTTGTCATCGGCTTTTCCATCCCGGCAATGTACCAAGCGCGCGTTCAAGGCGCGTCGTCGGCTTCCAGTTCAAGCATTTTTCGATGCCGAGATTATCGCAGACCCAGTCACGGTGCAGCAGTTCGCGTGCCTTGCCCGGGCTGAGCATTGCACGACGGCCTGCAATGCGGGACATGATCAGCCCGAATGTGCCTCCGGCAGACATGACATGGCCAGGAATCGAAATGATGCGGATTTTTCGGTCACTTGCCTGGCGGGCGAGATCTGCAAGGTCTTCCCAGCGCCAGCCATGGCCTGGTTGAGGGCCCGCGAGCGTCAGGATTTCCAACGTCGGGCCGTGCTCGACAAGACGGCAGATCGCCTCGGCTAGGTCATCGACATGGAGCAGTGAAAATCGGGATTCGCCGCTGCCGGCCCGGATCAGCCATCCACGTGCCAGTGATCGCCAGAAACCTGCGAGGGCCGGATCGTCGGGCCCGTAGACCGCCGGCGGACGCAAAATGGAAAATCGGCTGCAGTTTGAGGCCACGACCTCCTCGGCGGCACGCTTGGAGGCCGCGTACCACGACAGCTCCGGTCGTCGCGCTGCCAGTGATGACAGGTGTATAAGGTGAGTGTCGGGCGCTTGGGCAGCGATGACATCGGTCAGGCACCGCGTTCCACAGATGTTGTCGCGTTCGAAATCGACTGCACTGTTGCCCCGAATCGCTGCGGCGATATGCACGACGCAGCTGGCGCCTTGCACGAGCGTGGTCAGCGCATCGGGTGCATGCAGTGTGCCGTCGACGACGGTACAGCCGACAAGATCATCCGGGAGGTGGCGATTGCTTGCATTGCGAACCAGCAGGCGGATTCTTGCATCGGGGAAGGTGCGCCTGACCGCCCGAACCGTGGCTTGTCCCACGAAGCCGGTCGCGCCGGTCACGGCGATGACCGGCATGCTATCCGCAGTCATTTCGGAACTTGGTGATCGGACGGCTGAAGGCGGTCGCCGGAGCGCACGGAGCGGGATGTATATGCGAATCCGAGGCGATTACGGACATCGCCGGACGCCGTCAGTCGCTCGCGCAGTAATTTGAGGATGACCTCTAGTTCGCCGGATTCAGTGCCTGCGTATGCGGCGTGCGGTTGACCAGTTCACGCGGCAGAACTTCGGAATCCTCCAGGCCGTTTCGCTTGAGGAAATCAAGCCGTGTGCCGCTCCTGGAGAGCTTGCCGGACGACGTCCGGGGCAGCGTGTGCAACGGCACCAGTTCGATCAGGCAGGCGATACCGAACTCGGACTGGATCTTCTGCTTGAGACGCTCGACGAGACGAGCCTGGCGGAACGGATCCTGCTCGCGGCACTGCACGACAAGCACGGCCACTTCGGTACCGTCCTCGGCAGGAATGGCAAACGCCGAGGCGTCTTCAGCGCGAACTTCGGGCTGCTGCTCGGCCAGGTATTCCAGATCCTGTGGCCAGATGTTGCGACCATTGATGATCAGCAAATCCTTGGCGCGACCGGTAAGGAAAAGGGAATCGCCGGCGCGATAGCCAATGTCGCCTGTGTTCAGCCAGCCGTCGTCCGAAAGCGACGCGCTGGTCGCCTCGGGATTGTTTGCGTAGCCGGACATGACGCTCGGACCGCGCAGGAAGATCGTGCCGCAGTTGCGCTCCTCCAGAACCTTGCCGTTCTCGTCGCGAATCTCGACCTCGTAGTCGGGCAGGGGCCGGCCGCAATTGACGAATTCGGTGACCCTGCCTGCCTCGTTCTCGGCGGATACCGGTTCGGCCCGGCGCGACCCGGCCAGGACGTCGGCGTCGAGACGATCAACCTCGAGACCTTGGGCCAGCGGGGCGAAGCTGACGGCCAGCGAGCATTCAGCCATGCCATAGCAGGGCAGGAAAGCGGTTTGGGAAAAGTTGGCCGGCGCCAGCGCTTCGGCGAACTGGTTCAACCATCCGGCGCGAATCATTTCGGCGCCTACGCCTGCCACGCGCCACGCCGACAGATCGTAGCGATCAACGTCCGAAGAGCGCAGTCGTCGCGCACACAGGGCAAAGCCGAACGGCGGCGAGTAGGAAATCGTGGCCTGGTTGCGCGACATGAGTTCCAGCCACAGACGCGGCCGCATCGCGAAATCGCGCGTTCCCAGATAATCGACCGACAGCTGCGACACGACCGGACCCAGGATAAGGCCCACAAGGCCCATATCGTGATAGAAGGGAAGCCAGGAGACGTAGCGATCGCCCCGGCGTATCTGAACCCCGTACTGGAGGATGCCAGCCAGGTTGGTCAGCACAGCTTGCTGGGTAATCATTGTTCCGCGCGGAAAGCGGGTACTGCCCGAGGTGTATTGCAGGTATGCGAGTTCTTCGGGCGCCGGCGGTTCCGGCAACTCATTCGCGGATTCGAGGGCGGCGAAGGCTTCAAGCGTACCGCTGACCGCCAGATCAAGCCCTTTGACCGACTCGTCGAGAAACGAAACGAAATCTGAAGATGCGTAGGCTGCGCTCGCACGGCAATCCTCGAGCAGTGCGCGAAGATGTTCGACGAACGCGCTCTTGCCGCCGAGGTGCACCGCTGCAGGCAACGGCACCGGCACCAGGCCTGCGTACTGGCAGGCAAAGAACATCACGTGGAAATCCGGTTGGGTATCGGCGACCAGCGCAACGCGGCTGCCGCGCTCCAGCCCCAGCCCTGCGAGGCGATGGGCGATATCCAGGGCGCGCTCTCGCAACTCGGCATACGTCATGACTGCGGTCAATTCGCCGCGACCGTTATGGAAATTGCAGCCGGTCGTCCCCTTGGCCGCGTAATCCAAAGCTTCGGCCAGACTCCGATACCCGGAGGTCTTGAGCGGAAGCGAGTTGTTGGTTGGGGTTGGCAAGTGGTTCAAAACCGAATTTCCCTTGTTGTTCTGTCATCTCGCGTAGAATTCCGGCGAAAGGATGCCGCGCGAGTGTCTTGTTAATTTAAACGAGCATTATAAAGCGATGACGAATGGAATGAAACTGTTCGGATCTGCCTCTTTTTTGCGAACAAACTAAGGTCCTCCCCGTTCAATTTGTGTTAATGATGACATTTTTGCAACATTATGTGGTAACTACGCCACACCCACAAGGATAATCGATGCCGTCTGCCGCACCCCAGGGGATCGACGTTTCGCCGGTCAGGACCCGGCGGCAATGGAAATCCTTTCATTCCGTGCAGTCCGAAATACAATCGGGCGCCTCGAACTGGATTCAACCGCTATCGTTGCAGTCCCGCCAGATGTGGGCCCCCAGGCACCCATTCTTCCGTCATGCCAGGGCCGCGGCCTGGCTCGCTACAAGAGCCGGAAAGCCCGTGGGACGGATCAGTGCCCAGATCGATGCGCTGCAGGCCGAATGCGGTAGACCGACCATGGGCCAGTTCGGCCAGCTCGAGGCGATCGACGACCCGGCAGTCTTCCGGGCCCTGACCGACGCCGCCGGCGAATGGCTTGTCGACCAGGGCATGACCGAGGTTACCGGGCCATTTGATCTGTCGATCAATCAGCAGTGCGGATTGCTGGTCGACGGCCATGACCAGTCACCGATGATGATGATGAACTACAACCCGCCCTGGTATTCCGGCCATCTGGAGTCTGCCGGGTTCGAGACCGCGGTTGAAACCCTGGCCTACCGGGGCTCGCCCCGGTATGAGCTGCCGGCACGGGTCGCCCGGCTGCTCAGCCGGGCAGACAGACGGCTGGAGATTCGCCCGGTCTCGCGCCGTGAGATCGGCAGCCTTTCCGAGCCGCTGCGTCGAATCTTCAACGCGGCCTGGGCCGGGAACTGGGGATTTGTTCCCCTGACCCAGGCCGAATTCAGGCACATGGTCGACGAGATGAAGCTGCTGGTACGGCCCGGCTATGTACAGGTTGCGGCCATCGACGGCGAATTGGCGGGTTTCATCGTCGCGCTGCCGGATCTCAATGAGCTGGTGGCCGACCTGAACGGACGACTGTTCCCGTTCGGCGCGCCACGCCTGCTTTGGAGAATCGCCAGAAAACGCAACCGTCGCGCTCGCATTCCGCTGATGGGGATACTGCCCGCCCACCAGCAGTCGTTCATGGGCGCCGCCATCAGTTATGCGCTGATCGAAGCGGTCGCTAAAGCGCTGGTCGACGATGGCATCGAACTCACCGAGCAATCCTGGATTCTTGCCGACAATCGGGGCATGCGCTCGATAGTCGAAGCCATCGGCATGCAGGTGTCTCAGCGATTCCGGATCTACCGCAAGGCATTGACGGCGTGATCGACAGCACAACCAATGTCGTCGTGCTGGCCGCGGACCGCGGGCCGGGTGATCCGATCGCAGTGAATGCCGGTGTGCCGGGCAAGGTCCTGGTCAAGATTGCCGGCAAGTCCATGCTCACGCGAGTCATGGAGGCGGTCTCGGCGTTCGCGGCTCACGGACGGCTGTTCGTTGTCTGCCGCGAGGACCCGGCTTATGCCGATGCAGCCGACGTCGGCTGTGAGTTCGAGCGCGTCGACCCGGCTTCGGGCCCGGCCGCGAGTGCCGTTGCGGCAATGGATCGGATCGACCCGTCCGAACCGGTTCTGCTGGTGACCGGTGATCATCCCTTGCTGCAGCCGGCGTGGCTGGAGCAGTTCGTGACCGAGGCTGCTGCGTCGGGTGCGGATGCGGTCGTGGGGCTGGTCGACCACGCAGCGATCGTCGGCCGGTTTCCGGACAACCGCCGCACGCGTTATCGGTTCTCGGACGTATCGGTGTGCGGAACCAACCTGTTTTACTTCGCCGGTCTGCGCGGGCGGGAGGTTGTCGAGCAATGGCGCGTCTTCGAGACGCACCGCAAAAAGCCCTGGAAGATCGTCGGGCGCCTGGGGCCTTGGAATCTGTTGCGTTACCTGGCTGGAAGGCTGTCGCTGTCGGCGGCCATGGATGCGTTGTCGCGCCGGATGCGGCTTAGACTGGCGTCGGTGATGCTGGACGCGCCGGAGGCGGCGGTCGACGTCGACTCGCAGGCCGACCTCGAGTTGGTGACCGGGCTCATCGAGCGGCGCGAGCGTGTCCGGTCATGAACCGACTGGAACGCTACATCGCACTGCAGCTCCTACGCCCGGTAGTGGGCGTATTCTTCGTCGTGCTGGTAATCGTGCTGGCGTTCTACTTCAGCCGCTATCTCGCCGACGCAGTGGTCGAGCGGCTTTCCCTTCAGGCTGTCGCGCAACTGGCGACGCTGAAGGTCACACTCTTCTTCGATGTGTTGATTCCCGGCGCGATGTTTCTTGGCCTCATCGTCGGCCTCGGACGATTGCAGAACGGCTACGAGATCACGGCAATGGCCGCGGCCGGGGTCGGCCGGCAGTCCGTGGTTCGTGCCGTGCTGGTGATTGCGCTGGCAGGTCTGGTGCTGGTGGGTCTGCTGACCCACTTGTTCAGACCGTGGGCCTACGAGAACCTGTATCGAATGGAAGGCGAAATGTCCGCGCAGATCGATCTGGACCGGGTCGAGCCCGGCCGCTTCGAGATCGGCGACGAGCAATGGATGATCTTCGCCGAGCGTCGCGATGGCGACGCGCTGGTCAACGTTCTGGTGCACCAGCGCCTGCCGACCTACCGCAACCTGCTGCGTGCCGAGCGACTGGAGCAGCGTTTGCGCGACGACGGCACAATCGCGCTGGACTTTCTCGGCAATGTCCGGTTCTACAGGCTCGAGCAGGGCGGCGATGCCGACCTGGTCAATCGATCTGAAACCCTTACCGTCTTGCTCGATCCGCCACCGCCCGTTGAGCGGAATCGCATCCGGCGCGCGCTGCCTTCTGATCGACTCGTCAACGCCGCCGGCGCGTTGGAGTGGGGTGAACTGCAGTGGCGTACGCTCATGCCGCTGTCGGTGGTGGTGCTTGCTTTCGCTGCGCTGGCAATGGCGCGGATCAATCCGAGAAAGGGCCAGGCCAGCAAGCTGGTCGCGGCCAGCGTGGTCGTGGCGCTTTACTTCAGCGTGCTCGGAACGCTTGCCGACCGAGTCGATTCGGAGGCGATTGCGATCTGGCCGGGCCTGTTCTGGCTGCCGCTGGTCATGACGCCGCTGCTTGCGCTCAAGCTCTGGCATCAGTGGCGTGGGCCGGGGGCCCCGTTGTGAGCATCGTTTCGCGCTATCTGCTGGTTCGCCTGCTCAAGGGTTACGGTGTCATGTTTGTCGCAGTGGGGTCGCTGCTATGGGTGACCACGCTTCTGGAATTGCTCGGGGAGTCGGGCGGCGGCTCGACGTTTGAAAGTGCGGTTCGGGCACTCCTTCAAATTCCGGTAAATCTCATCGACATGCTGCCGGTGGTGGCGGTTCTGGCAACTGCCACAGTGCTGTCGGCCATGCATGCCCAGCACGAGATGACGGTGATGCGGGCATCCGGCGTCTCGCTGATCAGGATCATGCGCCTCGCCTTGGTGCCGGGCGTGGCGATTGCGCTGGCAGCGCTGGTCGCGCTGCAGTTTCTGGCGCCGGCGCTTTATCACTCGCCGGAGCGGGTCGCGGCCAGCGGCGTGGGTGAAAACAGCCTCTGGCATCCCTCGCACGGGCTGTGGATGCGATCGGAAAGCCAGTTCATGAACGTCGGGCGATTCGAGCCGGGTGAATTGCCTGGCGAAATTGCGATCTACCAGTTCAATCCCGACGGCAGCCTGGGCAGCCAGATTCGTGCCGAGCATGCCGTGCCGGCACCCGGTACCTGGATTCTGGAAGACGTGAGCATCAAGCGCTTGGATCGCCAGTCCGACGATCGCATTACCAGCCGCGAACGCTATTTCTGGCCGTCTTTTCTGTCCGAAAGACAGCTGGAACTTTTCAGGCGGCCGCCTGCGAGCCTGTCACTGAGCGACCTGTGGACCTATGTGCAGAGTCTCAGGATGCGCGACCAGGATGCCAGTGAATTCGAACTCGTCCTTTGGCGGCGCGTGGCATTGCCGCTGGCGTGTATCGGCATGGTGCTGATTGCGACCGCGCTCGCCGCCAGGCCGAGCCGTCGTGGCGCAATCGGCGTCAAGGTAACGATTGCCGTCGGTGTCGGCCTCGGCTACCATCTGCTGGCCGGAATGGCCGGTTTTTTCGGCCTGGTTGCCGATCTTTCGCCCATGCTGGTGGCGCTGGTGCCGCCTTTGGGCCTGGTGCTGCTTTCATTGTGGCTGCTTTTGACCAGCCGTTAGCACGGAACCTTTCTTTTCCTTAAGCCTGACAAAAAAATCGCCCGCGAGGGCGGGCGATTGATCGTGACTGAGCCGATAACGGTCAAAGTGGCCGTTAGCGTCGCTGGTCGATTCAGCCCTGAGCCTGAACCCAGGCGCTGCACCATCCGTTGCGGTTGACCAACTTGTTGGGAAAGATTGCGCAGCCGATCCATTCGCCGTCGCCACCCTGTTTGAGCTGGCAATTCCCGCAAATCTGCTCGGCACTGTGCGAAGCCCACTTGCCTTCGTCGACAGTGGTCGTGTCGTGAACGTAACCGAGTGCCTTGGCCTGGGCGTCACTTGGATCGAGTTTTTCCTGGGCAAACGCCGAACCGAAACGTGATCCTATCGGCACAAGCAGTGCCAGAGAGCCTGCGCCGGCGAGCTTGAAAAGATTTCTGCGCGAACATGTCGCCATGGTGTTGCTCCTTTCTTTTTCGACTGATTGGAATTCCATGAAGTATATCGGAATCGCTGTCTGCCAAAAGCCGTCTAGCGTTCACGCTGCGAGAAGGATTATGATAATGATTCGCGATTGAGGCCAGGGACAGGCGTGCACTAGCCTTCGGATCAGTGCCGCTTCGATCGATTCGTTTCAACAATAGTTGTTTCGGTAAGTCAACTCAAAAAAACGGGCGCCGCAGCGCCCGCCTTTGATCATGCTTCACTTCCAACAAGCGTGGAATTACGGCATGATTACCGCATCGATGACGTGGATCACGCCGTTGCTGGTTTCGATATCGGTCGTGACGACATTGGCGCCGTCGATCTTGACGCCGCCGTCGACGACTTCGATGTCGACGTCCGATCCCTGCACGGTAGTGGCTGAATCCAGGCCAACCACGTCTGCCGCCATGACCTTGCCCGGCACCACATGATAGGTGAGTACAGCGGTCAGCTTGTCCTTGTCGGCGAGCAGCGCTTCAAGATCGGCTGCCGGGATGGCTGCGAACGCTTCATCGGTCGGGGCGAATACTGTGAATGGACCTTCGCTCTTCAGGGTTTCGACAAGGCCGGCGGCCTGTACGGCGGTTACCAGCGTGTCGAAGCTTCCCGCTGCGACCGCGGTGTCGACGATATCCTTCTTCATGCCGTGATGGTCGGCACTGGCGTTAGCGCCTACGGCGACCAGAAAAGTAATGGCAACTGCTTTGATAAAACCTTGCATCTTGTTCTCCTTTGGAGATGAGTAGTGGGTGTCTTGGGCGACACGGACGCTAGAATGCGCGTTGCACATCGACGCAAAGTCAACTTCAAATGAAAGCTGAGTCAATTTCAGGTGATCGTTGTGTCAAGGCTCTGGCGCCAGCCGGTGAACTGGTGTACATCCGTGACTTCATCGGCCAGGCGCGTGCGGATGAATTGTTTTCGACTCTGATGGGGCAATCATTCTGGCAGTCGCGAACGATCACCATGTTCGGCAGAAAAATCATGCAGCCGCGCAAGATCGCTTTTCAGGGGGACCCCGGCGTCAGCTACGCCTACTCGGGCGATGATTACCATGCCGAACCGTGGCAAAAAGGTCTGGCTGCGCTCAGGACGGAGATCGAACGTCAAGCCGATTGTCGATTCAACTGCGTGCTTCTCAACCTGTACCGCGACGGTCGCGATTCTATGGGCTGGCATTCGGACGACGAAACGGAACTGGGATCATCTCCGACCATTGCATCGGTCAGTCTGGGTGCACTGAGAAGGTTCGTGCTGAGACGAAAGGCGGACAAGCAAAAGAAGTTAGAGATCGAGCCGGCATCCGGCAGCCTGATGATCATGCGGGGAGATCTTCAGCACTATTGGCAGCATGCGGTGCCCAAGACTGCTCGGGATATTGGGCCCCGCATCAATCTCACTTTTCGGGAGATTGTTCGTCCCCGGAGTCCGGCAACGCATCGGACGCCATGACTTCGTCTATCGTCTGCTGGGCCTGGTCGAGCATCGCACGGCATTGCTTGCTCAGTTCGATGCCGCGTTTGAATTTATCCAGTGAATCGGCAAGTTCGAGTTCGCCCGATTCGAGCTGCTCGACCAGCGTTTCCAGCTCCGCGAGAGTTGTTTCGAAAGAAGGCTGGCTTTTCGTCTGCTTGCTGGGCACGCGTTGTTTTCCCGAATTCGATAGGGTCATGGTATCAGCGCAGCCGGACGATGTTGCCATTCCAGGCGACTGCCGCTCTGCTCCAGTCGCTCGGCGAAGGAAGTGTCCATCCATTCGACACCGACGGCGCAAAGTCGGCCGTTGATCGATAGTGCCGGATAAGCGTGGCGGCGCCAGGGAGGAACACCGGCCGCGCGCATCAACTCCGACAGCTCTTTTTCCGGGCCGTCGCTATGGAGTTGCAGGCGAGCGCCCCTCGGCGGCGCGGCAAGCTGCCAGTGTTTCCCGATTTTGCCGCGGGCGAGGCCGGACCAGACCAGGCTGCCGCCAGCCGGCAGCGGGCACCGATTCCCGTTCAGCCACTCATGTCGCCAATCGCTGGGAACTGCGGGCTCGAGATCCAGCCAAAGACACCCTCGCCAGGCATGCAGGCGCGCATCCGGCCAATCCAGGACAGGCTGTCGGTCCGGGCGGGCCGTGGTGCACTGCGCGCGGAATTCGCGCAGCGGCCGCGTCGCCGGGGCACCGACGGCCTCGCGGCTGCACCAGGCCCGAATCACGGCGAACCCCTGTTCAGGGTCGAGTGCCAGCCAGCCGGCCGCGTCCAGCGTTGTTTCGCCGGAACTGGCCCTGGTTCGCGAAAGTCGTTCGAGGTTTCGCCCGGCATCGTCGTTCATCGAACGGGCGGCTGCAGCCTGCCATCGTGATGACTGCAGGATTGAAGACCGGTAGCCCGGCCAGCGACGCCCGATTTCCGGAAGTACGCGATGACGAAGATAATTGCGATCCAGCGAAAGATCCCGGTTGGTCGGGTCGTGCAGGTAGTCGACTTTGTGGCGGCTCAAATACTCCAGGATTTCCGCTCGCGACCAGGCCAGCAGCGGTCGGCCGAGCCAGCCCGGCGCCAGCCGGCGCAACGGCAGCATTCCCCTGAGTCCATCCGGGCCGGCGCCGCGCAGCAATCTGAGCATGACGGTTTCGACCTGGTCGTCGGCATGATGCGCCGTCAGCACGTGGTCTTCGGGCAGCATCAAGGTCTGCAGGCGAGCGTAGCGCGCGTCGCGGGCGGCCGCTTCGAGCCCGCCTGCGCCTCTCGGCTGCTGCGTATCGAGTCGCTCCAGCCTGCAATCCATGCCCATGCCGGCGGCGATTTCGATCGCCCGGCAGGCGCGGGCGGCGCTTTGTTCATCAAGGCCGTGATCGACGTGGACCACGCGAATTTGCGAGCCAAGTCCTGCGGCGGTCAGCAGGTGCAGTAGGCAGACCGAGTCAGGGCCGCCGCTGAAAGCCACCCAGTTGGCGCCGGAAGGCGAGATGACATCTACATCGAGGTCGGGCATCGGTCAGGTTCCGAGCGCCGATGCCGCGAGCCTGCCGTCCGGGCCGTTCACTCGCGCTCGAGGGCGCCCATTGCCATGAGCCGGTCGTAGCGTGCATCGATCAACTCATCGGCAGGCATTTCGTCGAGAACCTTGAGCTGGCTCAGTAGATGTTCCTTGAGACGGGATGCAACCTCTTCGGGGTTTCGGTGGGCGCCGCCCAGCGGCTCCCGAATGACCTGGTCGATGAGGCCCGCCTGCTTCAGGCGCCTGGCCGTAAGCCCAAGTGCGCCAGCTGCGGTTTCGGCCTTGTCGGCCGACTTGTAAAGAATGGAAGCACAGCCTTCCGGGGAAATGACCGAATAGATGGAGAACTGAAGCATGTTGGTGCGATCGCCGACGCCGATCGCCAGCGCGCCGCCCGAACCGCCTTCGCCGATGACCGTGCACAGGATGGGCACCTTGAGGCGCGACATGACCTTGAGATTCATTGCGATGGCCTCGGACTGGCCGCGCTCCTCGGCGCCTACGCCCGGATACGCCCCGGGAGTGTCGATCAGCGTGATGATCGGCAGGCCGAAGCGCTCGGCCATTTCCATCAGGCGCTGGGCCTTGCGGTAGCCTTCGGGCCTGGGCATGCCGAAGTTGCGATGAATCTTCTGCTTGGTGTCGCGGCCTTTCTGGTGTCCGACGACCACCACCGCGCGTCCGTCCAGCGAGGCCAGACCGCCGACGATGGCATGGTCGTCGCCGAAGTGCCTGTCGCCGTGAAGTTCCTCGAAGCGGTCGAAGATCAGCGGGATGTAGTCGAGCGTATGAGGCCGCTCGGGATGTCGCGCAAGCTGGGAAATCTGCCAGTCGGTCAATCCCGAAAAGATCGATTCCATCTGCTCCCTGCAGCGGGTTTCCAGACGCCGGATCTCATCGTCCAGGTTCAGTTCGTGGCTGCTGCCGACATTGCGAAGTTCGGCCAGCTTGGCCTCCATCTCCGCGATCGGCTGTTCAAAATCGAGATATGTGCTGCTCATTCGACGGCATTGGTTTCAGTACGCAGACCCGAGTATATCGCCCGTGCCGGGGGCTTAGTGCACCCCGCCCAACACTCTGTAACTTTTAGCGAGTCGGAGAGCGTTTAGCTGCAAGGCCTGTTTCGCCGGGAATGGCAGCGTTCTTTTCAAGAGACAGAACGCCGCAGATGAACGCTCTCCGACTCGCCCTTCGGGAGCGCACCTGAGCCGACACTGCGGCGTTGCGCCCCTTGTAAAGGGCTGGCCATTCACTGCGGGTCGCGCCTTGCACTGTCGGCTCAGGCACGCTCTAAAAGTTACAGAGTGTTGGGCGGGGTGCACTAGCGCTTCATATTTCGAACGGATCGACAGGAATTCGTTCCGGCGACCACTGGGTGATCGCCCAGGTCCAGAGCGATTCCAGCGAGCGCAGCCCCGGGGGCGGGCGGTGGCCCAGCGCTTCCAGCGCCACGGCAAGCGTGCGCGCCGGCCGGGCTTGCTGCACCGGATCTGCGCCGGTGGACTTGGAGATTTTCCTGCCGCTTTTGTCGACGACCAGCGGAAGGTGCATCCAGCGCGGCACCGGCGCCTCGAGCGCCTCGAAGAGCACCTGCTGGCGAGGACTGGATTCGAGCAGGTCGCTGCCGCGAACGATCTCGGTCGCCCCGGCCGCGATATCGTCGACGGCCACGGCAAGCTGGTAGGCGAAAAGGCCGTCGGCACGACGAATGACGAAATCGCCGCAGATTTCCCGGAGTGGATAGCTGAGTTGTCCGAATACGCGGTCGATCAGCTCGACCGGCCGCCCCGGCACGCGGAAACGCACGCTTCTGGCCGTCTTGTCGGGCGGGATCCCGCTGCGGCATGTGCCTGGGTAAATCCCTGATGAAGGCAGGTCGCGGCGGCTGCAGGCGCAGTCGAATGCCAGGGCCCTGGCGCGCAGGTGCCCAAGCGCTGCGTTGTGCAGGGCCGATGAGCTCGACTGGTAGACGACCGGCTCATCGGGAACCATGCCGAAACGCGCCAGCGTCTCGAGCTGGTTTTTCGCTGCGCCCTGGACCTCGCGCGGCGGATCGATGTCCTCGATCCGAACCAGCCATGCACCGCCGTTTGACCGCGCCTGCAAAAAGCTTCCCGTTGCCGCCAGCAATGAACCAAAATGAAGCGGTCCGGTGGGCGACGGCGCGAATCGACCACGGTACGGCCGGGGTTCGCCTGAATCGTGCTTGTTTTGGTCGTCCCGGGCATCCATATCGGCGTCAAACGCGTTCAGTGCAAATCAATCGAGGAAACGGACCATGCGGCGTGTAGGGCTTTTCGTGATGACAAACCTGGCGGTGCTGGTGGTATTCGGCTTCGTCATGAATCTGGCCGAGCCCTGGCTTCGCGCCCAGGGAATCGACGTCAACCAGGCCGGCATGCTGCTGTTCGCGCTGATCTTCGGCATGGGCGGCGCGCTGGTTTCGCTCCTCATGAGCAAGAAGATCGCCCTGATGTCGACGCATGCGAAGATTATCGAGCAACCGACCAGCCAGGTCGAGCGCTGGCTGGTGAATACCGTCGAGCGCCAGGCTCGCGAGGCCGGTATCGGTATGCCGGACGTGGCGATCTTCCAGGCCGACGAGCCAAACGCATTCGCAACCGGGGCTTCGCGCAACAAGGCGCTGGTGGCCGTGAGTACCGGTCTGCTGAGGCACATGAACGAAAGCGAGGTGGAGGCGGTCCTGGCTCACGAGGTTTCGCACGTGGCGAACGGCGACATGATCACCATGACCTTGTTGCAGGGTGTGCTCAACACTTTTGTCCTGTTGCTGTCGCGAGTGCTCGGCCAGCTCATAGACCGGGCGGTTTTTCGCAGTGAGCGCGGCTACGGGCCAGGCTATTTCATCACGGTGATCGTGCTGCAGATTGTTCTCGGCATTCTCGCCAGCATCATCGTGATGGCGTTTTCGCGCTGGCGGGAATTCCGCGCCGACGCCGGGGGCGCCCGGCTGGCCGGGCGCGGAAAGATGATTGCGGCGCTGGAGAAGCTGCGGCGCAGCCAGCAGCCCGGCCAGTTGCCCGAGGCCGTGGAGGCTTTCGGCATTCGCGGCCGGGTCGGCATGGGCTTCAAGCGATTGTTCATGAGCCATCCGCCCCTGGAAGAGCGTATAGCGGCGCTGGAGCAGGGCGTTCGCTGATTCCCGGCGCTGTTCTGAGCCCGGCTTATTCATGATCCAACCTGCTGCGGCGCTCCCAGGCACCGTATCCGCGCCGTTTCGCTCGGTCGCGCATCCTCACCGTACATGCGAGTACGTTTGCGGTGCGCTCGGTCGCGAAACGCCCCGGCTACGGCACATGGAAACGTCTCGTGACGGTCGGGTCATGAATAAGCCGGGCTGAGGCAGGGCGGGTTCTCGGTAACATTGACAGCCTGGGTAGGCGCTCAGTCTTCCTCGTCGCGCACAAAATCGTCCTGGACCAGCTTGATGCCCAACTGCCAGAGTGTTGCCAGGTCGGTGGTGTTTTCAACCTGGGGCGCGATGACCTGGATTTCCTGATCCGATGCGGCAGTGGCAAGCGCCTCGAGCGCCAGTCTGGCCACCTCGTTGTTGCGCAGCGCTGCCGATACGTCGCCGCCGAGCTTCAGGAAATCGATGTCGACGTTCTTCAGTACCAGGTCGACTTTTGCATCGGGCGTGACGTCGAGCAGCGCGAAACGAACCCCGCGAGCACCCAGTCGCCTGATCAGGCGCTGGAACTCGCGAACGCTTTCGCGCACTTCGGTTTCCTGGAAACCGAGAATCAGTCGCCGGCCGTCGAGGGTGTCGTCATCGACGAGGTTCTGAAGCTCCAGGATGAATTCGTCGTCGGCCAGGCTCTGGCCACTCAGCGGCACGAGCATTGGCTCCCGTTCCTCGGGATGGTTGCCCAGCCACCGAATCAGATTCTGGATCAGGTCCCGATCCAGTTCGATCGCGAGGCCGGACTGGACAGCTGCGGGACGGAAGGTCGCCGGCATGATGATCTCGTCGCTGCCGTCGACGCGCATCCGCGATTCGAATTCGCTGATCAGGAAGTCGTCGTCCTCCATGCTCGTGATCGGAAGCCGGACCAGGCGGAATTCCTCGTTATTCAGCGCGTGCCGCAGCCTTTCGGTCCATTGCGCAGCGTCGCCGGCGTCGGCCGGATCGGTGCTCGGGCGATAACGGACATAACTGTTTCCGCCGGTGCGCTGCGCTTCGCGCAAGGCGCTTTCCGATTGCGCCAGCAACTCGTCGGCGCTGAACAACTGGTTGCCGCCTACGGCCAGCCCGACGCTTGCAGTGACGGTCGGCGACTTGTCACGAATCTCGAGGATTCGGCCGGAAAAGGTCTCGATGATGCGCGTGGCAAGCGATTCGGCATCTGAACGTTCCTCGAACCAGATCCGGGCGGCGAGTATGTGATCGGACAGGCGCGCCGGCAGCATCTGGTCGTCGATTGCTTCGCAGAAGGCCTCGGCGGTCTGGCGGATCAGCAGGTCGGTTGCGGCAGCGCCTATTTTTTCCTGCAGCTTGGAATGCTCATCCAGCGCGACCAGAAGTACTGCCATGTGGCGGCCGGCGGGCGGACTGGCGAGTTCGTCCTGAAGCTGACGGATGAAGGCCTGGCGATTGAGCAGACCGGTCAGAATGTCGTGCGAGCGGAGTTTCTCGATTTCCTGCTGGAGTTCGGCATTGTCGCCGGCCTCGACCCGTTCACGAATCATGATCTGGGTGCAGGCCTCGCCGTCGTAGCGTGCCGGCGCGAATTCCACGCTGGCGATGAACTCCTCGCCGTCGGCGCGATGGGCTTTCAACTCCAGGGCTTCTTCCGGGAGGTCGCCCCGCGAGAGCGACTTGAGCAATTGCTTGAGATCGGCTGCCCCTTTCCCGGCCGACAGCAGGTCGAGAATCGAAAAGCCTTCCAGTTCTTCAAAATCGGCATACCCGAAGAGGTCGAGATAGCTAGGATTGGCATAGATATGCAGTCCCTCATGCAAGTACGCGATGGCCTCGCGGGAAGATTCCAGCAGCAGGTTGTAGCGTTCGTGGATATCGCTGGACTGGCGCAGCGCCTCGCGCTGGCTGCGATTTTCCCGAATAAGCGCGACACGCTCGTGAATGACCCGGGCCACCGAACGCTGGTCGTCGATTCGAACGCAGCCGTTAACGCCCAGATGCGACGCTGCGAGTGCCGCTTCGGCGTCGGGCGAAACCATGGCGATCAGTGAAATCGGTGGTTCGCTGGAACGCAGCTGGCGCGAAAGTGGATCCAGCAAAGGTTCGCTGCCCGAGTGAACGTGAACAACTGCGAGATCCACTGACTCGGCTTCCAGGATGCGGCTGAACGCGTTGGATGTGTCGGCAAAGTGAAAACGCAGCCTCGAGTCGCCCAGCAGCGATTCGATCTCGCGCACGGTTCCCGGATCGTCGTCTACGGCCAGTACGTTCAGCGGATCGACTACTTCGGTCATCTGGCTTCCTTGGATTTGCCGTGGACCCCTTTCAGGCTAGTATGGTACGTGCAACCGCTGAGCAAGACCAGTGCACCTCGCCGTCAAATTACCGGCAACTTGGAAGGTGCGCCGGCGCGCTCTTCGACCAGTCTCGGCACCAGGTAGCCAGGCAGCTGTTTGCGCAGCTCGTCGATCAGGGCCAGGGCGCGATCGCGCTCGACATCGAAGTGCGCGCTGCCCGTCACCCGGTCCAGCAAGTGCAGGTAATACGGCAGCGCGCCGGCCTCGAAACCCGTTTCCATCAAGCGTGCCAGCGCCGGCACCGTGTCATTGACGCCGGCAAGCAGCACCGCCTGGTTCAGAATCGTTGCGCCGGCTGCGCGCATGCGCGACAAGGCCCTCGAGACCTCCTCGTCGAATTCATTAGCATGGTTGGCGTGGACCACGACAATCACTTGGCGATCCAGGCGTTCCATCCAGTCGATGAGCTGCCCATCGACACGCGCCGGCAATGTTACCGGCATCCTGCTGTGGATGCGCAGACGCCTGTAATGCGGGATGCTGGAAAGTGCGTCGGTCAATCGCCGCAGCTTGTGATTGCCGAGCATCATCGGGTCGCCGCCGGACAGGATCACCTCTTCGATATCGGTCGTCGCGGCAATGTAGTCGACGGCCTCGGCCAGAGCGGTACCGGACAGGCCGTCTGAGGCATAGTCGAATTCGCGCCGAAAACAGTAGCGGCAATGTATCGGGCACGCGGCGGTCGTAATCAGAAGCGCGCGACCACGGTACTTGTGCAGAACGCCCTTTGCGGCCCGGCTGGCTGCATCGCCGACCGGATCGGGCCCGAAGCCGGGCGTTTCCAGGTCTTCATCGGCTAGCGGCAGCACCTGCCGCAGCAGCGGATCGTCCGGGTCACCGGCCTTCATGCGTGCCGCGAACGCCTCGGTGACCAGAAATGGAAACGTTCCGACCGCCGCCAGACCGAAGCGGCCCGGGTCGTGTCCCAGGTGGTGCAACAGCCCGACCGGATCGCGCCAGGCCCGCTGCAGCTGAGCCTGCCAGTGCGAGGCAACCTTCAGGCCGGCCTCGGCAGGTATCATATCGGGCTGAATTGCGTTTCCTGTCATCGCGGAACTTACGCCGGGTGCGGGGATCGCTCATTTTATGTCTGTCGCACATAGGACTGCCGAGAATCATGGCCAATTACAGCGCAAACGATCTGAAGAACGGGCTCAAAATCCTGCTGGACGGCGAGCCGCACAACATTGTCGATACCGACTTCGTCAAGCCGGGCAAGGGCCAGGCATTCACCCGCGTGCGGGTGCGCAATTTGAATACCGGACGCGTGGTCGAGAAAACCTTCAAGTCCAACGAATCGGTCGAGCCCGCCGACGTCTTCGAAAAGGAAGTGCAGTATCTCTACAGCGACGGCGAGTTCTGGCACTTCATGGATCCCGACAGCTTCGAGCAGCTGGCCGCCGGCGCCAGCGCGGTCGGCGACAGCGCCAAGTGGCTTAAGGAAGAGGATCGATGCCAGGTCACGCTGTTCAACGGTAATCCAATCAGCGTCACCCCGCCCAATTTCGTCGAGCTGAAGGTCGTGCGAACCGATCCCGGCGTGCGCGGCGATACTTCCGGCGGCGGTGGCAAGCCGGCCGAGATGGAAACCGGGGCGACGGTTCGTGTGCCCCTGTTCATCAACGAGGGCGAGGTCCTGCGCATCGACACGCGTTCCGGCGAGTACGTATCCCGGGTCAAGGAGTGAGCCAGGTCCTTTTGCCGCGCTGGGTGGTGCCGGTGGTGCCCGAAGGCCGCGTGCTGGAAGACCATGCCGTGGTCCTCGAGAACGGTCGCATCGCGGCCGTTGTTGCGAAAGAGGAACTTGCGTCCTCTTTTCCCGGCGCCGAACGCATCGAACTGCCTGATCGAGTGTTGATCCCGGGCCTGATCAACATGCATACGCATTCGGCGATGGCGCTGCTCAGAGGTCTGGCCGACGATCTGCCGCTGATGCGCTGGCTGCACGAAAACATCTGGCCGGCCGAAAAGATCATCATGGGCCCGGACTACGTGCGCGCCGGTACCCGGCTGGCGATGGCCGAGATGCTGCGTGCCGGCACGACCTGTTTCAACGACAACTATTTTTTTCCCGACGTCACCGCCGAAGCGGCGGTTTCTGTCGGGATGCGCAGCGTGATCGGGATGCCGGTGATTGGTTTTCCCACGCCCTGGGCCGAAACCGAAGACGAATATTTCAGACGCGGCCTGGAGGTGCATCGGCGCTTCGCCGACGAGCCCCTGGTGACTATGAGTTTCGTGCCGCATGCGCCGTACTCGGTCGGCGACGACGCGTTTCGCAGGATCGCGCGCCTGGCGGAGGAACTCGACATCGTCGTGCATCTTCATCTGCTGGAGGCCCCCGGCGAGATTGAATCCAGCCGTGAAAAGCATGGGCTGCACCCGCTTGACCGCATGGAAATGCTGGGGCTGCTGGGGCCCAGGCTGCTTGCCGTGCACATGACTCAGATCGTTGAAGCCGACATCCCCAGGCTGGCCCGTGCCGGGGTGCACGTGGTTCATTGCCCGGATTCGAACATGAAGCTCGCCAGCGGCATCTGCCCGGTGGCCGGGCTGGATGCCGCCGGTGTCAACGTTTGCGTAGGCACCGACGGCGCGGCAAGCAACAACGACCTGAGCCTGCTGGCCGAGATGCGCCAGACCGCCTTGCTGGCAAAGGTCTCGTCGGGCAATCCGGAAGCGATCCCGGCGGCCCGCGCGCTTTCCATGGCGACCATCAATGGTGCCCGCGCTCTGGAGATGGAAGACGAGATCGGGAGCATCGAGGTCGGCAAGCAGGCCGACCTGGCGGCGATCCGGCTCGATCGGATCGAGACGCAGCCTGTATACGATGTAATTTCGCAGATCGTCTACGCAGTGCCCGACAGCCAGGTCACCGATGTCTGGATCGCCGGGCGAAGGATTCTCGACGGTCGGGAACTGACGACGCTGGATGAGGCCGAAGTACTGGATAGCTGCCGGGAATGGCGGCAGAGAATTTCCTCGGCCATCAGCTGAAATGCAGCGGCTTTCCCGGAAACAGAAGAACCCCCATAGACAGAAGAGACCAGGGAAGGAAAAACCACAGTGACCGAAGCCAAAGAAGCCAAACTGAATCTCGATCCCCGCGAAGCCGACGCTTTCAATCGCCAGGCGTCGCGGTGGTGGGATCCGCAGGGCGATTTCCGACCGCTGCACGACATGAACGGCCCCAGGGTCGAATGGATCCGCCAGCAGGCACCGGTCGAGGGCCGCAAGCTGGTGGACATCGGTTGCGGTGGTGGTCTGCTGACCGAGGCCATGGCGCGCGCCGGGGCTGAAGTAACCGGCATCGACATGGCCGAAAAGCCGCTTACAGTGGCCAGGTTGCACCAGATCGAATCCGGCCTGGAAATCGACTACCAACACATCACGGCCGAGCAGCTCGCCGACGAATGTCCCGGCCGGTTCGACGTGGTGTGTTGCCTCGAAATGCTTGAGCATGTGCCCGAGCCCGCCAGCGTCGTGGCCGCCTGCATGAAGCTGGCCCGGCCTGGCGGGAAGTTGTTCTTCTCCACCATCAATCGCTCGCCCGTGGCCTGGAGCATGGCCATCGTCGGGGCTGAATACATCCTCAATCTGCTGCCGCGCGGCACGCATCGTTACGACCGGTTGATTCGGCCATCGGAGCTGGCCGGATTCGTTCGCGCAGCCGGCGGCCGGGTGATGAAGATCGAAGGCGTGACCTACAATCCGTTTTCCCGCACCGTCACGATTGGCGGGGCGCCTCGCGTGAACTACCTGCTGTCGGTCGAAAAGCCGGAAGCCGCCGAAGGCGCGGCCGACGACGCATGAATGACCGGATACCCCATGCCGTGCTGTTCGATCTGGACGGCACGCTTGCCGACACGGCGCCCGACCTGATCGCCGCTCTGGAACGGCTGAGACTGGAACTCGGGCTGCCCAGGATAGAGACCGGCCCGCTGCGGCAACGTGTTGGCCGCGGCGCCGTGGCGATTCTCGAAGGCGGTCTGCCCGAGCTTGGCCAGGCCGACAGGGAAACATTCCGTGCGCGGTTCCTGGACGACTACCAGGCGCACTGCTGGGAAGCCAGCCAGCCGTTCGACGGCATGCCGGATTTCCTTGATGACCTCGAGAGCCTGGGCGTGCCCTGGGGCGTCGTGACAAACAAGATCGAGCGGCTCGCCCGGCCGCTGCTGGAGCAGGCGGGATGGGCGGATCGAATGGGGTGCCTGGTCGCCGGCGACACGGTGGCCCATGCCAAGCCGGCGCCGGACCCGGTGCTGGCTGCGTGCCGCGCGCTGGGCACGGATCCCCGTCGGGTGATCTTCATCGGCGACGACGAACGCGATGTGACCGCCGGTCGTGCCGCGGGAACTCAAACGATTGCGGCGCTATGGGGTTACATCGCGGAGCCGGAACAGGTCGAGGCGTGGGGCGCTGACGCGATCGCGCAAACGCCCGGCGTGCTGGCCGATCTGCTCGACCTTCGTCGTCCGAGGGCCGCGGTATGAGCGACGACCACCTGCAGCGCCTGCTGCTGGAGCAGGCGAACGTTCGCTGCGTGGTGGCCCATCTGGACTCGGTACAGGCCGAGGTGTTGCGGCGGGGACGCTATCCGGACGCGCTGGCGCGCTTGCTGGGAGAATCGCTGGTGGTTGCCGCGCTGTGTTCCAGCGGGGTCAAGTTCGAAGGCCGGGTAAGCCTCCAATTGAGAGCCAGCGGCGCGGTCAAGCTGCTGATGGCCGACTGCACCGACGACGGCGGCCTGCGCGGCCTGGCGCGCTTCGACCCGGATGCGATGCTGGCTGTGCGCGAGTTTTCCGAGATCGCCCAGGGTGGAGTGCTGACCATGACCGTCGAGCCTTCGGGCAATGGACAAATGTGGCAGGGTATCGTGCCGCTGGAGGGCGACTCCATGGCCGAAGCGATCGCGGGCTACTTCGACCAGTCCGAACAGCTTCCGACCCGTGTTTTGCTGGCCGTCGACGAGACCCGCGCGGCCGGCCTGCTGGTGCAGCGCCTGCCGGGTACGCCGGAGGACGAGGACGGCTGGAATCGGGTGTGCCGGCTGCTGGACACGGTCAAAGAGCACGAACTGCTGGCGACCGATTCCGAAACGTTGCTGCACCGCCTGTTCCACGAAGAAACCCGGCGACTGTTTCCGGCTCGCCCACTGAGATTTCACTGCCCCTGCAGTCGCGAGCGCGTGGCTCGGGTGCTGCGCGGCCTGGGCTCGGAAGAGCTCGATGCGATCGTTGAATCGCAGGGCGAAGTCGAGGTGAGCTGCGAATTCTGCAACGAGCAGTACCGATTCGATCCGCTGGACGTCAGCCGGATCCTCTACAGCAATCTGCCGGAAGACGGGGATGACGACGCCACCGTCCACTGATGATCCCGTCGCGTGGTGCCGGAGCAGGCTGCTCGTACCCGGTCACCCCCTGGCCCTTACCCTGCCATATGCGGCTGCCGACAAGCGTGACGCCTTGGTGGCTTTATTGACCGTCATCGGTGAAATCGCATCGGTGCCCGGAGACGTCAGTGACGAACAGGTAGCGCAGCGCAAGCTGGGCTGGTGGCGCGAAGCGCTGGCAGAAGGCCTGCCCCACCCGGCGGTGCAGGCCTGGTTGAGGAGCGGCGCGGCGCAACATGTTCCGCCGGCCGGGTTCGACCAGCTGATCGACGCGGTCGCAGCAGAGATCGTGCCGCCGCGTTTCGAGCAGGTAGAGGCAATGGAACGGCACTGCCGGCTTATTGCCGGTCCGGGCGCGCTGCTGGAAGCCATGCTGGTGCACGACGGCACCGAACCGGATGAGGACGAGGCCCGGCGGCTCGTTCGCCTCGCGGCCGCCGGTTACCGTATCAGGATCACGCGTGATCTCGCGCTGGATGCGCGCCAGGAACGCTGGCTCGTGCCACTGGAACTGCAGGCCGAGTACCAACTCACCCGGCAGCACGTGGCTGCAGGGGAGGGCGGTCGGCGGCTGGACGCGCTGGTGCGTCACATGGCGGGCGATGCAATACTTGCGATCGACAAGCAGATCAGCGAATTTTCCGCACCCGCAGCCTGGCGAAACAGGCACTTTTTGCTGCGCGTGCAGCTGGACCGCAATATCGGCGGGAAGCTGTTGCGCAAGCCATCAAGGGTTGTCGAAGAGCGGGTGACGCCCGGCCGGATGAGTGATGCCTTTTCGGTCTGGCGCCGCGCCCGCGAACTGCGAAAGGCTGCGTCCGCGCAGAGTCGGTCCGGTTCTGCGTAGGTCGGCGCGGCGTCGTCGCAAGATTTCCCGGCCGATGATCGGCCCTCAAATCTCCTCGAGCGCACGGTCGAGCCGGTCGAGACTGCGCGCCAGGTTGTTGCCCAGCGGCGCAAGGTAGGCCGGTTCCTTTCGGAGGCTTGCAAACAGCGAGCGCTCGTTGGAAAGCGCTTCGAGATTGGGACGCATGTCGTAGGGCGCGAGGAACTTTTCAAGGTCTTCGGCGCGCGCCAGCAATTCGGCGCGGGTGGTGCGGTAGGCATGCTCGGCCAGCTCGCTGCGGCTGGAATAGCTGAACATGTTGGTGAAGAACATGCGCTCGTCGCTTCGGTTGGGCTCGACCAGCAGAATGGACGATTTCGGATATTCGGTTGCGTATTTCTGGATTCCGATCTGCATGCGCGACTGGATCAGGGCGCGGAAGGTCTGCGACAGGACCAGCGGCAGCCCGCCCTGGACCATCCGGCTTTCGGTCATCGGGTGCGCCGCGGCAGGTGCCAGCGCCGAATCGTAGGGGACCAGCGGATTGATGCCAATGAGCAGGTCGACGCCTTCCTTGAGTGCGACCGAGGCGTGCAGGGTTCGACGCAACGCGCCGTCGACGTAGTAGCGATCCTTGATCCGCACCGGCGGATACAGGCCGGGCAGCGCTGCCGACGCCTGAACTGCGCGTGAAATCGGTACGTCTTCGGTACCCGGTTCTCCGAACCGTACTGCGCCGCCGGTGTCCAGGTCCATCGCGACGATGCGCAGATTGGTCTCGAGCTTGCGGAAATCGTTGGTGCGGCCCGGCCTGTCCAGCACGCGGCTTATGAATTCATCGATGGTGTCGTTGTCGAAGATGCCGGTAGGCAGCACCCGGCTCAGGCCGCCTACCGATTCGAGGCGCCCCAGGCGCGAAGGATGCTTGACGGCTTCCGAAATCAGTGCGGACAGGGCGCCGGGAAGATTGCGGGCGCGCTGCATGAACTCGCGCAGCGCAGGGCGCAGGAACGACTCGGGTTCGAACGTGAATTCCGCGCCGGGCGCGCCCATGAAGATGCGGCACATCTGGCTGGTGGTCACCTGGTTGGCGAGGCTGGTAGCCAGGAAGGCTCCGGCGCTGACGCCTACGTAATTGTCCAGCTGGTGAAGACGCAGTCCGTCTATGCCTTCGTTGAGCGCCTGCAGCGCGCCCAACTCGTAAATCGCGCCCAGCGGGCCGCCACCGGCGATGGCCAGGCCGATTTTCGGCACAGGCCGGTCATCACGGTAGCGTGAGGCTGGATTCAACGTCAGCATGGGCAAACTCCTGCAAAAGCGATTTATCATTTCATTGTAACGCCGGATCAACAGGCCCGGATTCCGAACGTCCCTGACGCGAATCACCCCTGCGAAGGGAGCGACGCAGTTAACATCAGGGTCTGTTCCGCCACGACACGCAGGCCGACCATGCTGAAAGCCGGACAAAAAGCCCCAGAATTCGAACTGGTCGATGATCAGGGTTCGACCTTCCGTCTACGCGATCATGCGGGTAAGTGGCTGCTGCTGGTTTTCTATCCGGGGGACGACACGCCGGTGTGTACACGGCAACTTTGCGAATACCGGGACGGGATCGAGGAATTCGAGGGGCTGGGCGTCGAGGTCGTCGGTATCAGCGGCGACGACGCCGAGTCGCATCGCAGGTTCAAGCAAAAGCGATCGCTTCCATTCCGGCTGCTGTCCGACCAGGACCTGTCGGTGGCCGGTAAATACGGCTGCCGCGGCCTGATGGGCATGAAGCGTGGAGTATTCCTGCTGGATGCCGAGCAGATCTGTCGTTACGCGCACGTGGAATCGGTCGCCCTGTTTCGCAGAAGCCGCGAAGAACTGATCGAAGCGATTCGGGCGGCGCAGTAACTTGTTAACCCACCTTACACACACGCTTTACTGCGACGCCGCCAGGTCCCGCATCTGTGGCGTTTCGCTCGGTCGCCCATTCTCAGCCTACAGGGGGGTACGCCTGCGGTGCGCCCGGTCCCGAAACGTCCCGCCCGAGCAGCCTGAAAACGTCTCGCGACGAACGGGTGGTGAATAACGTGAGTTCGAAAGAAAAACCGGGCGCCGAGCACCTGGCCTTGCACACGCGGGAAAGCCAGGCGTTGCTCGATCGGCTGGAAAAGCATGCGGACGAATACCCGAGGCTGGACGAGCTCCAGCACTGGCAGCGCGCCCGATTACAGGAAACCTACGCCGATCTCAAGCGGCAGTCTCGCTTCGAGTTGGCGTGCGTGTTCTTTCTCGAGGAGTTGTACGGTGGACGCGACATGCGGGCGCGCGATGCCCAGCTGGATCGCGCCCGCCCGGTCATGTCGCGCATGCTCCCGGACCATTTGCTGCACGCAGTCGGCGAGGCGATGCGCCTGCAGTGGATGAGCATGGAACTGGACGCTCGCCTGTCGCAGGAAATCGAAGGCGAGCTCGATCAGGCCGAGTACGCCCGCGCCTATCGCAGACTGGAGCTCTGGGACGCTCGCAAAGAGCAGATCCGGCTGATCGGCGACCTGGGCCATCTGCTCCAGCGAACCGTGGCGAGGCCGCTCATTCGCAGACTGGTTCGATGGATGCACGCGCCGGCGGTGGCGGCCGGGTTCGGCAAACTCCAGGAATTTCTCGACGAGGGCCTGGAAGCATTCGGCGTGATGGGCGCCGACGCCGAGCATTTCGTCGGCACTATTGTCGATAGGGAAACCCGTGCGCTGGAGCAGATCCGGGAAGGCAGCGACCGGCCGTTTGAAGAATGGATAGGGGATGGGCCGGAGGGCTGAAATCGGAAGTCGGAAGTCGGAAGACCCAACCGGTTTTTTTTGACTACTGACTTCCGACCACCGATTACCGTTTTTCCGGAAACCGGAAACCGGAAACCGGAAACCGGAAAGCCGTCCCGATTGTTTCGATCGTCTACCCTGTGCGCTTTTGAATCATAGCGGGAAAATCGCTTGACCCAGACCCTGCAACCTTCAGGCATTCCGCCGGCCGGCCGATTCGCGCTGCTGGCGGCGCTTTTTTCCAGCATCGGTCAGACGTTCTTCATCGGCCTGTTCGGCGCCGATTTTCGCGCCGAGTTCGGGCTGTCCGATGCTGGTCTGGGCGCGCTTTACAGCGGCGCCACGCTGGTCAGCGGCATCAGCATGTTCTGGCTGGGCGCGCTGGCCGATCATCTGAGCCTCAAACGCGCGGTCGCGGGCGTCGTGGCGTTGCTGGCATTCGGCGCATGGCTGGTCTCCAGCGCATCCAGCGCCTGGATGCTGTTGCCGGGTCTGTTCCTGATTCGCCTCTGCGGTCAGGGGCTGATGGGGCACCTGGGCGTGGTCGCGGCGGGTCGATACGCAATCCGCCGGCGCGGTCGCGCGCTGGCGATGGTCAGCTACGGCTTCATTCTTGGCGAGGCGTGCTTCCCGCCGCTGGTCGCCCTGGCGCTGGACCAGTACGACTGGCGCAGCGTCTGGCTGGCCGCGTCGCTGGCCATGGTGGTGGTGGCGTTGCCGCTGCTGGCATGGCTGGCCCGACCGCTTACCGGCAATCCTGCGGCCGACCAGGAAGCGGGAAGGACTGACGCCGGCGCAGAACCTTTGCCGCTGCTGGTGCGGCATCGCATGCTGACCCACGGGGCGTTCCTGCGCGTGCTGCTGGTGGTGCTGGTGCCACCGGTGCTGATCACCGCAATGTTCCTGCACCAGGGTTCGATCGCCGAGCGACAGGGCTGGACGCTGCTCGAGGTCGGCAGGGCCTTCATTCTTTTTGCTGCCGCGCAAGCAGGGGCGGCTTTTCTGGCCGGACGGCTGATCGACCGTTTCAGCGCGCGCGTCCTGCTTTATTTTCAACTGCTACCGGCCGCGTTGGGTGTGCTGTCGCTCGGTCTGCTCGGGAACCAGTTGTCGCTTTGGACGATGTTTCTCGGGCTCGGCGTGACAGCGGGATTCAACGGCGTGATCAGCGCGGCCATCTGGGTCGAGCTTTTCGGCACGCGCCAGCTCGGCATGATTCGCGGCGTATATGCGGCACTGATGGTCGTCAGCACTGCGCTTGGGCCGGTGGCGCTCGGCGGCTTGCTGGACATCGGCACCAGTCTGATGACCATCGGACTGGTCGTGACCGCTTATGCGCTGATCGTCCCGGCTGCTGTTGTTCCCTCAATTGTGCCGCATCGTCGGACCGGCCCGCCGTCAGACTAGCGGGAAATGCCCGATGGACTGCATCGGCTCGAATAGGCGTGACCAATAGACGTGTTGACGCCTTTGGCGGCGGGCCCGACAATACGCGGCTTGCCGGCATCATCAATTTTTCGAAAAGGAGATCAAGCGTCCGATGATCGTGACAACGCCCGATGAATTCCGGTCCCAGCTCGAGGGTAATTGGCTTACGGCCGACAGCGCCGCAGTGCCGCGCGCGGTCTTCCTTGTCGAGCCGGCCGATTTCAGCCTGTCCCGCCAGGCCGCTCTGGATAACGCCTACATGGACCTTACGGTTGGCGTCAATCCCCGGCTGGCGATCGAACAGCACCGCGATCTGACCGACCGCATCGCCGCCTGCGGCGTGCCGGTGATCCGTTTTCCCGGGCGCCGGGAGAACCCGGACGATCTGTTCCCCAATAACGTGTTCGGGACCATCCCCGGACGTTTCCTGGTCGGCGCCATGCTGCATCCGGAACGCCGGCAGGAAGCGCAGCGCGCCGACATTCGGGCGTTCTTCACCGACCTCATGCGATACCGTGAAGTCGATCTGTCGACACGCGACCTGGTTGCCGAGCTGACTGGCGTGATGGTCATGGACCGCTCGCGCCGGCTCGGTTTCTGCGGCATGACCGGTCGCGTCGACGTGGCCGGATGTGCCGCGATGCACGAGGCCTTCGAACTGGCGCTTACGTTCCGTTTCGAGCTCAAGCCCGACGAGTACCATACCAACGTGGTGATGGCGGTGCTGGCCTCGAGGGCATTGGTCATCTGCCCGGATGCATTCGTCGACCCGGAAGTGCCTGCCGCAATCGCCGACGCCTTTCCCGGCCACGTGCTCGAACTCTCGCGCGAGGAAAAGGATGCGTTCGCCGGCAACTGCCTGGCCGTGACCTTCGACGACGTGTTCATCAGTGCCGCAGCCTGGCGGGCGCTTGCGCCTGAAAAGAAGCGGCTGCTGGAAAGCTGGGACTTCAACGTCCACGCAGTCGAACTCGACGAGATCGAGAAGGCGGGCGGTTCGCTGCGCTGCTGCATCGGCGAAATTTTCTGAAAAGCCGGACCGACGCCGTTGATTTGCCTGGCCGCTTTGGGCGACCGAATTCTAGAATCCGGGTGAACGCAGTGACAGATTTTTGACCGCGTCGACGTTAACCCTTCTGAAAGGTTGAAAATCGGTGCCGGAATATCTCCGCACAGCGGTTTTCGGGACGGTGCGGGAATGTCTGCAAATACTGGATTTGACGCGGGTTGTCCTGTATTATCGAGCGATAAAATGGTGGCGATCAAGCCAGCACAAGCCGATTTGCAGGGGTTTCGTGCGTCATCGCGGGGCAACCGGCGCCCCCATTGGCAATGTTTAGCTGAAATCTCAAGGAGCTTCTCCTCATGAAAATGTTCAATCTGAATTCGCGCTTGGCAAAGGGCGCGGCTGCGACCATCGCGCTGACTCTTCTTCTCGGCGCCCAGACCGCGATGGCCTGCACCGTAGGTAATTGGACCGGCGGCAACTCCGGCAACGTCATTCCGGGTGGCCCGGACGTCAATGTTGCGCGGTACTCGGGAGTCTGCGCCATGCAAACGCCGTCTGCGGCTACGGCTTGGGTGCAGGACGACAGTCCGGGTGGAATTGATCGAATTCGTGCGCGCTTTTATGTGTTTTCCGGCAATAGCGCGGATGCTGTCGTCTACAGGGGGCTCGCTGCCGGCGGCGCTGAAGTATTTCGTGTAGTTCTCAGAGCCAGCGGCGCCGCGACCCTTTCCAGCAATGGTGCAGCGGTCAGCTCCAACGGCAATGACAACTCCTGGAACTCAGTCGAGATTGACTGGAACGGCACGGCCGGCGAAATGAGTCTTTCCATGAATGGGAACACGCCTCAATCCATTGCGTTCACCAGCCCCGGTCAAGTCGCCTCGGTGCGAGTTGGAAATCTGAACGGAGCGGCGGGCACTATGAATTTCGATGCCTACGAATCTCGCCGGACGACCGAGATCGGTCGATTGTGTGAAGGTGAAACAAGTGGCGATAATATTCGAACAAACGATGATGTTCTGGAAATTTTTGCAGAAGTGTCGAGCGCAGGGACTGAGCTTGCAAATGGTCAACCGGACTTCACCGAAGACGGAGCGATTACAAATGATGACGTTCTTGAGTTGTTCGAAATTGTCGCCAATGCTCAAGGAGAGTGCCCGTGAATATCATTTCTAGTACAACGAATTTTATTCGGCCAGTCTTAATCGCCAGCCTGGTCATCGCCTCTTCCATCGCCGCCGCACAGCAAAGCGAACGGCAGATAAGCGCCACCAAAGATTTTGCGATTGGGGAACAGCGTCAGAAGGGTGGCGATCGTTTTGCAGCCGTAATAATGACGCCTCAGGGCATCCAGGCTGCCGGATTGCAGTTTCGGATTGCATACGACCCTGCCGTTGTTCAGGTTGCCAGCACAGAGAATTGTTTGCTGAATCTGTCCTCAGAGCTTTCCGGGGCTTTACATTCCTGCAAGGACATCCCTGAGCGAAATCTTGTTCAGGTCGTAATCACGGACCTCTCAGGGAAGCACCAGATTCCCGGCGGATTCGAGTTGGGGTTCGTTGAGTTCGAAGCACGATCCAGCGGGTTGGGGGACGTATCGAACAGCGTATCGGTGACAGACATCCATGTTTCCGACAATATTTCGTCCAAAGGCGTGAGTAAGGAAGTCGGGCTGGATGTTATCGAATTCTAGCTTTTTGACAGGATGTTACTGAAAGACGAGCGGGCTTGCAAAGCAAGCCCGATTTTCGTGTTAAAGATCAAAGTGATTACCTCATGAGGAGAACAAAAATGGCTTACGGGAAAAGAATTGCACGGTTGCTGGCGCCGGCGGTGATGCTGGCTTTCACAGCAAATGCTGCTTGGGGACAGGCAGTCATGACGGTTGGGACGGACCCAAGTGCCCAGCCGGGCGCCACAGCCCAAGTGACACTGGACTTTGATACAGATGGCACACAGACTTCTGTGACAGCCGATCTACAATACGATTCGACGGTGCTTGCACCTCAAGTTTCGGGCGCTCAGAACACTGTAGACGGCTGTCTGGCGAGCCTGCCCCCAGCTATTGGCGGTCTTTTTACGTCCTGCCGACGTACCAGCGGTGCTGGCGTCAATCCAGGCAATATTCGCATTATTCTCACATCGGCGGATGCGACTTCTCCAATGCCGAACGCACCAGCTTTCGGCACGATTACTTTTGACGTTGATGCGAATGCAGCCCCCAATACCTATCCGCTTGACTTGACGTCTGTCGACACTACCCCGGGAACTGCTGCAGACCTTACTGCAGTCGATGGTTCGGTGACGGTCGACATTACCGGCGTTAGTTTCTATGCTTCAAATCCCGATGTAGGTACTACGATCGATTTTGGCAGTGCGGTGGTAGGCACGGCGACCTCGCCAGACGAAACGATCACTGTGAACAACCTAAGCACCGATACCGATTTTGACATCCAAGGTGCAGCAGGCAACTTCGCAGTTGGAAGCGGTTCATATTCGATTACTTCACCGGGGTTCGCTGCGACCGTGGCGGCTTCCAGTAGCGTTGATGTAAATGTAAATTGCACCCCAGGCGAGCGTGGTATCAATACAGGCACCTTCACGATAACGTCCAATGCCGATAACATTACGAGCGCCGCTTATCCAACTACCTGTACCGGTTTGGCTCCAGATGTTCAGGTCTCCTCGACAAGCATTTCTCTCAACGGTGTCGTTGGTGGCACGGCTCCAACGGGCTCGATAAACGTATTGAACCCATCGGGCAACTTCACCAGCGACGCAAACAACGCCGTGGTCAACACAACCACCGACGCGCCGGAAATCTCGGCAACCGCTGACGTGCTGGCCGATTCGACGATCTCGGTAGATGAAGTCGATTCGCTGGGCTACCAGTGCTCCACGGCTACGGCAGGGACGTTCACCGAGGAATTCCAGATCGACTACGACGACCCGATTTCGGGAGGCACGGCAAGCACTGCAACTGTCACAGTGACATGCCAGATCGTCGACACCGCCCCGATCTACAATTCCGATCCGGCGCCGGGCGCACTGCTGTCGCTGAGTGCCGCGGCCGGCAATCAGTCGGCGCCTGCCGGCCTGGACATCAACAACGCCAACACCAACCCGGCGGGAGATGATTTGACCATCAGCTCGGCAACCGCGAGCGATCCGGTATTCAGCGTCACCGTAATCAACTCCAGCTTTGCGCCGAACGTCGGTCCCGACGGCAACAACGACATCGAAGTCACCTGCACGCCAGCTGGCGTGGGCACCACCGGCGGTACGCTGACGGTCCTGACCAACGACCCGAGCGAGCCGGGTGGCGGGTTCACTTATCCGTTGAGTTGCGCAGGCACCGGCGATGCGCTGACGACGACTCCGGATAACGGCGGTACGCTGAATCTCGGTGCGGTTCCGCCTGGAACCACGACCGGCGAAGGGTTGATCAGCTTTACCAACAATCAGATCGATGGTGACATCACCGTGAATTGCAGTGTCACGGATACGGCTGGCGTCTTTCTCGTCACGCCGGCCTCGCCTTTCGACTTCACGATCCCGGCGGGCGGTACCGAGTCGGCTGCGTTCCAGTG
>Ga0102940_1000132_pt1 | contig 51032 bp, 43 predicted proteins | sample SalPonR2_C_D1_MG_FD_78215 | JGI IMG/M metagenome (GOLD analysis project Ga0102940, IMG submission 78215) | Salt pond soil microbial communities from South San Francisco under conditions of wetland restoration - Salt Pond MetaG R2_C_D1_MG | ecosystem: Environmental > Aquatic > Marine > Intertidal... | reverse complement strand
CGTTCGAAGGATCGTTCGACGGTTGAGCGTCCGCGTTCGACGCTTCGGCCGATTTCTTCGATTTCTTCGATTGCTGCGATTTCGGCTTGTCGCGGTGCTTCTTCTTGCCCTTGCCGCGGGTCACCGGCTGGTTGTCGGCGCGCCACTGGCTCAGACCGCCCTTGAGCACATGGACCTGCTCGAAGCCGAGCTTGGTCAGACGCGTGGCCATTTGCGGCGCGACCTGGTTGTTCTTGCAGTAGATGAGGATCGGCCGGTCCTTGGCCTTCATCAGCGTCTGGTTGCCGGCCTCGATCCGCGACGGCGGCATGTGCTGCGCGTTCAGGATGTGCGCCTCGGCGTGATCGGTGCTGTTCGACACATCGAGGATCAGCGGATCCTGCCGGTTGATCAGAAGAATGGCCTGGTGCGTCTCGAGTTCCTTCCAACGACGCGACAGACGACCCAATTCGGTGGCGATCAAGGCGGCCAGTACGACCGCGAAAGCGCCGGTGAGCAGCGGGTGGTTGCCGATGAAGCCGAGGACCTGTTCCATGCGAGAGCGTCCGTCCGTGCAAAACGCCCATTATCTCGCATTCCCGCCTGCCCTGCTACCTCGTCGGCCCTGTGGGATAATCCGGCCCCGAAGCCTACCCGACCGGTTTTCGGATGACTGCCAAGACGCCGCTCCTGCTTTTGATTCTCGATGGCTGGGGGATTCGCGACCCCGCGCCCGACAACGCCATAAGCACCGCCGACACGCCGCACTGGAACCGGCTCTGGGCGAGCTGTCCGCACGCGCTGCTCGAGACCTCGGGCGAAGCGGTCGGGCTGCCGGCCGGCCAGATGGGCAACTCCGAGGTCGGCCACATGAACATCGGTGCCGGCCGCATCGTCTACCAGGACTTCACCCGGATCACTCGCGCTATCGCCGACGGCAACTTCGCCGAAAACCCGGCGCTGCGTGGCGCGATGACTGCCGCACCCGAGAGCACGCTGCACCTGATCGGCCTGCTCTCGCCCGGTGGCGTCCACAGCCACGAGGAACACCTGTTCGCGCTGCTGGCCATGGCCGACGAATATCACCCCGGACCGATCGTCGTCCACGCGATTCTCGACGGTCGCGACATGCCACCGCGGTCGGCGACCGCATCGCTGGGCCGCCTGCAGCAGATCATCGACGGAATCGACCGGGCGCGCATCGCCACGGTCGGCGGACGCTATTTCGCGATGGACCGCGACAATCGCTGGGATCGGGTCCGACGCGCCTGGGACGCCATCGTCGATGCGCGTTCCGAACGCCGGGCAGCCAATGCCCTCGAGGCGCTGGAAGCCGGCTACGAACGCGACGAGAACGACGAGTTCGTCCAGCCGACGATCATCGTCGACGGCGCGCCGATCGAGGACGGCGACGCCGTGATCTGGTTCAACTTCCGCGCCGACCGGGCCCGCCAGTTCTGCCGCGCGCTGGCCGAACCCGGGTTCGACTCCTTCGAAGCCCGCCGGCCGGCGCTTGCGGCGATGACCACGATGACGGCCTATCTCGACGGCTTACCGGTCGACGTCGCGTTTCCGCCCCAGCGCATGGACCACCTGCTCGGCGAAGAGCTCGCGCGTGCCGGCCTGCACCAGCTTCGCATCGCGGAGACCGAGAAGTACGCCCACGTGACCTACTTCTTCAACGGCGGTGAAGAGCAGGTCTTCGACGGCGAAAGCCGCGTTCTGGTGCCCTCGCCCGACGTCGCGACCTACGACCTCCAGCCCGAGATGAGTGCGCCGGAACTGACCGACCGACTGGTCGACGCGATCCGGGGCGGCGACTATTCCGTCATCGTCTGCAACGTCGCCAACCCCGATATGGTCGGCCACAGCGGCATCTTCGACGCTGCGGTCCAGGCGGCCGAGGCCGTCGACCGACTGCTCGGCCGGGTCGTCGAGGCGATTGACGACATCGGCGGAGAGATGCTGGTCACCGCCGATCACGGCAACGTCGAGCAGATGACAGACCCCGAGACCGGTCAGCCGCACACCGCCCACACGGTCAACCCGGTGCCGCTGGTCCACTTCGGTCGGCCGGCCCGGATGGAGGCGCGTGGAAGCCTGCGCGACATCGCACCGACCATGCTCCGGCTGCTCGAGCGCCCGGTGCCCGACGCGATGACCGGTCGAGCGCTGGTGCATCCCGAGGAATGAAGCGGCCTGCCGCGTGGGCGCTGAGCGCGACCCTCGCCCTGCCCGCGCTCGGCCTGGCGCAGGACCGAGACGCCGCCGAGATCGAGGCCGAACTGAACGCGCTGCGCAGCCAGATCGAAGCAATCAACGCGCAGATCGAGCAGCGCCGGGAAACCGCCCAGACCGAGCAGGCCGAACTGGCCGCGATCGAACGCGAACTGGCCAGCCTGGCTCGCACCCTGCGCGAAACCGAAGCCGCGCTCGACCGGGTACGCAGCGAGGTCGACGACCTGCAGGTCGAGGCCGGCGGGCTGCGCTCGGCCATTGCGACACAGCGCGAACGCCTGGACGACCAGCTGCGGGCCGCGTACCGGCTGGGTTCGCAGTCGCGCCTCCGGACGTTGCTCAATGCCGAAGACCCGAATCGCATTTCGCGCCAGCTGGCCATGCACGGGTACCTCGGCCGGGCGCGCGCCGAACTGGTCGATTCCCTCGTTCGCAACGAACGCGAGCTCGACCGGGTGCTGGCCGCGACCCGGCAGCGCGAACTGGAGCTGGAGCGGCTCGGCGGGCAGCAGAGGACCGCCGTCGAGGCGCAGCGCGCGGCGCGCGACGCCCGCGGGCGCGCGCTGGCCGAACTGGCCCAACGAATTCGCAGCGATGAAGCGAAGCTGGCCGAACGGCGGGCCGCGGCCGCCGAACTCGAAGCGCTGCTCGAAGAACTCTCCAGCGTGCTCGCCGACATTCCGCCCGGACTCGAGTCGCGTCCGTTCGCGGAGCTACGCGGCGAATTGCCGATGCCGCTGAACGGACCGGTCCGGGTCGCCTATGCCGACCGTCGCAACGCGGACAGCGCCTGGCAGGGCTGGCTGATCGACGCCGAAATCGGCGATGAGGTCCGGGCCGTAGCCTACGGGCGGGTGGCCTATGCGGACTGGCTGCGCGGCTACGGGATGATGCTGATCCTCGACCACGGCGACGGCTGGATGTCGCTGTATGGCCACAACCAGGCCCTGATGGCCGACGTCGGCGACTGGGTCGAACCCGGCCAGACCGTCGCGCTGGCCGGTGCCTCCGGTGGCGAGGCCGCCACCGGGCTGTACTTTCAGCTGCGCCACCAGGGGGAGCCGATCGACCCGGCCGGCTGGATGGATCGCTGATTCGCCCCGGCCGAGTTACCCGGGTTTACGGATAGACGTACCCTGCCTGCAGGCCCAGAGGCAGCCCCAGCGCCCAGTACAACAGCAGGAACACGGTCCACAGCACCGCCAGCACGATGGAGTACGGCAGCATCATGGAAATCAGCGTGCCGATGCCCGCGCCCGTGGAATAGCGCTTGCAGAAGACCACGATCAACGGAAAGTAAGGCAGCAGCGGGGTGATGATGTTGGAACTCGAATCGCCGACGCGATAAGCCGCTTGCGTCAGTTCCGGCGAAATACCCAATCGCATCAGCATCGGCACGAAGATCGGCGCGATGATCAGCCATTTGGCCGAGGCCGAACCGACGAACAGGTTGACCACGATGGTCAACCCGATGATGCCGACGATCGTGAACTGGGCCGGTAGTTCCAGGCTGCCCAACCAGTCAGCGCCGTTGATTGCGATCAGCAGACCGAGGTTCGAGTTGGTGAAGGCCGCGATGAATTGCGCGGCGAAGAATGCCATCACGATGTAGTAGCCCATTGATTCCATGGACTTGCTCATTCCGGCAATGATGTCCTTATGGGTATCGATCGTCCCGGCGACGTAGCCGTACACCACGCCAGGTATCAGGAAGAACAGGAAGATCAGCGGCACGATCGAGCGCATCAGCGGAGAGCCGAACGAGGTCACGCTCTGGAAGAAGGTCAGGTCGGGATTCGGATCGCGCAGCGGCGACCCCGGCAGCAGGACCGCAACGGTCAACAGAATCGCGGCGATCAGGATGCTGGCGGTGGCCCATTTCAGGCCTTTCGACTCGGCAGGGGTGAGCTCTTCGAGCGTCGGCATGTCGGACATATCGCCGTCGACCGGCGTGTCTTTGGCCAGGCGCGGCTCGATCACCTTGTCGGTCAGCCACCAGCCGACCGCGACGATCAGCAGCGAGGATGCCGCCATGAATCCCCAGTTGGCCAACGGGTTGATATAAAGGTCGGCGTCGAGCAGCTGCCCCGCCTCCTGGGTGATTCCAGCCAGAAGCGGGTCGATGGCCGACGGAACCAGGTTGGCGGAAAATCCGCCCGAGACGCCGGCGAAGGCCGCGGCGATACCGGCCAGTGGATGCCGCCCGGCCGCATAGAACATCACTGCGCCGAGTGGAATGACCACCACATATCCGGCATCGACCACGATATTGCTCAGAATCGCGATCAGGATCAGCATCGGGGTCAGCAGACTGGCCGAAGTCCAGCCGAGCAGCTTCCGCAGGGCCGCGTTGACGAAACCGGTGTGTTCGGCGACGCCGACGCCGAGCAGCGCCACCAGCACGATCCCGAGCGGTGCGAAGTTGACGAACACCGAGACCATGTTGACCAGGAAATTCACCATCTGGTCGCCGGAAAGCTGGTTGATCACCTGGATCGGTTCACCGGTGCTCGGATGGATCGCGTCGAACGTGAACTGGGACAGAATGGCCGAGCCGATCCAGGCCGCGACCATCAACAGGAAGAACAGAACGGCCGGGTCCGGCAGCTTGTTACCGACGACCTCGATGAAATTCAGCGCGCGATTCAGCCAGCCGTCGGTCTTGCCGGACCGATCGGCCGGTGCGGGTTCGGTGGTATTCATTCCGGCAGGTTCCCCGTCGATTCGTTGTTCTTCATGGGTGGATGCAGCAGGCGTAGCCGCTGCCGTCGGCTCGCCGCCGGCGGGCGATCGAGCGCCGTCGAAGCTACCACAACCCGTTGCGCGCGACCACTCGTCGCGGCGGCGGTCGGACTCAGCGCTTGCGTCCGGGGCCGTCGAGCGGGAGCGGCGTGACCTTCTCGCCGCTGGTGCGGTCGCGGATCACGCTGGTGCCGCGCTTGCGGACTTTCTCCACCCGGACCACCGACTGAACCGGCAGCAACAGCTCTTCGGTCTCGCGGAACTCCTCCTTCATCCGCTCCTCGACCGGATCGACGACGACACCGCCGTCGGCGAACTGCAGGCCGGACGCGACGATGAATCCATACAGGTGAGCGCTGTCCACGCGCTCGGCGAACAGCTCGTAGACCTTGCCGTGATTGAAGAACACAACCTTGTACATTACCGTCTCCGTTCGAGGCTCGTCGATTCGATCCGGACCGGGCTCAGCGCCGGCCGAACAGCCGGGCAAGCCCGGCCGCGCCCAGGCCGGCGAAAAAGCCGGCCACGTGGGTCCACCAGGCCACCGCGCCGGACATCGGGCCGAACACCCAGTACAGCAACTGCAGCGTGAACCATGACCCGATGACCAGCAGCGCCGGGATCCGCGCGAACTGCAGGAACAGGCCCAGCGGAAGCCACAGCCCGATGCGCCGGGTCGGGAACAGGCCCAGGTACAGGCCGATGATCGCCGACACCCCGCCGCTCGCACCGACCACGATCCGGTCGAGATCCGGCGTGCCGAGCACGACGGACAGGTTGGCGAGGCCGCCGAGGACGAGGAACGCGACCAGGAAGCGGAGCGCCCCGATCGCGCGCTCGACCGGAATCCCGAACACCCACAGATACGCGAGATTGCCCCCGAGGTGCCAGGCGCTGCCGTGCACGAACAGCGCGGTCACCAGGCCGACCGCCCGGATGGGATCGCCGCCGCCGGCGAGCACCGCGGCGAGCGCCGACGGCACGAAGCCCAGCTCGGCCTGACCGATCATCCCGATCTCGGCCGGCAGCAGGACATCGATCATCCAAAGCGCGAAGAGGACCACCGAAAGACCGATCACGCTGGCCGGAAAACGGCGATCGATGTGCCGATCGCCGGTGGCGCGGACGACCGTCACTCGATCCAGATCCGATAATCCCGGAATTCGACGATCACCCCGCCCCGAAGAATCTCGGCCAGCCGCACCCCTGCCGCAACGGTATCGCCCTCGCCATATCGCTCGCCGTCGATCAACACGAAGCGCGCCGTCGGATCCGGCGCAAACACGTGGACGGCCAGGTCGACGTCCGGAAACTCGCTGCGGAGAGCGGCCGGAAGCTCCCACGGATCGATGGTGTTGGTCCGGGGGTCCTGCGCCGTCGGCTGCGGCGCTGCCTGCGCTGGCTGCGGCATCCGGGCGGTCGACCGGGCCGGCTCATCCGGCCCGGTCGCCCCCGGGGTCGGCTCGCCGAGCTCCGGCGGCGAGGTCGGCGACGACGGGCCCGACGGGCGAGCCGACCAGCGCTCCCCCACCGGCGGCACGACGTCGTTCGCCGGTTCGATCGGTTCCGGCTCGGCCACGGACATCGGCTGCGCTTCGCGTTCCGAGACCGCAGACCCCGGGCCGGCCGCGGTACCGACTCGTTCGGGCGCTCGGACAGCCGCTGGATCCGTAGCCGCAGCCTGCTCCATTGCTGGATCCGTTGTTTGATCCGTTGTTTGATCCGTTGCTGGAGCGGCAGCTGGATCGGCGGCCGGATCGTTGCCCAGTTCCGATGGCGGGCGACGATAGACGTCCGGCTGGAGTGCGCGCTCCACGCCAACGCCAGCGGATTCGACCAATGCCAGCGGCTCAACGGACGACGGCGTTCCAGCGGGCGGCGACGTTCCGGCGGGCGGCGCCAGGCCGGGCGCGCCGAGCCCCCACCAGGTGACCGCGCCGATCAACGCGACGGCGAGAAGCACGATGATCCAGCGCCGGCCGGCAACCGATGGCGGCGGGCGGCGCTCACCGGCCGCCGGGCCGGTCGGCAGTCCGAGCGGCGGCGGTGCAGCGCCCCGGCGGCGCTGTTCGGATTTGCGCAGCGCGTCGAGCAGCAGCGACATCAGGCACCCTCCTCGATGAAACCGCGCGGCGCGGTCAGGTACAGCCGCGTGACCGGACCCACCATGCCGTCGACGCGCAGCCCCTTCCGACGCTGGAAGCCTCGAACCCAGGTCTCGAAATCACCGTCGTAGTCCGGCCCTTCGGCGCCACTCCAGGGGCGCTCGAGCTGCGACGCGGCCGCGCGCTTGATCGCCGAGATGGCGGGATCGGAATCGCCACTGCGCCAGATCGCGCCCGAATCCGGCCACACGGCGAGAAATTCGCCGAGCCAGCGCGCCTCGATCGCGTCGGCCGGAACCCGGAACTCCTGGCCGGACTGGCGGATTCGCAGCTGGCGATCGCCCAGCGCCACCAGCAGCACCATCGCGTCGTCGGGCTCGGTCAGGCGCAGCAGCACCGGCCGCCCGAGTTCCCGGATCAGCGCCAGGTTGCCGCGAAGCCGATGACAGGCAAGCCCGTCGGCGAACTGCTCGTCGCAGGCTCGGCGGACCAGTTCGACGTCAACGTCGGGCCACAGCGCCGCGGCCTCGCGCCAGGCGTCGTCGGCCGAGGCCGCGTCGAGCACCGGTTTCCAGGTCGGCACCGGGTCGTCGGCAGGCGGCTCCGGCATGCGGTTCAGCGACCACACCATGCCGGCCGCGACCGCCAGCACCAGTACCACTGCGGCCAGCGACAGAGTGCCGGTCAGGCGGCGCCGGCCGCCCTCCTCGTCGCCGACCACCACTTCCCCGGCCGCCCGGTTGACCAGTGCCGGGGTGACGACGTCGGATTCCTCGGCATAGCCGGCCATCAGCGCCCGGTCGGCGATGATGTTGATCAGCCGCGGGACGCCGCCGGACACGTGGTGCAGCGTACGCAGCGCCGCCGGCGTGAACGGACAGCGCGCGGCGCCAGCGATGTCGATCCGGTGGCGCACGTATTCCGCGGTCTCGGCCTGGCCGAGCGGCGCGAGGTGGTAGCGCGCGGTGATTCGCTGGGCCAGCTGGCGCAGCGACGGGCGGGCGAGCGTCTCGCGCAGCTCGGGCTGGCCGAGCAGGATGATCTGGAGCAGCTTGTCGGTCGCGGTCTCGAGGTTGGTCAGCAGCCGGACCTGTTCCAGGGTCTCGCGGCTCATGTTCTGCGCCTCGTCGACGATCAGCACCGCTCGCTCGCCGGCGGCATGGATATCGAGCAGACGACGGTTCAAGCGTTCGTTCAGGTCCTCGAGGCTGCCGTCGGAGTCGTCCAGCGGCACTTCCAGCTCGCGGCATACCGCCCGCAGCAGCTCGCGCGGCTCCAGCATCGGATTGAGCACCAGCGCGATGTGGGTCTTTTCCGGCACCTGCTCGAGCAGCAACCGACAGAGCGTGGTCTTTCCCGTGCCGACCTCGCCGGTCAGCTGGACGAAGCCGCCGCTGCCGCCGCGGCCGATCCCGTAGAGCAGATGCGCCAGCGCATCCTGGTGGCGCTGGCTCAAGTACACGAACCGCGGGTCCGGTGTGATCGAGAACGGCCGCTCTTCGAGTCCGTAGAACTGTTCGTACATGTCGCTTCGTCCGCGTCCGGGTCAGTGATTCTTGATCAATCCGACAACACCATCAGCGAAGCGTTGCCGCCGACCGCCGCGGTGTTGACCGTACGAGTACGTTCGACCGCGAAGCGCGGCAGGTAGTGCGGGCCGCCCGCCTTGGGGCCGGTGCCCGACAGACCCTCGCCGCCGAACGGCTGTACGCCGACCACCGCCCCGGTCATGTTGCGATTGACGTAGGCATTGCCGGCATGGACCTGGCGGCACAGCGCCTGCTGGACGCGATCGATCCGACTGTGAACGCCGAAGGTCAGGCCGAAGCCGGTGCCGTTGATCGCATCGACGACCTTGTCGATGTCGCGCGCCCGGAAGCGGGCCACGTGCAGGATCGGCCCGAACACCTCGCCGTCGAGCTGCTCGATCCCGGCAATCTCGTAGGCGCGCGGCGCGAACCAGTAGCCCTGCGGCCGGGGATCGTCCAGCGGCACCCGGGCCAGCGGCCGGGCTTCGCGGTCCATCCGGTCGGAATGCTGCTGCAGCATGTCGTGCTGGGCAGCATCGATGACCGGTCCGATGTCGCAGTCCAGGGTCCCGGGCCAGCCGATCCTGAGTTCGCGCATCGCACCGGCCAGCATCGTGAAGACCCGCTCGGCAACGTCGTCCTGGACGTAGAGCATGCGCAGCGCCGAGCAGCGCTGCCCGGCCGACAGGAACGCTGACTGGATCACGTCGCGGACGACCTGCTCGGCCAGCGCCGAGGAGTCGACGATCATCGCGTTCTGACCGCCGGTCTCGGCGATCAGCGTGGCCAGCGGGCCCTCGCGATCGGCCAGCGTCCGATTGATCGCGCGCGCCGTCCCGGTCGAGCCGGTGAACGCTACCCCGGCGATCCGCGGATCGCGAGTCAGCGCCGAGCCCACGGCGCCATCGCCGGGCAACAACTGCAGTACCGGCTTCGGAATGCCGGCCTCGTACATCAATTCCACCGCGCGGGCAGCGATCAGCGGGGTCTGCTCGGCGGGCTTGGCGATAACAGCGTTTCCGGCCACGAGCGCGGCGACCACCTGCCCGGTGAAGATCGCCAGCGGGAAGTTCCACGGGCTGATGCAGACGAACACGCCGCGGCCGTGCAACGACATCTCGTTGTGTTCGCCGGTCGGGCCCGGCAGGACGGTCGGCTCGGCGAACTGGCCCCGGGCCTGCATCGCGTAGTAGCGGCAGAAGTCGGCAGCCTCGCGGACCTCGGCGATTCCGTCCTTCAGCGACTTGCCGGCCTCGCGGACGCACAGCGCCATCAGCTCGCCTCGGTGCGCCTCGAGCAGCTCGGCGATCCGGTCCAGCAGGTCGGCCCGCTCGGTGGCCGGCGTCGCGTCCCAGTCGCGCTGCACGGCCAGCGCGGCGTCGACGGCCGGCGTCGCCGCTTCGGCCGTGGCCACGGCGACGTCCCCGACCACGTCGTCTCGATCGGCCGGCGATCGGACCCGGCGCGGCGTCTCGGCCGGCAGCCCGTCGGCGCCCAGCGGCGCGGCCGTCCAGGTCGACCGGCCAGCAGCGCGCATCGCTTCGGAAAGGGTCTCGAGGGCGGTCTGGCTGGCAAAGTTGACGCCGGCGGAATTGCGCCGATCGCGGCCGAACAGATTCTCCGGCAGTGGAATCCGGGGGTGCTGCAGCGTATCGAACCCGCGCACGGCTTCGATCGGGTCGGAGACCACGTCGGCCGGCGGCAGTTTCTCGTCGACGATCCGGTTGACGAACGAGGTGTTGGCCCCGTTCTCCAGCAGGCGGCGGACCAGGTACGGCAACAGGTCCTTGTGGTTGCCGACCGGCGCATAGACCCGGCAGTGGCCATTGAAGCGGCCGCTGTCGAGGACCTCCTCGTACAGTTCCCGGCCCATGCCGTGCAGGCGCTGGTACTCGAAGTCGGTGCGCTCACCGGCCAGCGCGTTGATCGCGCAGATGGTGTGCGCATTGTGGGTGGCGAACTGCGGGTAGAACGCCTCGCGCGCCTCGAGCAGACGACGCGCGCAGGCCAGGTAGCTGACGTCGGTATTCGGCTTGCGGCTGAACACCGGGTAGTCTTCGTGCCCTTCGACCTGGGCAAACTTGATCTCGGTGTCCCAGTACGCGCCCTTGACCAGCCGGATCGGAATCCGGTGCCCGGTCCGCCCGGCCAGCGCCTCGAGCCAGGCGATCGCGCTCCAGGCCCGCTTCTGATAGGCCTGCAGGGCCAGGCCGAAGCCGTCCCAGCCGTCCAGCGAGCCGTCCTCGAGCACCGCGGCAAAGACATCTAGCGAAAGCATCAGCCGCTCGGCTTCCTCGGCATCGACGGTCAGCGCGATACCGGCTCGCTGTGCGCGCTGCGCCAGGTCGAGCAGGATCGGCGCCAGCTCGGAAATCACCCGGCTGCGCTGGCCCGGCTCGTAGCGCGGATGCAGGGCCGAGAGCTTGACCGAGATGCTCGGCGCGTCGAAGACGTCGCGACCATCGTGGCGCTTGCCGATCGCCTCGATCGCATCGGCGTAGGCCCGGCGATAGCGTTCGGCATCCTCTGCGGTCAGGGCGGCCTCGCCGAGCATGTCGAAGGAGTGCCGGAAATGTCGATTGCCCTTCTTGCCGGCCCGGTCCATCGCCTCGGCGATCGTCCGGCCCATGACGTACTGATGGCCCATGATCCGCATCGCCTGCCGAATGGCCATCCGCACCACGGGCTCGCCGGACTTGTTGGCCAGCCGCGCCAGCACCGAGGACACGTCGCGACGGGTCGAGCGCCCGACGCGAACCATCCGGCCGGTCAGCAAAAGGCCCCAGGTCGAGGCATTCACGAACAGCGACTCGCTCTTGCCGAGGTGCGACTCCCAGTCGGCATCGGAGAGCTTGTCGGCAATCAGCCGCTCGGCGGTGTCGGAATCCGGGATGCGCAGCAGCGCCTCGGCCAGGCACATCAGGACGACACCCTCTTCCGAGGACAGGTCGTACTCGCGCATGAACGCTTCCATCGCGCCCTGGTCGTCGGCCCGCCGGCGGACCTGTTCGACCAGCGCCATGGCCTGATCTCCGATCGCCGCGCGTTCCGCGTCGTCGAGGCCGATGGCGTCCAGCAGCCGGGGCACGTGGTCGTCTTCGGGAACGGCCCAGGCCTGGTCCACTGCGCGCCGAAGCGGCTGGTCGGGAATCGGCTCCCGGATCACGAACGGAAACTCCGCAGTCATCGCTGATTCAACTCCACAGAAAAAGCCCGAAAAACACGACGAAACCGGGCCGGTGTGGCCGTTGCGACGGTCCGCGCCAGCGCGGCGAGGGCCAGTGTAACGCAACGTGAACGAGACGCCGTCGCGTGCGAGCGAACCTGCACTTTCGTGAACGTCCTGGCCTCCCTGGCAAATTCGATTCCGCTACAATATGCGGATGGTGAATCGAGCCGATTCCGATGCTTCGCACGGAAAGTTCCTGCCCGAATTCCGACGCTGAGTGCCTGGAGCTGTTGTCGAACCTGTCGCTGACCCTGGACAGGCTGGCCGGCATCTTCCTCGTACTCAGTGCAGTGACCCTCCTGGTGGCCCTGTTGCCGACCTTGATGGGCTACTGGCCGATCTTCGTGATCGCGGTCGTTCACCTGGCCATCGTGGGCTGGTGTTTCCGGCTCGCCTGGCGTGGCTTCTGGCGCCGGCAGCACGTGTGCATCACCGACGACGAGGTGACGCTCACGGACTGTTCGTCCCGGGGCACGCACGAGCAGCGGTGGCCGACCGGCTGGGTGCAGGTCGAAGTCGATCGCCGCGGGCGCGAACCCCGGCTGTTGCTCCGACTGCACGGCGAGCGGGTCGAACTGGGGGCTTTCGCCCCGATCGAAGAACGGCTCGAAGCCGCCGACTGGTTGGAGCGTGCGCTGTCGCCGCGCTCGGCCTGGAACTGGAACCGAGAACCCAAGACGTACACAAGACCCAACGAGTGAGTTCAGGATGAAGAGAACCAATGAAATGATCGTCGGCCTCGCCATGGTCGCGGTGATCTCCGTGATCACCTGGGCGCTGTTCGCGGTCGGCGACAACATGACGCCGGGCGTAACGCCGTTCAGCAAGGACGTCTACGAACTGCACATGATCATCCTCGGCATCGTCACCGTCATCGGTGTGCTGGTGTTCGCGGCGATGTTCACGTCGATCTACCTGCACCGCAAGTCGCGCGGCGCCAAGGCGGCCCAGTTCACTCACTCGACCAAGGCCGAAGTCACCTGGACGGTGATTCCGATTCTCATCCTGGTCGTCATGGCCGTGCCGGCGACCCAGGTGCTGATCGACATGGAAGACACCAGCGGTGCCGAGCTCAACATCAAGGTGACCGGCTACCAGTGGCTGTGGGAATACGAGTACATCGAAGACGAGATCCAGTTCTACTCGGCGCTGGATCGCGACAGCAACTACGCCCGCCAGATCGGCTCGACCCGCGATCCGCGCGACGTCGAGAACTACCTGCTCGAAGTCGACAAGCGCGTAATCGTACCGACCGACACCCGGATCCGGTTCCTGCTGACCTCCAACGACGTCATCCACTCCTGGTGGGTCCCCGATCTCGGCTGGAAGCGCGACGCCATCCCGGGCATGGTCAACGAGGCCTGGACGCTGATCGAGGAGCCGGGCATTTACCGCGGCCAGTGCACCGAGCTCTGCGGCAAGGACCACGGATTCATGCCGGTGGTCATCGAGGCGGTCACCCCGGACGAGTACCGGGCCTGGGTCGACAGCCAAAAGGCCGAGATCGCCGCGACCGAAAACGCGGCCGAGCGCACCTGGACGCGTGACCAGCTGATGGCGCGCGGCGAAGACGTCTACCAGGCCCAGTGCGCCAGCTGCCATCAGGGCGACGGCAGCGGCCTCGAGCCGGCGTTTCCGGCGCTGGCCGGCAGCACCGTCGCGACCGGGGCGATCGAGGACCACATCGACATGGTCATGAACGGTAAGGCGGGCACGGCAATGGCCGGCTTCGGCCAGCGCCTCGCGGCCGAGGACATCGCCGCGGCACTGACCTATACGCGCAACGCATTCGGCAACGAAACCGGCGACATGGTCCAGCCGATGCGCATCCTGAGGCTGAAGAACGGGGTCCTGGAAGGCGGCGTGGCCGACACCGGCCCTGCAGACCTCTAAGCAACCCGTCTCCGACGAACCCGAAACGCTCGCAGCATTACGCAAGGGAAGGCAATGACGACGCAAACCGCACACGCTGATGACCATCACCACGAGCCGCCGAAGGGCCTCGCCCGCTGGCTGTTCACGACCAACCACAAGGAAATCGGGTCGCTGTACCTGATCTTCTCGCTGGCCATGTTCCTGGTCGGCGGCGCGATGGCCATGATCATCCGCGCCGAGCTGTTCTCGCCGGGCCTGCAGCTGGTCAATCCGGAATTCTTCAACCAGATGACCACGATGCACGCGCTGGTCATGATCTTCGGCGCCGTCATGCCGGCCTTCGTCGGCCTGGCCAACTGGATGGTTCCGATGATGATCGGCGCACCGGACATGGCCCTTCCACGAATGAACAACTGGTCGTTCTGGATCCTGCCGTTCGCGTTCCTGATGCTGCTGTCGACGCTGTTCATGCCTTCGGGCGCACCGGCCTCGGGCTGGACGCTGTACCCGCCGCTGTCGCTGCAGGGCGGTAACAGCTTTGCGTTCGTGATCTTCGCCATCCACCTGATGGGCATCTCGTCGATCATGGGCGCGATCAACATCATCGCCACCATCCTGAACATGCGCGCACCGGGCATGACCCTGCTGCGTATGCCGCTGTTCGTCTGGACCTGGCTGATCACCGCGTTCCTGCTGATCGCAGTGATGCCCGTCCTGGCCGGCGCGGTCACCATGCTGCTGACCGACCGGTTCTTCGGCACCAGCTTCTTCAACGCCGCAGGTGGCGGTGACCCGGTGATGTACCAGCACATCTTCTGGTTCTTCGGCCACCCCGAGGTCTACATCATGATCCTGCCGGCGTTCGGGATCATCTCGGAGATCATCCCGACCTTCTCGCGCAAGCCGCTGTTCGGCTACACCGCAATGGTCTACGCCACCGCGTCCATTGCCTTCCTGTCGTTCATCGTCTGGGCGCATCACATGTTCACCGTCGGCATGCCGCTGGGCGCGTCGCTGTTCTTCATGTACGCAACGATGATCATCGCGGTGCCCACCGGCATCAAGGTCTTCAACTGGGTCTCGACCATGTGGCGAGGTTCGATGACCTTCGAAACGCCGATGCTGTTCGCGATCGGCTTCGTCATCCTGTTCACCATCGGCGGACTGTCGGGCGTGATGCTGGCCATCGTCCCGGCCGACTTCCAGTACCACGACACCTACTTCGTGGTGGCTCACTTCCACTACGTACTGGTCACCGGTGCGGTGTTCGCGATCATGGCCGCGGCCTACTACTGGCTGCCGAAATGGACCGGCTACATGTACGACGAGCGCCTCGGCAAGATCCATTTCTGGTGGTCGACCATCTCGGTCAACGTGCTGTTCTTCCCGCAGCACTACCTGGGCCTGGCCGGCATGCCGCGCCGCATCCCGGACTACGCCGTCCAGTTCGCCGAGTTCAACATGATCTCGTCGATCGGCGGGTTCGCGTTCGGGCTTGCGCAGCTGCTGTTCGTCTACATCGTGATCAAATGCGTGCGCGGCGGCGAGAAGGCCACCGCCCAGGTCTGGGACGGAGCACGAGGCCTGGAGTGGACCGTACCGTCGCCGGCCCCGCTGCACACCTTCGACACGCCGCCGGTCGTCGACGACACCGTTGCGGTGCACGAGGACAAGGTCCCGAGCTGAGGTGGCCGACAGCGACCCCAAACGAAACGAGCCGGCCGCTCGCCGACGGAGCGTCAAGCGCACCGTCGGCGTGCTGGCCGTGATCGTCGTGATCATCTACATCGGGTTCATCGGACGCGGCGTATTCGGAATCGGCAGCTGAAACGAGGACAGGCATGAACACAGACGCACCTCATAGCACCAAACGTACCGTGGCCAAGCTGGCGCTGGTCGCCGTGGGCATGTTCGGTTTCGGCTATGCACTGGTCCCGCTGTACGACAAGTTCTGCGAGATCACCGGCCTCGGCGGCCGCACCGGCGACGCGGTGGCGGAAATCGCCGACGCGCCGGACTCCGACCGGACCGTGCAGGTCCATTTCGATTCGAACGTCAACTCGGCGCTGGACTGGGAATTCAAGCCGGTCGAGAAATTCATGGATGTCCAGCCGGGACGGATGTACGAGACGACCTACATCGCGCACAACCGTACCGATCGGACCATCGTCGCCGCGGCCGTGCCGAGTGTCGCGCCCGGCCAGGCGTCGCTGTACTTCAACAAGACCGAGTGCTTCTGCTTCGAAAAGCAGCTGCTCGGTCCGGGCGAGTCCCGCGAAATGCCCGTGCGCTTCTTCGTCGACGACCACCTGCCCGGCAAGATCGACCTGATCACCCTTTCCTACATCATCTACAAGAACGAGGACGAGACCGAACGGGTCGCCGCCGTCGGCCCCTGAGGGAACATCGTCCGGAATCCACCGGGAGTCAACATCGACATGGCAAGCGCAAACTACTACGTCCCCCACACCGCCAAATGGCCGATCGTCGGATCGATCGGGCTTTTCCTGCTGGTGTCGGGCTTCGCGAACTGGATGAACGGCAGTACGATCGGCCCGTGGATGACGCTGGCCGGCGCCGCGACGGTCATTCTGATGATGTTCGGCTGGTTCGCCGACGTGATCCGCGAATCCGAAGCGGGTCTCTACAACGACAAGGTCGATGCCTCGTTCCGCCAGGGGATGATCTGGTTCATCTTCTCGGAAGTCATGTTCTTCGGCGCGTTCTTCGGCGCGCTGTTCTACGCCCGGATCCTGTCGGTGCCGTGGATCGGCGGCGAAGGCACCGGCGTGATGACCAACCAGCTGCTCTATCCCGAGTTCCAGGCCGCCTGGCCGACCAACGGACCGGCCGCACTGGGGGGTGATTTCCAGACCATCGGAGCGTTCGAGCTTCCGCTGATCAATACCCTGATCCTGCTGACGTCCGGCTGGACGCTCACCATGGCCCATTGGGCGCTGAAGAAAATGCAGCGTCGAGCGCTGGTCGCCTGGATGCTCGCGACCGTCGCGCTTGGGGTGGTGTTCCTGTTCCTGCAGTCCTATGAATACGTCCACGCCTACCGGGATCTCGGCCTGACCCTGGGCTCCGGCATCTACGGATCGACCTTCTTCATGCTGACCGGATTCCACGGTCTACACGTTACGGTCGGCTCGATCATGCTGCTGATCATCGCGTTCCGGTGCATGAAGGGTCACTTCAAGCCGGACAAGCACTTCGGATTCGAAGCCGTGGCCTGGTACTGGCACTTCGTCGACGTGGTCTGGCTGGTGCTGTTCGTGTTCGTCTACGTGGTCTGACCCAAGGCCGCAGAACCCGTCGATCAGGTATCGACCGGTCACGAAAAAAGGGGCCGATGGCCCCTTTTTTCGTGGTCGCATTTCGTCCCGTCCGCCGTAGGCGGATCGAATTCGGTGCAGACGGGGCGCGCGTGCGTCAGGTCTTCTTCGGGGAGAGCATCATCACCATCTGCCGCCCTTCCATGCGGGGGTACTGCTCTACGGTGATCTCGCCCTCCATGTCGGCCTCGACCCGTTTCAGCAAGTCGCGGCCCAGGTCCTGATGCGCCATCTCGCGCCCACGAAACCGTAGCGTGACCTTCACCTTGTTGCCTTCTTCGATGAAGCGGCGCAGGTTGCGCATCTTGACGTCGTAGTCGTGATCGTCGGTCCCCGGCCGGAATTTGACTTCCTTGACCTGGATCTGCTTCTGCTTCTTCTTCTGAGCCTGCTGTTTCTTCGACTCCTCGAAGCGGAACTTGCCCCAGTCCATGATTCGGCAGACGGGCGGATCGGCCTGCGGCGCGATCTCGACGAGGTCCATGCCCTCACCCTCGGCCAGCTGGATCGCATCGCTGAGACTGCGAATACCGATCTGCTCACCATCGGATCCTACGACCCGGACCTTGGGCGCCGTGATGTCCTGATTGCGGCGCGTCTTCTTGTCGGTTGCGATGTGGATGTCTCCTTTCGATGAAATGAATCGGACGAGCGCTGCGTCCGGACCGGATCAGTCCGTGACGCTGGTTCGCCCACGCTGGTCGACCCATTGGCCGAGCTTGTCGGCGAAGGCCTCGAGTCGCATGGTGCCGAGATCGTTGCCGTCGCGTTGACGAACCGCCACGGTTCCTTCCTCGACTTCGCGATCCCCGACCACGAGCAGAAACGGCACCTTGGCCAGCGTCTGTTCGCGGATTTTAAAACCGATCTTTTCGTTCCTCAAGTCGGCATCGGCGCGGAAACCCAGCTCGTCGAGCCGCCGCGCCACCGAACGGGCGTAATCGGCCTGGGCGTCGGTGATGTTCATCACCACCGCCTGGACCGGCGCCAGCCACACCGGCAGGCTGCCGGCGTAGTGCTCGATCAGCACCCCGATGAAACGCTCGACCGAGCCGAGAATGGCACGGTGGAGCATGACCGGCACCTGCTTTTCGCCGTTCTCGTCAACGTAGGCCGCGCCCAGGCGGCCCGGCATCGAGAAATCCACCTGCATCGTGCCGCACTGCCAGACCCGGCCGATGCAGTCGGTCAACGAGAATTCGATCTTGGGGCCGTAGAAGGCACCCTCGCCGGGCTGGATTTCATAAGGAATTTCAGCCGCTTCCAGCGCCTCCTTCAGCGCGGCCTCGGCGCGGTCCCAGACCTCGTCGGAGCCGACCCGCTGCGCGGGACGCGTCGACAACTTGACCTGGATATCCTCGAAGCCGAAATCCTTGTAAACGTCGAACACCAGCTCGTTGAACGCCAGCACTTCGTCGCGCATCTGCTCAGGCGTGCAGAAGATGTGTGCGTCGTCCTGGACGAAATTGCGCACCCGCATCAGGCCGTGCAGCGAGCCCGACGGCTCGTTCCTGTGACACGATCCGAACTCGGCCATCCGGAGCGGAAGGTCACGATAGCTGCGAAGGCCCTGGTTGAAGATCTGCACGTGGCAGGGGCAGTTCATCGGCTTGACTGCGTAGGTGCGGTCCTCCGAGGAGGTGATGAACATGTTGTCGGCGAAATTGTCCCAATGGCCGGATTTCTGCCACAGGCTCAGGTCGACGATCTGCGGCGTGTGGACTTCCTGGTAGTCGGCCGCCTTCAGCCGCTCTCGGATGTAGTCCTGTATCAGCATGTAGATCCGCCAGCCGTGATCGTGCCAGAACACCATGCCCGGTGCCTCGGGCTGGCTGTGGAACAGGCCCAGCTTCTTGCCGATCTTGCGATGATCGCGTTTTTCGGCCTCTTCGAGCCGCTTCAAGTAGGCCTTGAGCTGCTTCTTGTCGCCCCAGGCCGTGCCGTAGATGCGCTGCAGCATCTCGTTGTCCGAGTCGCCGCGCCAGTAGGCGCCGGCCAGCTTGGTCAGCTTGAACGCACCCAGCTTGCCGGTCGACGGCACGTGCGGGCCCCGGCACAGGTCGATGAAATCGCCCTGCCGATACAGCGATAGCGCTTCGTCGGACGGAATGCTCTCGATGATCTCGGCCTTGTACTCCTCGCCCTGGTCGCGGAAGAACTTCACCGCCTCGTCGCGCGCCATTTCGCTGCGCTCGACCTCCAGGTCCTCGCCGACGATCCGCTGCATCTCCTTCTCGATCGCCTCGATATCCTCGGGCTTGAACGGCGTCTCGCGGGCGAAGTCGTAATAGAACCCGTGCTCAACGGTCGGGCCGATCGTCACCTGAGTGTCCGGAAACAGCCGCTTGACCGCCTGCGCCATCAGGTGCGCGGTCGAATGACGGATGATCTCCACGCCGTCGTCGTCACGGCCCGTGATGATTTTCAGCGCAGCGTCGTTCTCGATCGTGAACCCGGTATCCACCAGCTTCCCGTCGACCTCGCCGGCCAGGGCAGCCTTCGCCAGCCCCGGCCCGATGGCCTCCGCGACCTCGTGCACCGTCACCGGCGCCTCGAACGACTTCCGACTCCCGTCGGGCAACGTGATCTCAGGCATGCAAATTCCGTGCAGTCAAAATCGATACGAACCCCCAATTGTACCGGACCCGGCGCCCCGGACAGGCCCCGAGCCCGCCGCTCGGCCGCACGAATCGGTCGCGGATCCGATCTGGAGTCCGGAGCGCCGGGCCGGTGCGCACTCCCGGAGGGTTGACCCGGACTCGTGGCCTGCTCGATATCCGCGAGGCGATCGGGTCGTTCAGTTTTTTGGATCGAGGCCCCTGGTCCATCGGCGATCCGTTGCAGGGTCTACGGATTCGCGCGCATCGTCGGGGCGTCTCTGTCGGGCGCCCGGCGCAGCAATACGATGCCGATCGCCAGGAACCAGACGATCTGTGTCAGCCCGAACACCGCCCCGAGATCGCCGAGGCCCGGGACGACGGTCAGTAGCCCGGACGCTCCGACCACCAGCCCCCAGAGATTCAGTGCGCGAGGAAGCAGCTTCGACTGCCGCAGCGCCAGCACGCTGACCATCAGGACCCATAGCCCTCCGACGAACTCGATGCCGCCGCCCAGCGCGCTCTGAACGACGCCCAGCGTCGACCACAGCTGTTCGGCCGCCGCCGCATCGGACGCCAGCAGCTCACCCGCCGCTGGCAGGCCGGTCATCGCGATCAGCCCGCTGGCGAGCACCAGCCCGGCCCAGATCAACGCGAACGGCGTGGCGACCGACATGCCGAACGTACACGGCCGGTCGATCAACCGATGCAGCACCACCGCCAGCACTACCAGCGCAACCCCGAAGACGATGTAGATCACGAAATTCCACAGTTGGAACACCGCTTCTCGCTCGAGCAGGAACTCCAGCTTTTCCAGCGGCGTCTCCAGTCCCAGCCCCGCCGGGTTCATCGCAGTCAACAGAAGCACGAAGCCGAACAGATAACAAAGCGCCTGCACCAACGCCGAATATGCACCGATTCTCATCGAGTTTTCCGGAAATGATCCAAGCGCCGAGGCTACGGCAGCCCGGTCGATCCCGCATGTGGCAGAAGTCGCTTGGTCGGACCGGGCCACACCGACCCCGCGTAACGGACGCCGGCCGACGACCGGAACGGGAGAGCCTCAGATCCAGGACCCTGTCTGGAGGCGCATCGGAGTCATTGTCACGAGGACCGGGAGTGTCCGAGCCGGGCAAGAAAAAAGCAGGCCGGCGAGCGCCGCAACCTGCTGATTTCTATGAATAATTTGGTGGGCGATACTAGATTTGAACTAGTGACCTCTGCCATGTCAAGACAGCGCTCTAACCAACTGAGCTAATCGCCCGTACAGCGAAGCGCGCCAAGATACCAAATCGCCCCCGATTTGGCAATACCTCGATGCTTTTTTCGCCGCGTCCGGCCCGCGCCCCGGACCCCCGCTCCGGGCTTGCCTATAATCGATCCATGGCCGCCGACCCCGCATCGATCTCCACCTCCGCCGTCGCCGACGATGCGCGCGTCGAGCCGGCCCCGGCCACCTTCGTCCACCTGCGGGTCCACTCGCAATACAGCCTCGAGGACGGCCTGGCCAAGCCGGCCGCGCTGGTCGCCCGGGCCCGCGATCTCGGGATGCCGGCGATCGCCATCACCGATTGGCACAACCTGTTCGGCCTGGTGAAGTTCTATCGCGAGGCCAACAAGGCCGGGGTCAAGCCGCTGGTCGGCGCCGACGTGCGCATCCTGAGCGCCAGCCGGCCCGAACCGCACGTGGCCACGCTGATGGTGGCCGATCAGACCGGCTACCTGAACCTGTGCCGGCTGATTTCCCGCAGCTTCATCGAGGGCCGCCACCAGGGCCAGCCCCGGGTCCACGAGGACTGGCTGACCCCGGAGGCCTGCACCGGCCTGATCGCGCTGACCAGCTGGGCCGGCGACGTCGGCCAGGCGCTGGCGGCGGGCCACCCGAACGAGGCGCAGCGCCGGCTCGGCGCCTGGGCCCGACGCTTCCCGGACCGGCTCTACGTCGAACTCGCGAGGACCGGGCGCAGCGGCGAGCAGGCGGTGGAATCCGGCCTGATCGCCGCGGCCATCGAGGCCGAAGTGCCGGTAGTGGCAACCAACGACGTACGGTTCTCCACGCCCGAGGAATTCCTGGCCCACGAGGCCCGGGTCTGCATCCACCAGGGGCGCCTGCTCGACGACAAGCACCGGCCTCGCGAGTTCGTCGAGCAGCAATACCTGAAGAAGCCGGCGGAGATGGCCGAGCTCTTCGCTGACCTGCCGGTGGCGCTCGAGAACACCGTCGAGCTGGCCAAGCGTTTGAACCTCGAGCTGACGCTGGGCCAGTACGCCCTGCCCGACTTTCCGCTGCCCGAGGGCGTAAACGCCGACGACTTCCTGCGCGCGAAGAGCTTCGAGGGGCTGGACAAGCGGCTGGCGCACTACGGGCCGGCCCCGGACCACACTGAATCCGACTACCGCGAGCGCGTCGAGCGCGAGCTCGAGGTCATCATCTCGATGGGCTTTTCCGGCTATTTCCTGATCGTGGCCGACTTCATCGCCTGGGCGAAGAACAACGATGTGCCGGTCGGACCGGGGCGCGGCTCTGGCGCCGGTTCGCTGGTGGCCTGGTGCATCGGCATCACCGATCCGGACCCGCTGCGCTACGACCTGCTGTTCGAGCGCTTCCTGAACCCCGAGCGCGTGTCGATGCCCGATTTCGACATCGACTTCTGCGTCGAGGGCCGCGACCGGGTCATCGACTACGTGGCCGACCACTACGGCCGCAACAGCGTCAGCCAGATCATCACCTACGGCACGCTGGCGGCCAAGGCGGCGGTGCGCGACTGCGGCCGCGTGCTCGGTTACAACTACGGCTTCGTCGATTCCATCGCGAAGCTGATTCCGCCGGACCTGAACATGACGCTGACCAAGGCGCTGGAGCAGGAACCGGAGCTCAAGCAGCGCTTCGAGCGCGAGGATGACACCCGCAGCATCTACGACCTCGCGCTGCAGCTCGAGGGCGTGGCCCGGAACGCCGGCAAGCACGCCGGCGGCGTGGTCATCGCGCCCGGCCCGCTGACCGACTTCACGCCGCTCTACACCGACCCGCGCACCGGTTCGGTGGTGACCCAGTTCGACAAGAACGACGTCGAGTCGGTGGGGCTGGTCAAGTTCGATTTCCTCGGCCTGCGCAACCTGACGATCATCAACTGGGCGATGAAGTCGGTAAACCGCCAGCGTCGGGCCCAGGGCGAGGACGAGATCGACCTCGACGCACTGCCGATGGACGACGCACCGACTTTCAAGCTGCTGCAGAAGGCCCATACGACCGCGGTATTCCAGCTGGAATCGCGCGGCATGAAGGACCTGCTGCGCAAGCTGGTGCCCGACAGCTTCGACGACATCGTCGCTGCTGTCGCGCTGTTCCGGCCCGGCCCGCTGGACGCCGGGATGGTCGACGACTACGTCGAGCGCAAGCATGGCCGGGCCACGGTCAAGTACCCGCACCCGCTGACCGAGCCGATCCTGGCCCCGACCTACGGCGTGATCCTGTACCAGGAGCAGGTCATGCAGATTGCCCAGGTGGTCGCCGGGTACACGCTGGGCGGCGCCGACCTGCTGCGCCGGGCCATGGGCAAGAAGGACCGCGAACTGATGGCCAAGCAGCGCGAGATCTTCTGCGCCGGCGCGGCCGAAAACGGCGTCGAGGCCGGGGATGCCGGCCACCTGTTCGACCTGATCGAGACCTTCGCCGGCTACGGCTTCAACAAGTCGCACTCGGTGGCCTACGCGCTGGTCGCCTACCACACCGCCTGGCTGAAGGCCCACTACCCGGCCGAGTTCATGGCTGCCGTGCTGTCGGCCGACATGGACAAGACCGACAAGGTGGCCAACCTGATCGAGGACTGTCGGGTCATGGGGCTGAACATCCTGCCGCCGGACATCAACGCGTCGGTCTACCGGTTCGAGGTCGAAAACGGCCACATCCGCTACGGCCTGGGCGCCGTCAAGGGCGCCGGCGAAGGGGTCATCGAGAACATCGTTACCGTTCGTCAGCGCGTCGGCCGCTTCGAGTCGCTGACCGGCCTGCTGCGCGAGCTCGATCTCGGCAAGCTCAACAAGCGGACGATGGAAACGCTGATCCGGGCCGGTGTGCTCGACGGCATCAGCGACAACCGCGCCGCCGTGATGCAGGCGCTACCCGACGCCTGGGCCGCGGCCGAACGCCACCAGGCCGACTCGGCCGCCGGCCAGGCCAGCCTGTTCGGCGGAGCCGTCGGCCCCTCGTCCGGCAGCGACGACGAACCGCCGCTGCCGGACGTGCCGCCGTGGAACTCCCGCCAGCGCCTGCGCGCGGAGCGCGAAACACTGGGCCTGTACCTGACCGGTCACCCGATGGACGACCTGGCCGAAGAAGTCGGCGGATTCGTCAGCTGCCGGATCGGATCGGTCGGCGAGCGCATGGGAAGCGCCGGCAACGGCGGCGACGGCGAGGGCCGGCGCGGCCGCCGGGCCGGCATTCCGATGACACTTTCCGGGCTCGTCGTTGCCTTGCGCCGACGCCCCGGCAAGGGGGTCTTTGCAGCCATCGACGACGGTAGCGGCCGCATGGAGGTCGCGGTGTTCGACCGGGTCATGCAGGATGCCGGCGACGTGCTGGTCAACGACGAAGTGGTGATCGTCAGTGGCAAGGTCGACATCGACGATTTCAACGGAGGCTACCGGATGGTTGCCGAGCAGGTCGAGACGCTGGACGACGCCCGCGAACGGTTCGCCCATCACCTCGAGCTGCGGCTGGCGGCCGGGCACGAGACCGAAGCACTCCACGACGACCTCGCAGCCGCCCTGCGACCCTATCGCAACGGCGCGCTGCCGGTCATCGTCCACTACGCCAACGGGCGGGCCGAGGCCACATTGAAGCTCGGTCCGGGCTGGCGCGTCCGGCCCTCGACCGAGCTGCTGGCCGCCGTCAACGGGCTCGACGGTGTGGATAGCGCGCGACTGGTCTACCGCTAGGCGTCCACGCGAACCGCGCCGCCTGCCGGCGGACCGCACCGTCCACCGCCAGCGCGGCCGTCCCCGGCTTTCCTGCAATCCTTTCCCCGTCGCACCGGTCCGTTTCGACGTCGAATCACGCCGCTTCACCCGCGCGGCGCTAGACTTCGTTGCTGTTCGGTACCGTCAAACAAGAGGCGAGACGCCCATGATCCACGACGACATTCTTTCCACGATTGGCCGCACGCCGGTCGTCAAGCTCAATCGCATCGGCCCGTCGCACGTCGACCTGTACGCCAAACTCGAGTTCTTCAACCCGATGAGCTCGGTCAAAGACCGGCTTGCGATCGGCATCATCGAGGACGCCGAGCGACGCGGCGCGCTGAAGCCGGGCCAGACCGTGGTCGAGGCCACCTCCGGCAACACCGGGATCGCTCTGGCCATGGTCTGCGCGGCCAGGGGGTATCCGTTCGTCGCGATGATGGTCGAGACGTTTTCGGTCGAGCGACGGAAGCTGATGCGCGCGCTGGGCGCCAGAGTCATCCTGACGCCGAAGGAAGAAAAAGGCACCGGCATGGTCAGGCGCGCGGCCGAACTGGCCGAGCGCAACGGCTGGTTCCTGGCTCGCCAGTTCGAGAACCCGGCGAACCCCGAATACCACGCCAACACCACCGGACCGGAACTCCTGCGTGACTTCGCCGGCCGGCGGCTGGACTATTTCATCACGGCCTGGGGCACCGGCGGAACACTGTCCGGAGCCGGACGCACGCTGAAGGCCGCTCGGCCCGGGCTGCAGGTCATCGCCACTGAACCGGCCGGCGCCGCGCTGCTGTCGGGCAAGGACTGGACACCACACAAGATCCAGGGCTGGACCCCGGACTTCGTGCCCGCGGTCCTCGATCGCGACATGGCCGACCGGATCGTCCCGGTCACCGACGAAGAGGCCCGCGACATGGCCCAGCGGATGGCCTGCGAGGAAGGCATCTTCACCGGCATCTCGGGCGGAGGGACCGTGGCCTCGATGGTCAAGGTCGCCGAGGAGGCGCCGGAAGGGTCGTCGCTGGTTGCGATCGTCGCCGACACCGGCGAGCGCTACCTGTCGACCTTCCTGTTCGAGAACGTCAACGAGGAATCCGATCGCGACTGGTTGATCGAGCAGGATTACGCCGACGAGGATTTCTGAGCCCGCGCCACGGCCAGGTACACCAGGCCGGCGACCGCGCCGGCCAGGCACAACAGCGTTGCGCCCTGCGGTGAGCGGGCCGAGGCGATTACCGTAACCGGCAGCGCCAGCTGCATCGCGACCAGGATCGTCGCCATCGCGGTGAAACCGGCCAGCGGGAACAGCCACGGTCGCCAGCGCGGCCGCCAGCGGGCCAGTCCGGCCGCCACCGGCCAGGCCACGACGAACGCAGCCGCGATCAGCGCGGCCAGCATCGGTGTGAACCGGACCAGGTCGTGCGCGAGCATACCGACGCGTTCGCCGACCGGGACCGTCGCCCCCAGGTCGGCCAATGCGTTGGCATTCATCTGGACCTCGACCAGCGTCGCGCCCACCGCCGCGACGACCACGGCCAGCAGCCAGCCGATGAACACGCGGACGCGGGCCATCATGGTTTCTCCCGGCGCGGCGCGCTGCTATTCTCGGTGTCGAACTCGCCCGACTCGTGCCTGCCCATGCGCTTCCCTCCCCGTTCCGTTCCGACCCCGCCGTGGCGGCTCGCGTGGCTGCTCGCGCTGCTGCTGGCCTCGGCAGCCGCATCGGCGCGAGATTATCAGATCGACAGCGTCACCGACGGCTTGAACTGGCCGTGGTCGCTGGCCTTCCTGCCCGATGGCCGCATGCTGGTCACCGAGCGCGGCGGCGCACTTCGCGTGATCGAGGGCGGCCGACTGCTGGAGCGCCCGGTCGACGGCGTACCGCCGGTGTACGCCAACAGCCAGGGCGGGCTGTTCGAGGCGCTGCCCCACCCCGATTTCCGGCGCAACGGCTGGATCTATCTGTCCTACGCGCACGGCCCACCGGACGCCAACGCGACCCGCGTGGCCCGCGGCCGCCTGGACGGGGGGGCACTGGTCGATCTCGAGGTGCTGTTCACCGCCGAGCCGACCAAGGACACCCCGGTCCACTATGGCGGACGCATGACCTGGCTGCCGGACGGCACGCTGGTGCTGGGCCTCGGCGACGGCTTCGACTACCGCGAGACCGCGCAGCAGCTCGACAGCCACCTCGGCAGCATCGTCCGGATCCGCGCCGACGGCAGCGTGCCGGACGACAATCCCTTCGCCGGACAGGACGATGCGCAGCCGGAAATCTGGAGCTACGGCCACCGCAACGTGCAGGGCCTGGCCTGGGACAGCCGGCGCGGCGTGCTCTGGCAGCACGAACACGGCCCGCGCGGCGGCGACGAGATCAATCTGATCGTGGCCGGCGGCAACTACGGCTGGCCGATCGCCACACACGGCATCGATTACTCCGGCGCCACGATCTCGCCGTTCCGGCAGCGGCCGGGAATGGTCGACCCGGAACTGGTCTGGACGCCGTCGATCGCACCGGCCGGCCTGGCGGTCTATCGCGGCGACGCGTTTTCGGACTGGGACGGCGATCTGCTGGTCAGCGCGCTGGCCGGGCGTGAACTTCGCCGGGTCGAGCTCGACGGTACCTCGGTCGTCGATCAACACGTGCTGCTCGAGGATCTCGGTGAACGGCTGAGGGATGTGCGCGTCGGGCCCGGGGGCCATGTCTACGTACTGACCGATGCGGCCGACGGACGACTGCTGCGGCTGACGCCCACGGAACCTTGAGCCCGACGGCTCACGCCATCAGCTCAATGCATCGAGCGCCGTTTGCCAAGGGAGCAGCGCATTCCTCTTCCTCGAGGGAAACTTGGAAACAGCCCGTAGACAGTTGATTTCCTTAAGTTCAGGCGCGTCCTCTTGCGTGGAATCTTCGAGCATCTCCCGGAACCGCACACAGGCCGACCGCAGCGCCACCGCGCTGCGGCCCAGCGCCCACTCGGTCAGCATCGACGCCGAGGCCGTAGTGACCGCGCAGGCCTCGCCGTGCCAGGCCGCGTCGAGAATCCGCTCGTTCGCATCGAGCATGAACTCCAGCGACACATCGTCGCCGCACAGCGCGTCGAGCCCGCGCGCGCGATGCGTCGCGCCCGGCAGCTCGCGCCGATTCTTCGGCGCGCGGTTGTGATCCAGGATCACCCGCTGGTAAAGCTCGTCGAGGGCCATGGCGTGCATTCTAGTCCTCTGCCGTTGATCCTCCAACATTCAGACGGTGACCGAGTCGACCGTGCAGGGCGCGACCCGCAGTGAATGGCATGCCGTCCATGAATGGCGTGCCCTCTACAAGGGTCGGAACGCCGCAATGTCGACTCGGACGCAGCCCGAAGGACGAGCCGGAAACCGCTCAATCTGCCGCGTCAGGACCCCTGGACAGGCGAAGCAATCCCGGCGAGCTCCGCCTTGCAGCCAAGCGCTTTCCGACGCGCTGAAATTGCAAGTGATCGAGACCATCCGCGCGGCTGATTCCGCTGCCAACGGCTGAAACGTGGTATTGTGCGCACCGCACTGTCCGCTCTGGATGGTGCGCGCTTCGCGGATGTGATTTCTTACCAAGGCCCCTCCCCGATTTGCACCCGCTGTCGATCTCGACAGCCGCCCGCCTTGGTCTACAAGGATCCATCATGAACTTTGATTCCCTCGGCCTTCGAGCCGAACTTCTGCGTGCCGTCGAGTCGCAGGGCTATACCACCGCAACGCCGATCCAGGAGCGCTCGATTCCGGTCGTGCTCGAAGGTCGCGACGTCATGGCCAGCGCCCAGACCGGCACCGGCAAGACCGCCGCCTTCGCGCTGCCGGTGCTGCACCGGCTCGCCGAGCGCCGTCCAGGAAAGGCCGCGGTCCGCGCCCTGGTCCTGACCCCGACGCGCGAACTCGCCGCGCAGGTCCACGAGAACTTCCGCGACCTCGGCCGACACCTGCCGATGAAGTCGGCGGTGGTGTTCGGTGGCGTCAACATCAACCCGCAGATCGAAAAACTGCGCCGGGGCGTGGACATCCTGGTCGCGACGCCGGGACGGCTGATCGACTTGATGGAGCGCCGCTGCGTCCGGCTCGAAGACCTCGAATACCTCATCCTGGACGAAGCCGACCGGATGCTCGACATGGGCTTCCTGCCCGCGATCAAGCGGATCCTCAAGGCCGTACCGGCCAAGCGCAGGACGCTGCTGTTCTCGGCCACGTTCTCGCCCGAGATCACGAAACTGGCCGCGCAGTTCCTGGACAACCCGGTGCGCGTCGAAACCGCGCCGCCGAATTCGACCGTCGAGGCGATCGCCCAGAAGGCGATTCCGGTCGACCAGGGCCGCAAGCGTGAACTGCTGTCCTGGATGATCGGCAGTAACGATTGGCGCCAGGTGCTGGTGTTCACCCGGACCAAGCACGGCGCGAACCGGCTGGCCAAGCAACTGGAAACCGACGGCGTCACCGCTGCGGCCATTCACGGCAACAAGAGCCAGGGTGCGCGCACCCGCGCGCTCGGCGAGTTCAAGTCCGGAAAGATCCGCGCGCTGGTCGCAACCGACATCGCCGCCCGCGGCCTGGATATCGAGCAGCTGCCGCACGTGGTCAACTACGACATCCCGGAAGTGCCCGAAGATTACGTCCACCGGATCGGCCGGACGGGCCGGGCCGGACGCGACGGGCTCGCGGTGTCGCTGGTCGCCGGCTCCGAGCACGGCAAGTTCGAAGCCGTCCGCAAGCTGGTCAAGGTCGAGATCCCGACCGAGGTCATGGACGGCTACGAGCCGACCGAACCGCTGAATCACTCGACCAAGTCCAAACGAGGCGGCAGCGGCGGGGGCGGCAACGGCGGCGGAAATCAGAATCGCCGCGGCGGCGGTCGCAGCGGCAACGCGCCCAAGCGCAATGCCGGCGGCGGCAACGGTCGCGCCCGACAGGGTCGTCCGCAGCGCCGCGGACGGCGCTCGGCCGCCTGACCCCGGGCGTCGGTCCCGGTATCATCGGGGCTTCGTCTTCCGGAGTCCCGATCATGCAGACCCGCGCCGCCGTCGCATTAGAGGCCGGCCAGCCGCTCTCGATCGAAACCGTCGACCTCGCCGGCCCTCGCGCCGGCGAAGTCCTGGTCGAAATCAAGGCCACCGGCCTGTGCCACACCGATGCCTTCACGCTCTCGGGCAACGACCCGGAAGGCCTGTTCCCGGCCATCCTCGGTCATGAAGGGGCCGGTGTCGTGGTCGAGGTCGGCGACGGCGTGACCTCGCTTAAGCCCGGCGACCACGTCATCCCGCTGTACACGCCGGAATGTCGCGAGTGCGACTATTGCCTGAACCCCAAGACCAACCTGTGCCAGGCCATTCGTGAAACCCAGGGCCAGGGCGTGATGCCCGACGGCAGCAGCCGGTTCAGCCTGAACGGGGAGCCCTTGCACCACTACATGGGCACGTCGACCTTCGCCAATCACACCGTACTGCCCGAAATCGCATTGGCGAAGATCCATCCGGATGCGCCGTTCGACAAGGTCTGCTACATCGGCTGCGGCGTGACCACCGGCATCGGCGCGGTGATCTGGACCGCGAAGGTCGAGCCCGGCTCGAAGGTCGTCGTGTTCGGCCTCGGCGGCATCGGCCTGAACGTGATCCAGGGCGCGCGCATGGCCGGCGCCGCCCAGATCGTCGGCGTCGACATCAACCCGTCCCGACGCGAAATAGCCGAGCGGTTCGGCATGACCGATTTCGTCAACCCGGCCGAGATCGACAACGACCTGGTGCCCTACCTGGTCCACCTGACCGGGGGCGGCGCCGACTACAGCTTCGAATGTATCGGCAACGTGGAGGTGATGCGGCAGGCGCTGGAGTGCTGCCACAAGGGCTGGGGCACCTCGGTGATCATCGGCGTGGCCGGCGCCGGCGAGGAAATCGCCACCCGGCCCTTCCAGCTGGTCACTGGGCGCAACTGGCGCGGCAGCGCGTTCGGCGGGGCACGGGGGCGGACCGACGTGCCGAAGATCGTCGACTGGTACATGGACGGACGAATCGACATCGACAGCATGATCACGCACACGATGCCGCTGGAACAGATCAACGACGGTTTCGACCTGATGCACGCCGGCGAATCGATCCGTTCGGTCGTCGTCTACTGATCCTCGTCGCGAACCGGAGCGCCACCATGCCGATCGAACTCGAACAGCTGCACCATTGCCACGGCGGCCGCCAGGGGTTCTACCGTCACCGCTCGGCAGAGTGCGGCGGCGACATGCACTTCTCGGTGTTCGTTCCGCCGCACGCGGCCGGCGACCGACTCCCGGTGCTCTACTACCTGTCAGGTCTGACCTGCGGTCCCGACGTCTTTCCGATCAAGGCCGGCGCACAGCGCGCGGCTGCCGAACTGGGACTGGTACTCGTCTGTCCGGATACCAGCCCGCGCGACACCGGCATCAAGGGCGCAACCGACGACTGGGACTTCGGCGAAGGCGCGGGCTTCTATCTCGACGCCACGCGCGAACCCTGGTCCGAACGCTTCCGGATGTACAGCTACGTCACCCGCGAGCTTCCGGCCGTCATCGAAGAGGACTTCCCGGTCGACCCGGCCCGCTGCGGCATCTTCGGCCACTCGATGGGCGGCCACGGCGCGCTGGTGCTGGGCCTGCGCAACCCCGAGCGCTATCGCTCGATCTCGGCCTTCGCGCCGATCGTCGCACCTGGCCAGGTGCCGTGGGGTCACAAGGCCCTGCCGCGCTACCTCGGCGAGGACCGCGACGCCTGGGCCCGCTACGACGCCTGCGAACTCGTCCGGCAGCACCCGCATCCCGGCCCCATCCTGCTCGACCAGGGCCTGGACGACCCGTTTCTCGTCGAACAACTCAAGCCGGAGCGCTTCGAGGCGGCCTGCACCGAGTCCGGCCAGGCCCTGACGATGCGGCGTCACGCCGGGTACGACCACGGGTATTTCTTCATCCAGACCTTCATCGAAGATCACCTGCGCCACCACGCGGCACTGCTGCAGGATCGTCCCTGACCGGTGACCGGCTAGCGGCCGGCACGGTCAACGACAACGACCGTCCGCACCGGTGCTCCTGGCGCTGGCAGCCATTTTCTACGTCATCGGCCCGGGCATCATTGCCGCCATCCTGGTCGTGGCGGCGCTGCCGCTTGAACTGATCGGCTGGATCCTGTTGTTCACCGACTCGCCGGAGCACGAAACCGATTTCAGACCACCGGCCGCAGCAAGCCGGCGCCGCTCATTCGGCGTTCAGTGCCTGCCATTTCCAGTACCGGGTCGCGCCCAACGTCGCCTGGAGCGCGATCCCGGAATCCAGCAGTTGGTAGGTGTTCACGTCGAGGTCCACGCTCTGGCGTCCGGCCGCCGCGCCGCCCATGTTGCCGCTCTTGGCCGTTGCCTCGGCCCGCCCCGACGCATCCCAGCCGACGTCGCGGAAGCGCTCGAAGTCCTCCGCATCGCGAAACACGATGATCTCCCGATAATCCTTGAGGCCGACGCCGAAGCCGACCCCCGCGCCGCCGGCCTTCATGAACGTTGTCTCGCCGCTGGCCGAGGTCAGCACGCCGTACCCGCCCTCGGTCTGCAGCAGGATCAGGTTCTGGCTGGCCGCGTCGAACACCGCGTAGCCGGCCGCCGATGCAACCCGCTCGCGGGCTTCCGGCCGCTCGCGATACAGCTGCGCCAGCGCCTCGTCGCGCATCTCGAGAACCGTGGCGCGCTTCTCGGCCGGCGTGGTGCCGAGCGACGCGCAGCCGCCGAGCAGCAGGACCAGCGCCAGTAGCGCCGTCGTCGATCCGATCGAATTCCTGTTCATTACCAACACCTCGCGGGTCAAAGGAAGGTCCGATCGTAACGCAGTCCCCGGCCTGCGGGCGCGACGCGCGCAGCCGTAGGTATACTTTCCGGTCACCTCGCTCCCCCTGCCATCATGACTTCGAGCAAGCTGCGTTTCGCGAACTTCGTCGAACGAGTCGGACACCGCATTCCGGATCCGGTCATCATCTTCATGGCGTTCTACCCGGCGGCATTCCTGCTGACCGTCCTGATGGGTGGCCACACCTTCGAGACCCTCGGGGCCGGAGGTGAAGCGGTGCAGTACGAAATCCTGCCGATGTATCAACCCGAACACGTGCGCTGGATCTTCGAAAATGCGCTGCTCGCCAACTGGCTGGGCTTCGGCGGCGGCGTGCTCGGCGTGATCCTGGTGGTCATGCTGGCCGTCGGCGTAGCCGAGAACTCGGGACTATTCGGCGCCCTGATCAAACGCGCCGGCGCGCACCTGCCGCAGTCGGTGCTGCCGTTGCTGCTGATCTTCCTCGGCATCCTGAGTTCGATGGCCACCGACGCCGGCTACCTGGTGCTGATCCCGCTGGCCGGCCTGCTCTACGCCGGCATCGGCCGCAATCCACTGATCGGAATGGCGGCGGCCTTCGCCGGCGTCTCCGCCGGCTTCAGTGCAAACCTGATCCCCGGGCCGGTCGACGCCATCATCGGCCTGAACGCGAAGGTCTTCGCCGAGGCCCAGGGCGTGCCGTTCGTCAATGCCGCCGGCGAGGCGCTGAACCCGGTGACCATGCACCTCTGGTTCATCATCACCTCCACCTTCGTGCTCGCCGGCACCGGGTTCTGGGTCACGAAGCGCTTCATCGAGCCGCGGCTCGACGGCCAGGACTACGTCGTTCCGAGCGACATCCAGCCGGGTGAATTCCAGGTCAGCGATGATGAACGCAAGGGCCTGCGCGCGGCGGTCCTCGGTACACTGGTCGCGCTCGCGATGATCGTCGGCCTCGCGCTCGGTCCACTGGCGGCCTTCACCGACGACAGCGGCACCGTGGTGCGGCCCTGGCAGAACAACATCATCCTGCTGATCTCGCTGTTCTTCGTCGTCACCGGCACGTTCTACGGCGTGGCCGTCGGCAAGTTCCGCAAGGTCTTCGACGTGGTCCAGGCCATGGTCGGCCAGATGAACACCATGGGCTACATCCTGGTCCTGACCTTCTTCTGCTACAACTTCCTCGGCCTGCTCGGCTACAGCGGCCTGGGCTCCTACATCACCTACCTCGGGGCCGAAACACTGCAGGCGATCGGTCTGCAGCAGTTCCCCATCCTGCTGCTGATCGGCTTCATCCTGACCACCGCCGTCATCAACATCTTCATCGGCGGCCTGACGTCGAAATGGATGCTGCTCGGACCGATCTTCGTGCCGATGCTGTACTTCGTGAACCCGGCGATGACCCCGGACCTGGTCGCCGCGGCCTATCGCGTGGCCGATTCATCGACCAACATCATCACGCCGATGATGACCTACGCCGGCGTCATCCTCGCGTTCATGCGCAAATACAAGCCGGGCATGGGCTTCGGCGAGATGCTGATGATCATGCTGCCGTATTCGATGGTATTCCTGGTCGTCTGGACCGCGCTGCTGATCGGCTTCTTCGCGCTCGGCATTCCGCTGGGGGTCTGAGAACCGCGCTCGACGTTCCCTTTGGTCCAGTGGCGGCCGGGCGTCCGGCCCGGCCCGCTGATTCCGGGCCAATCGGGAACGTCGAAGATGATTCATGCCTTCCTTCGCTCGCTGGGCGCACTGCTGCTCCTGGCCACCGCATCCGGCGCCTGGGCCTGCCGAGACGCGGTGGTCCTCGTCCACGGAAATACCGGCAGCCCGTCGGACTGGAGCAACACCGTCGCCGAACTGAGCCAGCGCGGCTGGTCGTCCGCCGAGATCTTCGCGCCGGCATGGGGGTCGGGTTGTGCGGCGTGCAACGACCACCGGGGCGCGGAGGAAACCCGGTGCAGATCGCGCTGGCCGATGCGCTGCAGGCCTCATGCACCGGCGGGATCGACGTGATCGGCCATTCGATGGGCGCAACACTGGCCGCGAAGCAATTGGCCGATTTCGATCTCGGTGGGTCGGTCGACACCTTCGTGGGCATCGCCGGCGCCTTCCGCGGACTGTGGTCCTGCGGCCGCTACCCCTGGAACGTCTGGACCTCGACCTGCGGCTACTGGGGCCTTTCGGTCGGCAGCCCGTTCCTGAACGCGCTCGACGGTCAGCAACTGGCCATCCGGGTCTACTCGATCAAGTCGTGGACCGACCAGGTCGTCTGCGCCACCGGCGTGTGCAAGGTCGGCGGCATCCACAGCTCGCGAATCAGCAGCGAGACGGCCAGCTACACCTTCGGCTATGGCCATTTCGGCCTGCAGTCGTCCACCCCTTCGTTCCAGGTCGACCTGATCGACTGAATTCCGCCTCAGGGCCCTGAGGCCAGCGCGCGGGCGACACTCGCTCGGAGTGCGGGCACAAGGTCGTGCTCGAACCAGGGATGGCGGCGCAACCACGCATTGTTGCGCGGGCTCGGATGCGGGATCGGGATCACGTCGCCGGGCTGGTCCAGCCAGGCCCGCGCGTGCTCGGTCACCGATCGGACGGGTGGCGGCAGGTGCCAGGCCTGGGCGTGGCGGCCGATCACCAGCGTCAAGCGCAGGTTCTGCAACTTCTCGAGAAATTCCCGGCGCCATAGCGGCGCGCACTCGGGCCGCGGCGGGGCGTCACCGCCGGCGCCCCGACCCGGGTAACAGAACCCCATCGGCAGAATCGCCACGGCACGCGGATCGTAGAACGTGGTCTCGTCGAGCCCGAGCCAATCGCGCAGCCGCCGACCGCTGGGGTCTTGGAACGGAACGCCGGATTCATGTGCGATCCGTCCCGGCGCCTGGCTGGCGATCAGGATCCGCGCGTCCGGATGGGCCTGCAGGATCGGCCGCGGGCCGGCCGGCAGGACCTCCACGCAGACCCTGCACGCGCGCGCCTCGTCCAGCAGCCGATCGAGCCCGACCGCCGCCGAAGCGCTCAGGGCTGGACCCGCTCGGCGCGCTGCTCGATGCCGCCCTGGTGCAGGACCACGGCATCCACGCGGCCGTCGCCGTCGCGCTGGAAATGCAGCTCGGCATCGACGACCTTGTAGAAGAACACGTCATCCCCCGACGGATAGACCGGGAAGAACGGCTGGCCGGTCAGCTGGACTTCGAGACCTGCATCGCCGCCACGACGGACGGTGAAGTCGACCTGCGGGGCCAGCGTGTATTCACCGATGTAGTCGTCGAGCGCCGCTTCGTCCAGCACCAGCGATTCACGCGCCGGCTCTGCCTCGGCCTCGGCGATGCGATCCGCTCGCTGCACCTCGCCGTTCTGGATCAGCTCCAGCGCCACCACCGCAGCGCCGTCACGGACGACCCTGAGGCTGGCGTCGACCGCGTCCAGCCGGTAGACGTCATCGTCGACGAGCGTGATCTCGAACGCCGACTGACCGCTGAGCTGCGTCAGAAGCGCACCATCGCGCTCGAACACCCGGCCGGTCTGCGACCCCAATCGATACTCGCCGACGATGGACGCATCGACGTCCGCCGGCGCGCTCGCCGGTGGATCGAACCCGAACGCCGCCAGGCCCGGCCCGGTCGGCCGGAAGTCGCCGGCGACCAGGATCGCCAGGGCCTCGTCGGTGGCTGGCCGCACGCCGAAGAAACTGCGATGGCCGGCCGTGCCGCCGTTGTGCCAGTAGAGCGGTCCCGCCGGCGTCGCGGCCATGTGCCAGACGCGCGTCACACGGAAGTCGCCGGCGTCGGCCACCGGCTCGAAATCCTCGGCCAGCGCGTGGTCGAGCGGATTCGGGCGGTCGCCGAGCAGCACGTCGGCCAGTCGCATCAGGTCGGTCGTGGTGCTCCAGAGCCCGCCAGCGCCGGCCAGCGCGTCGAAAGTCCAGGCCGGCACCGCCTGCCCGGCCGACCAGGCCTGGGCCGCATTGTCGCCGGGCACCAACCCGGTATCGTCCAGCCCCAGCGGCATCAGCACCTCGTTGCGAAGCGCGGTCCCGTAGCCGTTTCCGGCCGCTTCGCCGAGAAGCCAGCCCAGCAGGCCCGCACCGAAATTCGAATACGCATAGAACGTGCCCAGGGGCTGACCCTCCCGGGCGAACGCGACCGCCCGGTTCAGTGCCTCGGCGCCGTAGTCGACATAGGGATTCCGCGGATCGCCCGAGCCGTCGAAATTGGCCGGCATCCGCGGCAATCCACTGGTGTGCGTTGCCAGCTGCTCGAGCGTGATCGCACCGACCGCCGGATTGGCGAATTCGGACTCGCCTCCGAGCACCTCGCTCAGGGTGGTGTCGTAATCCACGCGGCCGGCCTCGACCTGTTCGGCCAGCAGCAGGTTGGTGAAGACCTTGCTGATCGAACCGATCGCATAGGCGGTGTCGGCGGTCGGGGCTTCGGTCGAGTCGACGGCGCGAACGCCGGCGAAATGCCGCTCGATCGACGCAGCCCGGCGCCAGGCCACGGCGACCGACAGGGCCTCGCCGTCCTTCACGGCCGCATCGACGCGATCGGCGATCGATTCGGGCACCGCGTGCGCGGCCGATGCCGCGGCCAGCAGGGCTGCTGCGAGAAGGCGAGTCTCGAAGGGGTGGATTCGCATCTCAGGACTCCTGTTGCAGGTTGGAAATCTGTTGCTCGACCTGTTCGAGCATGGGTTCGAACTGCTGGCGCACCGCCATGCGGTTCGCGTATTCGATCGCGGCGAACAGCCCGGCGACGCCCAGCGTGTAGAGCAGCGAGACCATCGTGAAACCGTCCAGGCCGACGAAAAAGCCGATCACGCCGACGCAGATCGGCCCGGAATACCAGCGCGCCACCGAGCGCAGCATGTCGGCCTGGGCCGTCAGCGCCGCGCGCTCGGCGTGCAGGAATTCCAGCACCGGCTGCGCCGGGTCGGGCACCGGGATCTGCCGGCGGGCCCGCCGGAGCCGGAGCGGAATGTAGATCAGCGCCACGACCAGCCCGGCCGCGAACAGCGCGGGGATCCACATCCCGGCCCACGCCAGCCACACCGCCGCGATGCCGAACAGCGGCAGCATCAGCAGCGCGACCGCGGTTTCGAGTCCGTCGCGAATGCGCACCCGGCGCCACAGCCGCTCGCGCGCGTCGGGACGAAGATCCAGCTCGGCCGGCGCCGGATCGCGCCGTGCCTGCCAATCGGTTCGGAGTTCGTTCCAGTCCATCACTCGTCCTCCATGAAGCGTGCGGAGAACCGCTCCTTCAATCGGGTCATGCGCACCGCGATCGCACCCGGGCTCAGGCCCAGCACCGCACCGATCTCTTCGCGGTGCAGCCCCTCGAGATCGAGCAGCAGCACCGCGCGATTGACCGGATCCAGCTCGGCCAGGAAGTCATCGAGCAGGCTCAGCGGATCACGAGCACCGAGCGCACCGACCGGATCGTGGACGAGCGCCTCGGCGGCCGGCCGGCGCTTGCGCACATGCTGCAGCGCGGTGTTGACGGCGACGCGATAGAGCCAGGTCGAAAGCTTCGACCGGCCTTCGAACTTCGGCAGACCACGCCAGATCGCCACGGCGATCTCCTGCAGAAGGTCCTGCCAGTCGTTCGGGCCGGCATACTGCCGCGCAATGCGCGCCAGCCGGTCGCGGTGTTCGTCGATGACGTGGTCGAAGTCGTGGTGCACGCTCGGTCCGGTTCGCTCTCGATGAGTTCTTGTAAAGGTTGGATGCACGACGCGGCCGGAATTTACATCGAGGGTCGACGCGCCGGCGGACCGGCATGGACGAGATCAGGAGGCGTCGCCGGATTCGCGGTCGGATTCGCGGTCGGCGTCGCGCTCGGCTTCGGTCGAGCGCCGGTTCTCGCCCTCGGCCACGGCTTCGAGACGGTCGAGTTCGCCGCCCGGGCCCTGACGCCGGGCGTCGAGGCGCTCGAGCGCGTCGACGTGGCCGTACAGCACCAGCGTATCGTCCGACCGGATCTCGATCTCGCCCGACGGCGTCCCCAGGAACGTGCTGTCGCTGCGCTGCACCGCCAGCACCAGCACCCCTTCTTCGGCGAGCGCTGCCTGGGCCAGGCTGCGCCCGGCCAGCCAATCGTCCGGGCTCACCGCCCATTCGACAACTCTATAGTCGCCGGACAGTCCGAGCAGGCTGGCAAAATCGCGGACTTCGATGGCGGTGTAGCGCTTCAGCAGGCGATCGATCCAGCGCGACAGGTGTCGATCGACGAAGTGGCTGCTGGCCACGGTCCAGAGCACCACCAGCCCGGTGACCAACAGACCTACGCGCAGCCACAGCGGCGTGTCCTGCTCGCCGCCGATGAAGGCCAGCAGCAGCGACGACACCGCGGTGATGATCCCGGCGTTGCCGACCAGCATCAGGATCATCAGGATGCGCCGGCGGACCGGGTGATTCACGACCCGTTCCGACTCGGTGGTCGTGAATCCCGCACCGGTCAGCGCCGATCGCGCCTGGAACCGCGCCACCTCACGCGACAGTCCGGTATGGACCAGCGCCGACGAGGCGATGCGGGTGACCAGGAACGACACCGCGAGCACGACCAGCAGCGAGAGGACGGCCAGCATCGCGACTCAGCGGGCCAGCCAGGTGGTCACGAAGCCCGCCCACAGCCCGAACAGCACGACCAGGCCGATCACGAACGCCGTCAGCCGGTGGATGACCCGGTTGGTCGTGCACTGGATCAGGCTGTGGACCGCCCGGGAGGCCACGAACACCCAGGCGCCGATCGCCAGCCAGGCCGGCACGTGGCCGACCGCCAGCGCGATCGCGCACAGCGCGTAGAACAGCACCGGCAGTTCGAACAGGTGGTTGTAGTTGTCCGAGGCGCGCGTGTCCTTCAGCCGCGCATTCTTCTCGGCCGACAGCGCCACGGCCTGCGGAGGGATCCGCGCGGCTTTCATTTCACGCACCCGCATCCAGTACATCCGTGCGGCGACGACGAGGGTGAGCGATACCAGTGCGGCGCAGGCCAGCACCAGCGAATGGCTCGGCGACATGGGACAACCTCCTTACAATGCGTTCCGGCAGTGTCGCGCCCTCCGGTCGGCTTCGCAAGCCGAGTCCGATCCGCGTCTGACAGAGAAGCGGAACTCAGTCCGTGCGCCGCGCGATGTAGACGCCGTAGCTGAAATACTCGCCGAACCGGCGATACAGGGCAATCTCGTCGCGCTCGGCGTCGATGATCGCGCGGGCGGACGAGGCGCCGTCATGCCGGGCGAGAAAGCCGTCGACGCCGGCCTCCAGCGGCTCGTAGTACCCGGCCAGCCAGTCCGAGGGCGACAGCGTGAAGTAGCCGATCGGCGAATACCCCGCCTGCTCCAGTTGCGCCAGCTTGGCCGAAGCGAGATCGATCTCCGGATACGCCGCGGTCCAGTGTTTCTCGAGTTCGTCGGGGCGCTCGTCGGTCAACCAGGTGATTTCGCTGGCCACCAGCACCCCGCCGGGCTTCAGCAACCGACGCCAGCGCCGCACCCCGCGGTCGAAGCCGATATTGTAGATCGCGCCCTCGGACCACACGACGTCGAACCGGCCGTCGTCGAACGGCAGGTCGTCGATCGACGCATTCAGGGTCTCGATGCGATCGGCCAGGCCTGATTCGGCCGCCAGTTTTTCCAGTTCATCGAGGAACGGCTGGCCGAAGTCCACCGCAGTGACCTGCGCGTCCAGCGCTTCGGCCAGCACCCGCGCGGCCGCCCCGGTGCCGCAGCCGAGATCCGCGATCTGCAGCCGGCGTCCGCGGTCCAGCCGGGCCAGGGCAATGGCGCGAAGCGTCGCCGCGCGACTTCCCGGCCCCTGTCGCGGATTACCACGGTGGAGGTCGAACAGCAGGTCCAGTTCGTTCATATCCGGGTTCCGGGCGGCCGAAGACGCGTCGCCGGCAGTCTAGTGGGCCATGCGGCAGGTGACAATCCCTTCGCAGAAGGAAGGGTCGGCTTTTTTGATTCATTTTCAATGGCCTGAACCGATTCTTGAGCGACGCTTCGGATCGATTCCGAGTGTTTCGCCCGGCCTTCAGGACGTTTCGGTCCGCGATCCGCATGCTGCCGGCCACGCTCATCGACGTCACGGGAAGCATCGCCATGAATCTCTTCAAGGCCAGTCACGCCAACCCGGGTCGCGACCATCGTCGCGTTCCTCATTCTGTGCAATCTCGGCGTTGCCGCCCTGCACCGCGTGCGGGTGCAGTTGACGCCCGACCTGGATCGCCCGGCGATCAGCATCCCGAACTTCTGGCGCGCGGCCGCACCGGACGAACTGGAATCGGAAATCGTCCAGCCGCAGGAAGAACAGCTGCGCAATATCCCCGGCCTGGAAGAAATCCGTTCGTCGGTTCGCGGCGGAATGAGCATCATGATGCTGGAGGTCGCCGTCGGCGCCGACATGCGGTCCAAGTTCATGGACGTGGCCAACGCGCTGAACCAGGTCGGCTCGCGCCCACGCGATGCCGAAGAGCCGATGGTCAGCCTCGGCGGACTGGAGGATCCGCTGGCCAGCATGATGATCCGCAAGACCGACCCGGCCGGCACCGGCGACTTCACCGTCGAGCAGGAGCTGATCGAACAGGCCGTGGCGCCAACGTTGCGCGAGATTCCCGGCGTGACCAAGATCGAGCTCAACGGCTTCCGACGCGCCGCAGCGCGCGCGGATGATGGGACAGGCCGGCGGCGTGCCGAGGCCGGGCCATGCTACTCGCGCGGCACCGGTCCGTGCATGTGGCTTCGGTCATGTTTCGAATCGGTGATGCGACGGCCCATTCGGAGCGCATATCCCGACAGCGCGAGCAGCACCAGCCCGAACGTGATCAGCGCGATCGGCCAGCCGAGTGCGTCGGCGAAGTACTCGCCGGTGTAATAACCCAGGTACGCCAGCATGATGAGCACGCTGACGGCCAGCAACGAGCGCCGGGCCACGTAGACGCTGAGCTGGATCAACAGCGCGGCCGCCGCGATCAACAGCAGGTCGATCGGGAACGTGCCTTCGACGAGTTCGAACAGACCGGCCGCCAGCATCGCCGCGTAGACCACCCAGGCCGGGCCGCACAGTCCGCGCCACTCGGTGCGCTCCAGGCCGAAGCTAAGCAGCAGCCCGGAGCCGCCGATGATCAGCGCGGTCCATTCGCCTTCGAAATCCAGCCAGGACAGGGTCGCGGCCAGAAACAGCGTGCCGGCAACCAGCAGCAGGAACAGCAGGTCGCTGCGCCGGAGCAGCGCGAACAGCACGGCGAACTGGGCAGCCATTGCGCCGAACACCAGCATGGCGTCGACGACGTCGTCGACGTGGCTCGAATACTCGTTCAGGGCCACGAACAAGCCGCCGGTCTGGAACAGCGCGGCGACCAGCAACAGCGGCGTGGCCGCCCGCTCGAACGCATCCTCCCGCGCGGCCACCAGGCCGAGTATCAGCAGGACCAGTCCCGAGCCGAACACGGACAGAACTCGTGCGGACGACGACAGGTCGTCCCAGACCAACTGCAGCAGCCCGGCCAGGCCCGCCAGCACGAACAGCCCGCCGATCAGCGCAAGCAGCGTTCGCACCCAGTCCGGCGTGCCGGCGGCCAGCGTGTCGCGCGATTCCGCCAGCGCGCGGCCGACGGTCGCCGGATCCAGCTCATGCGTCCGGGCCAGTTCGACGATCTTTCGAAGCGCGGCCTCGCGATCGGTCCCGCTCATGGCCCGACCACCCAGGCGATGAAGCCGGGCCAACGGCCGGACGGCAGCGGCCGTCCGGGCACCTCGTAGCCGACTCCGTCGATCACCAGCCGGTAGCGCGTCGTGCTGCCGCCGAAGCGGAACAGTTCACCGAACAGCCCGCCGCGCGACCGTCGATCGACGATCAGCCGGGCGCCGTCGGGCGAAACCGGCGACGGATCCAGTTCGAGTGCGGCCAGGTCCGGCGGCACCTGCAACCGGACCGGCGCCGAGGCATCCTCTTCGATCGCCACGTCGATCGGATGGACGCGCGTGGTGCCGCGACGCGGATCGTGCACGGCCAGTTCGAGCAAGGCACTGCGCAGCCGATCGGCGTGTACCGGCTGATCGGGAATGCGCAGTTCGAGGCGCAGACGGCCGTCCACGACCTCGGTCAGGAGACGCTCGCGAACGACCCAGTCCGCCGCGTGGACGTAGAGCACCGGCGTGGCGGGCGGCACCGAACCCCAACGGTGCACGGCCTGGGTCGCCAGTACCAGGATGATCAGTGCAAGCGGCAGCGAAATGCCCAGCACGATGAAAAGGTTGCGGCGAAGGAACGAGCCCATCCGACGATGCTAGCAGCTGGGGCCATCGGGACGAACGGCATACCAGAGATGATGTTTCGCCCCCTTGCCGCGCCGATGGGGCCGGACGATCTCGGTGTCCACGCCCAAGCCGACGCGCGCCAGGCGCCGCGTGAACCCGGGATCAGGGGCCGCGGACCAGACTGCAAGAATGCCGCCGGGGCGCAGCGCATCGCGCGTGGCGGCGAGGCCAGCGTCGCCGTATAGCCAGTCGTTCTCGCGGCGGATCAGCCCCTCCGGGCCGTTGTCGACGTCCATCAGGATCGCGTCGAATCCGGTCCCTGGACGACGGAGCAACTCGGCCACGTCGCCGATGTGGACCGTAGCGCGCGGATCGCGCAGCGGATGCCCGGACGGCTCGCCGACCCGCTCCCGGTTCCAGTCCACGACCTCCGGCACCAGTTCGGCGACGACGATCTCGGCGTCTGGACCGGCCGCCTTCAGCGCCGCGGCGAGCGTGAACCCCATTCCCAGTCCGCCGATCAGGATTCGCATCGATGGACGAACACCCAGGCGCACGATCGTCGCCTCGGCCAGCGCGATCTCGGAGCCGTGGACGCGCGTGTTCATCAACTCGCCGCGACCGGGGATGGAGATGGCGAACCGGTCGCCGTGCTCGTGCAGCTTGAGTTCGACGTCGGTGTCGGGAATCCGGGCGCTGCCCAGCAGTGTGGATCGGGGCATCGGTAGGGACCGTCGAAAACAGAGCCGTCAGCATACCGTCAGCGGACGGTCCGGACGAGCGCAGCGGGCGCGATTCAGTCGTCGATGTCCGTCGGCGGCCGGCCGGCGTCTGCAGACCGAATGTCGGCCTCGGTCAGCCGGTTCCGGCCGGCGCGCTTGCTGGCATATAGCGCCCGGTCCGCAGCCTCGAGCAACTCATCGAGCTCGATGGCCGCATCCGGCGACGAGTCCACCGCACCGATGCTGACCGTCAGATGCAGGTCCGTGTTGCCGCTTATGAGCGTAATGCTCTCGATCTTCGTCCGGAAGGCCTCGAGCCGCGCGATCCCATCCTCGGCCGTATCGGTCACGGCGAGCACCGCGAACTCCTCACCGCCGATCCGCCCGATCAGGTCGCCGCGGCGACGGAACACCGCGCGGAGATGATCCGCCACCTCGCGAAGGGCCTGGTCCCCGACCGCGTGTCCGTGCTCGTCGTTGATCGCCTTGAAATGATCGATGTCGATCATCGCGACCACCACGCCGAGCGACTTGCGGCGGACGACGTCGAGCATGGCGCCGGCCTTGATCTCGAATCCGCGGCGATTGAGCAGGCCGGTCAGCGGGTCACCGATCGCGAGCTGGCCGAGACGGCGGTTCAACGAGCGCAGCTCGGCGGTCTTGGCCGCCACTTCCTTTTCGAGCTCCTGCTGGAATCGGAGCGAAAGCTGGCGCGCTTCGTCGAGCGCTTTGCTGACCCGCACGATCTCGGGGCTCCTCTGCTGGTCGGCCGGTAGTTCGATCCGGTCGCGCGTCGGATCGAGAATCTCCCGACTCAGCGTGTCCAGTGGTCGGGTCACCCCGAGCGCAAACACCCGCGCCACCCAGGCGCCCAACGCAATCAGGCCGAGCAGCCCAATCCCGAATGCGATCACGAACTGCTCCACGGGTTGCGCAAGCACACGCGTTCGGGTCAACGCGTAGACCGTCCAGCCGAACTCCGTGGCGACGTCGGCCACGAAGAACCGATCGCCGCCGATCGTGACCTGGTCGATGTCGATCAGACGGCGATCGCCGGCCGAATCCAGTTCCACGCGCTGCAGTGGCGGGATGCCGAGCGCGTCCGGAGCATGGATACGCTGGCCGGCGCCGTCGAGGATCACCATGGCATTGTCGTCCCCGTCGAAGGCTTCGAGCTCGGCGAAGCGCGGCAGACTCAACGATCCCTCGACCACGCCGAGAAAGCGTCCGTCCTCGGTAACCAGCGGCGCACTGAGCGCAACGATCGGGTCGCTGCCGAAGCCACGCCCGATGAAGCCGTCGGACAGGAACGAGCGGCCGGTCTCGCGGGGCACCCGGAACCAGTCGCGGTCGGCGACGTTGCGGTCGGACGCCGGTGCATTGTCCACGCGCTCGTAAAACGTCTGCGGCACACCGAACACGACCTCACCGTCGGCGTCGGTAACGACCATGGTCAGAAAACCGGGATGAGCCCGCTGGACTTGTTCCAGCGCCCGGTTCAGGTCCGTTCCGAGCCCCGCCGAATCAAGCTCGGCCAGCAGCTCGATCACGGTTCGATGGCGATCGAGGTGCATCTCGGTCAACAGCGCATAGTCCCGGGCCTGCAGCTGCAGCCGTTGTTCGATTTCCTGGCCGAAGGTATCGACGGCACGGTGGACCAGGAACAGCGCGATGAACAGCGATGGCAACACCACCAGCGTCACGCTCATCGCGAATGCCTGGCGGGACAGCGAGGTCTGGCGTCGGTCGTGTTTCGGTGCCCGGACCACGGTGTTGACCAGGAGCTGGAAGGCGCCGGCAGCCAGCGCGGCGTTCAACAGGCCATTGATGCCCTGCTTGATCACGCTGACGTTCAGTACGTCGCTGGGCAGGTGCAGCCAGGCGAACGCCATCAGGTAGTTCAGCGGCAAGCCGAGCACCAGCCAGAACAGCACGGCCGACGGCACCATTGCCAGCCCGCGCGCAACCAGCGCCGCGATCACCGAGGTTTCCAGCACGAACAGCAGCGGCATGATCCAGGCGCCGGCCGACCACCACAACCCCAGCCCGGCGGCAACGGCCGCGAACAGCGCGCTGCGCACCCCGAACAGCAACAGCGCCAGCAGGCTGACGGCCTGGCCCAGGTGCAGCGTCAGCTCGCCGAACATCGGGAACAGCACGAACACGTTCAGCACGAACGCCAGCAGTGCGATGCCGGCATCCCGGAGCCAGTCGCGTTCGATCCAGGTTGTTCGCGAAGCGTTCATTGCGTTGCGTGTCGGGTAACGGCCGCCGCACCGAGGCGGCCGACCGGGTTCGATTGTAGGGGCCAGGCTGCCATCCTGCCCGGCCCAACGATGGTCCAACAGATGACCGCCGATCGCAAGCCCGGTTCCCGCCGGCGGGTCCCGATCGTCAGAAAATGCCCGCCTCGAGTCCGGCGGCCATGGTCGCCCCGAGTTCGCGCGCCTCGGCCTCGAAGGCATCCCGCCACTTACCCCGACAGATCAACGGGTCCTGGACCGCCTTCCACTTCAGGCCACCGCAGATCGACTCGATCGCACGCCGCGTGCCGGTCCCGTCCTGTCCGGCCCGGATCACGGCGGCGTACGGGAGGGCGTCGGTGCGATCGAGCAATTCGTAGAAACTCCGATCGAAGAAGTCCTTCAACGCCCCGCTCATGTAGCCGAGGTTTTCCGGCGTCATCAACAGCACCGCGTCGGCGGCCCGGACATCCTCCGGGCCGGCTTCGAGCGGCGCTTTCGAGACGGTCTCGACACCCTCGATGTGCGGGTCTCGGGCGCCGTCCAGCACCGCGTCACGGAGCCGCGCGAGATTGGGGGACGGGGCGTGGGCCAGGACCAGCAGGCGCGCCATGGGACTAAAGCCCCCGCATCCATTCCGGTCGGAGCGGCGCCGCGGTCGGGTCGGCGATCGCGGCATCGAGCTGCGCCAGCAGCCGGTCCTTGTCCCGGTTCATCCGTCCCTTGAGCACCAGCCAGTTCGACGCGTGGTCGGAGCGGAACACCGTGTCGTCCAGCTCCAGCGCGCCGATGAACCGGCGCATCTCGCGGAACAGGCCGGGCTGATCGAGCGGATCGTAGTCCGGAAAGCCTTCGCGAAAACGATCCTCGCCCTGCGGAAAGCTGACCACAAGCGTGGCCAGGTATTCGGGCTGGGTCTCGTTGGCAAGGCGCGCGGAGTTGTCCGCGTGCTGCTCGCTGTATCGTGAACCGCCCAGTCCGTTCAGAATCATCACCGAGCGCGTGATGCCGGCCTCGCCGAGCTCGAGCAGCGCGCCCCTGGTGCTCTCGAAAGTCTCGCCCTTGTTGACCTTCTCGAACACCGTGTCATCTCCGGTCTCGGCGCCGAGGTAGACCATCTGCAGGCCGGCCTCCCGCAGCTGCACCAGATCATCGACGGACTTCCGCTTCAGATTGCGCGCCAGGCAGTAGCTGGAGACCCGCTCGACCGACGGCAGGTACTCGCGGATGGCGTCGAGAATCCGCAACAGCCGATGGGTCGGCAGCACCAGCGCGTCGCCGTCGGCCAGGAACACCCGCCGGACCCGGTCGCCGCTGAAGGTCTCGCCGCAGCGCCGGATCATCTCCAGCACCTCCTCTTCGGAGCGCGCCCGGAATTTCTTCTGCGGGGCCGTGTACATCTCGCAGAACGTGCACCGGTTCCACGAGCATCCGTCGGTGACCGGCAGAATCAGCGAGTGCGCTTCGCTGGGCGGGCGGTATACGGGCTCGAGGTAGCGTATAGGTTGCAGTGGATCGGCCATGGGATCGATGGATTTGCCTCGCGCGAAGGAATTCAGCCCCGTTTCGGGACGATCGTCGTTCCGGCGAGCGATGACCGATGGACATCGCGTCGCCACGTGCGCTCGGATGAACCGCAGAACGCGCGGCCCACCAGGTGGGATCTCTCAGTCGGCCGTCCGGCAATCGAGCACGAGTTCGAAAGCAACCCCATCAGCCTCGCCGGCAAAGGTCATCGGAAAGCTCTTGCCGTCCGGCTCGACGGGCGTGTAGATCTCGTGCGCTTCCGTCTGGATGTCGACCAGGCCGATGCGGCTTGGACCGGTCGGCACTCCGATCACGACGCTCGGCGCCGCGCGTCGATCATGACTACGCGCACGTGCGACCGGGGTGCCGTCGCAGCGCACCGGCAGTTCGATGTTCGTGTTTCCAATCCTACCTACGAGGGTCCCATTCGGGTCCGTCACCGGCTGGGCGACCGCCAGTCCGGACAGACCGGTCAGAAGAATCGCGAAGCGGATTCGCTTGCTCATGGTGCTCTGCCTCCGTTCGTTTGGAATCCAGCCCCCGCGAGCCGCGTTCTCGGACGTCGCGGGAAACAGGACTCTACACCACCTCGAAGTCCTCGCAGCCGCAGATCCAGACCGCTGACGCCCCGGCGAACGTGGATCGGATTCAATATTCCAGCGAATCCGCCGGGTCCGCCAAGGACCAGGAGCAGCGCAGCGACATTCCCGGAACCGTTCCTGATTACGTATCGATCTCCACCATGAATAACGCGACCGCAGATTACACGGATTGCGCAGATGGACTGGAATGAATACAAGAAATTGAATCGTGGCGAGTTCATCGTTCGCCAACTCATCCGGATATCGGCCGCAGCGATCGCGAGCTCTCGGCGGTAGATCCACGTTCGGTGGCGTGCAGGCGTCCCGTTCGTTACGGCCTCCGTGGTTCCTCCTGCACGTCGCCAACTGCCTGGTCGATCAATCTGCGCGCATCTGCGTAATCTGTGGTTCACGCTTTTCCGGGCACGGCCGAGTCTCACGCGTAATCAGGAACCCTTTTGCAAGCCTTTGTTTTATTTGATTTTTATAACTTGTTCAGTCTTTGCACAGGACAACCGTCCCGGTCTGCGCGATTGTTGCGGCACATCATCCGGAATTCGAGCCATGACGCGTGCATCGATCCGCAAGCCGATTCGCCCGACGCCATGTTTGTCCGCCGTTCTCGCGGCGATCCTGTTCCTGTTCTCCTCATCCCTGCGCGCCGACGGCTTCACCGGCGCGTTGAGCGGCAGCTGGTGGACGCCCGATCGCGACGGCGAAGGCCAGTTCATCAGCTTCCAGCAGACCGGCGATCGGCGCGTCGCGATCGTGGCCTACTTCACCTATGACGACCAGGGGCGACCGAGCTGGATGGTCGGAAACGTCGACTTCGACGCCGGCGCGACAGCGCTCGACGTCCCGATGATCTCGGCCCGCGGCGCACGCTTCGGCGCGGCATTCGACCCGGCCGACGTCCTGACCGAGGACGCCGGAAGGGTCGAACTGACGTTCATCGACTGCAACCGGATGGGCTTTCGATACGTGCGCGGCGAGGAGACCCTGGCGTTCGACCTGCAGCGGCTGGTCGGCCCCGCCGCCGAAGGCGCCTGCGACACCCGCGGAGAATCCACCAACGATCACCAGTGGGCCGGCGCCCACACCGGCGCGTGGTGGGATCCGGCGCGTGGCGGCGAAGGCCAGTTCCTGGCGGTGGAGACCTTGGGCGAACGGCGCGTCGCCACGCTGTACTACTTCACCTTCGACGACGAAGGCAATCCGAGCTGGCGCGTCGGCGCCGCCGACCTCTCGGCCGTCGACGGGTCTTCGGACAACCAGCCGCTGCGCATTCCGCTGGTCACCGGATCCGGGGCGCGATTCGGTGCCGCCTTCGACCCTGCCGACGTGGTCCGGACGCCGTCCGGACTGGCCACGCTACACCCGACGGCCTGCGAGACGGTCCGGCTGCGACTCGAGGGCAAGGTCACGTTCGGCCTGACGCTCGACCGGCTCGGCGGCGGCCCGCTGGGCCTGCCCTGCCCGATCGATCCGCCGACCCCGACCGGCACCGACGAGGCGCTGGCCGACCTGATCGCGGAGCACGGCCTGACCGGCGACCCGAGCGCGGGCCTGGACCTGCCCGGCATCGACGCACCGCTGGCCGAGCTCGGCAAACTGCTGTTCTTCAGCAAGGGCCTCGGAGCTGAACTCGACGCCGCCTGCGCGTCCTGTCACCACCCGGCCTTTGCCGGTGCCGACGGGCTGGCCCTGTCGATCGGCCCCGGTGCCGTGGACCCCGACCTGCTCGGCCCGGGCCGGCGTCGCGCCGACGGCGACGTCCTCATGCACCGCAACACGCCGACCTTCTTCAACACCGGACTGTTCGACCGCGGCCTGTTCTGGGACTCGCGCGTCGAGCAACTCGCCGATGAACAGGGCCGCCCTGCCGGCATCCGGACGCCGGCCACGCCGCTCGGCGAGGCCGATCCGAACGCCGGACCGAACCTGCTGGCCGCCCAGGCCCGATTCCCGGTCGGCGCCCGCCACGAAATGCGCGGCGACGCCCTGCCCGGCCGATCGCTGGGCGAAGTCCACACCTGGCTGGTCGAACGGCTCGGCGACTACGGCGACGGCGCCGGCCTGCTGCCGCCTTCGGACTGGCTGGACCGCTTCCGCGAGGCCTTCGACAGCGACGCACCGGCCGACGAGCTGATCACCTTCGACAATGTCGCGCTGGCGCTCGGCGAGTATCAGCGCTCGGCGATCTTCGTCGAGAGCCCCTGGTCGCACTACGTCCGCGGCGACCTCGACGCGATCGACGCCGAGGCCAAGCGGGGCGCGCTGCTGTTCTTCAACACCGTCGAGGACGGCGGCATGAACTGCGTGCTGTGCCATTCCGGCGACCGCTTCACGAACCTCGAACACCGCCGGATCGGCTTCCCGCAGGTCGGCCCCGGCTTCGGCGACGGCATCGATGACGACTTCGGCCGCGAACGCGAGACCGGCCGGGCGGCCGACCACCGTTCCTTCCGGGTCCCCAGCCTGCTGAACATCGACCGGACCGCGCCGTACGGCCACAGCGGCATGTACAACTCGCTGGGCAACGTCCTGGGCCACTACTTCAACCCCGACGGCACGGTGATCAGCCAGATGATCGGCCGAACCTGGTGCGCCCTCCCGCCGTTCGACACCCAGCCCGGTTGCGAAGACGGCGCCGACGTCGCGTTTGCCAACAGCCGGGCCGCGCTGGCGACCATGCAGGCCGAGCGCGTCGAACGTCCCGACATCGCGATGCCGCAGATTCCCAACGCCTTGAGTGCGCAGGAGAACTTCGACGCCCTCGAGGCCTTCCTGGAGACGCTGACCGACCCCTGCCTGCTGGACCGCGCATGCTACGGGCGCTGGACCCCCGCGCCGGACGAGGCGCCGGACGAACTCCAACTCAACGCGGTCGATGCCGACGGCCGGCCGCTGTAGTCCGGAAGGTCCAGGCGATCCGAGTCGCCGGCGCGGTCTGTCGAACCGCGCAGCCCCGAGTGCATCGGCTATCGCGCCAGCTGTAGCGTGCCTTCGGTCCTTCGTTCCGTCGGCCATGGGCTGGAGGTCCGTGGTGAACATACGGTCGCCGCACGGAAATGCGAATCCAGCGAACCGCGGCCACGTTGCGGCTGGATCCTGCAGCAGCATGCCGATCCTTCATGCCGATTTCGATAGCCGAGGGGTTCGAAAATGACTTCGCCCCACCGCCTTGACCGCAGTTCGGCGGCCAACCATACTGTGATGGTCGTCACATATTCCCCACTCTGACCCAGGAGCCGCCATGCGACTCGTTTGCACCCTTTGCCTGCTT
>Ga0102940_1000131_pt1 | contig 51051 bp, 37 predicted proteins | sample SalPonR2_C_D1_MG_FD_78215 | JGI IMG/M metagenome (GOLD analysis project Ga0102940, IMG submission 78215) | Salt pond soil microbial communities from South San Francisco under conditions of wetland restoration - Salt Pond MetaG R2_C_D1_MG | ecosystem: Environmental > Aquatic > Marine > Intertidal... | reverse complement strand
CCCGCACATGAAATTGACGTTAGACTGGTTAAGCACCAAACACTGTCGCCTCGAGCACGAAGATGAAAATTTACACTCTTAATTAGTCAAAACTGAAATTGCATAACTAACTATAAAACAGACTTTTACTAAAATTATATACAGATGAAAACAAACCTCATTACTATCGGCGACGAAATACTAATCGGTCAGATTATTGACACCAATTCCGCCTGGATGGCTACCGAACTCAACCAAATGGGTGCCGAGGTGGAAGAAATTCTAAGTATTCCCGATGATTTAAGGGCCATCAAAAAAGCACTATCCCGAGGCTTTGCACAAGCAGACCTGCTACTAATGACCGGAGGACTGGGACCAACAAAAGATGATATTACCAAAAAAGCTATTGCGGAGTATTTTGGAGTAAACCTGACTTTCCATCAGCCTACCTACGAGCGTATTCAAAAACTCTTTGAGCGCTGGGGTAGGTCTACTACCGAAGCGCACCGGCAGCAATGCTTCATGCCAGAGAATGCGGAATTACTATACAACAAAATGGGTACGGCACCGGGGATGCTTTTCGAAAAAGGCCACAAAATCCTGGTATCCATGCCTGGCGTTCCTTATGAGATGCAGTACATCATGGAAAAACACGTTCTACCCCGTATCAAAAAGCAAAACAATAACTCTTTTGCGATTGCTCATCGTACTATCCTGACCGTCGGTGAAGGAGAGTCCAGAATAGCCTCCCGGATTGAAGCGATAGAAGACGAGCTCCCGGAAAATATAAAATTAGCTTATCTGCCGGGCCTCGGCAGAGTCCGGCTGCGCCTCAGTGCCCGGGGAAAAAATCCCGACTTGTTAGCCACTGCGCTAAATGAACAAGTCAGCCGAATCCAGGCCACCATACCCGAATTAATTTTTGGCTACGAAAAGACCAGCCTGGAGGAGGCCATTGGCGCACTACTAATGAAACACGAAAAAACAATAAGCACCGCTGAGAGTTGTACAGGTGGATATTTGGCCCATATCATTACTTCTGTACCTGGTTCTTCCCGCTATTTCCAGGGAAGTGTAGTCGCTTACGCAAACGAAGTAAAACAACGGGAGCTTCAGGTAAAAGCAAAAACGCTGGAAGAACAAGGGGCCGTAAGTGAGCCCACCGTTCGGGAAATGGTCAAAGGGGCATTGGAGAAGTTTCAAACTGATTTGGCCGTAGCCATTTCCGGTATTGCCGGCCCCGATGGTGGAACACCGGAAAAACCCGTGGGTACCATCTGGATAGCCGTAGGAGATCGCGAAAACACCGAGACGCTACTACTCAATGCGGGTAAAGATCGGGTCAAGAATATTCAATATACGGCCGTTTATGCCCTCGATCAGGTACGTAAGTTTGTACAGAAACACTATGAAACCGACTCTTAGAAAGGCAGGAAAAGGACAGGTTTAATATCGGAATACCTTTACAGTTGGTATTTGTATACTGCTAGTTTTTACCTTAATTTTGTTGTGCCTAAAAATCCCCAGGCCATTTTTAAACCAAATTTAACCAAACAAATAAGAAGCCTATGGCAAAGTTCGAACTAATCATGCCCAAAATGGGGGAGAGTATTATCGAAGCTACGATACTCAACTGGGTGAAAAAAGAAGGAGATAATGTAGAGGTAGATGACACCATTGTTGAAATCGCAACCGATAAAGTGGATTCTGAAGTCCCCTCTCCCGTCAGCGGCACTATTACCAAGGTCTTTTTTAATGAAAATGATACCGTCAAGATCGGTGAAGTCATTGCCCACATTGCTACCGAAGGAGACGAGGATGATGGCGCTTCCGGTGATGCCGTTCAGGATAATGAAGAGCGTCAGGCTAAAGAGCCCACCAAAAAAGACGCTCCCGTCAGTACACCCGCAACCAAAGAGCCTGCCACGGCGACTGAGAAACAACGAGCGCAGCCCGCTGCCCAAATGAGTATCGGCGACAGTGATCGCTTTTATTCTCCGCTGGTGAAAAATATTGCACAAGAGGAAAATATCCCCATGGCAGAGCTGGATCAGATTACTGGCAGTGGTGCCAAAGGCAGAGTCACAAAAAAGGACATTCTTGCCTATATTGAAAATCGGGATCAAGCGCCCGTTTCCAAACAAGCTACCCCGCAAAAAACAGCCCCAACAACTACAGGCCAGACCCAAACCGTAAGTACCAGCACGAATGGACAGGTGGAGATCATCGAAATGGATCGCATGCGCAAGCTCATCGCAGATCATATGGTGCGGTCCAAGCAGACCTCTGCCCACGTTACTTCCTTCGTCGAAGTGGATGTCACTGATATTGTAAATTGGCGCAACAAAATCAAAAAAGACTTCCAGCAGCGCTATCATCAGAAAATCACTTATACCCCCATATTTATGGAGGCGGTTGCCAAAGCGATCCGTGATTTTCCCCTAATCAATATCTCCGTTGATGAAAATAAAATCATCAAAAAGAAAAATATCAATATAGGTATGGCTACCGCACTGCCTTCCGGAAACCTCATCGTCCCCGTTATTAAAAACGCCGATCAGCTCAATCTGCTGGGACTAACCCAGAAGGTTAACGAATTAGCGAATCGAGCCAGAAACAATAAATTAGAACCTGCTGACATACAAGAGGGTACTTTTACCCTAACTAATGTGGGTACTTTTGGTAATGTAATGGGTACCCCAATCATTAATCAGCCGCAGGTGGCCATCATGGCGGTCGGTGCCATTCAAAAGAAACCGGCCGTAGTGGAAACAGAATACGGAGATCTCATTGCTGTCCGGCATAAGATGTTTATTTCCCTTTCTTATGATCATCGGGTAGTAGATGGATTCCTGGGGGGATCTTTTCTTCGCAGGGTAGGTGATTACCTAGAGCATTTTGATACAGAGCAATCTTTCTAAAAATTAATTTGCTTTCGGGTCTTAGGGCCCGAAAGCTTCGACAATGGGAGCCGATATTCGGTGCGCTTCCAGCTTTGAAAGATCACTGTAGAAAACATTGAAGTCCACGTTTCCTTCGATGCCGTTCAAACGACCGTGATCACCGTATTGCCAAAAGTTCCAGCTGCGTCCGTCAACCAAATAAGGTGTTTTGGTATTATAACGGGCAATCCAGAGTGGATAATCTGTAAAGTAGCCGTACAGGTAATCATTATAAAATTTTTGGTTGGTATAAATAATGGGTTTAACGCCCGTGCGTAATTCTACCCAATACAACCAGGCGTACATTTCCTTAAGTAGGGTCACCTTGGAAGCTTTATCCAATACTTCGACATCGAGTACAGGAGCCAAATCACCAGAACGCAGGTCTACTTGCTGCAAAAAGTTTTCGGCTTGTGCTTTCCCATCGTAATCTGGCCGAAAAAAATGATAGGCACCTCGAAATAGCCCTACCCGGCGAATTTCCTCCCAATTATTCTGAAAAAGGGTGTCTTGCCAGGTAATACCTTCGGAAGCTTTAACGTAGACAAAGTCAATATGTGTAGTGGCTACACTGTCCCAGACAATACGTTTTTGATGATGGGAGACGTCGATTCCGTGCACCGCATAGTACATCAGGGGCCGAGTGACCTTGTTACAGCCCAAGGCGCCCAAAAGAAAAATGATGATAATGGACAGAATCTGTTTCATGGGACAAAATTTGAGCTTCGGTTTTTTGCTTTCGCAAAAAAATAATCCTACTTAGCTCATCATTCATTCAACGTTTTGAATAGCATTTGTAGACTGAATAAGTATAACCATTTTGGGTATAAACCCACAATGACAAATGATATTTCTAATGCTTCTTAAAGATGCACAAAAATTAATTGCGCTAAAAGGTTTAGCGCGCATTTTAATGTTTTTATAACGACAGTTGATTATAAATACCTTCGGTTGGTAAAGGAAAGCACCAAATTAAGGAAAATATACTGGGTGTGCGAGGGTGTATTTTACCGAATTGATCTGAAAATGAAAAAACCATGATATTACGTCAGTCTTTCTTACAAAGTATTGCCCAGACCAGTGACATTCCCCTAATGATCGAAGTGGAAAAAGCCCGTGGCGTCTATCTTTACGATCCTGAAGGTAAGGCTTATCTCGATCTGATTGCCGGTATATCCGTCAGCAGTCTTGGCCACTGCCACCCGGCTGTAGTCGAAGCGGTGCAGAAACAGAGCGCGCAGTATATGCATACCATGGTCTACGGAGAGTACCTGATGAAACCACAGATCCAATTAGCAGATTTACTTTGCGAACAACTCCCGCCCAGCCTCAACAGTGTCTATTTTGTCAACTCAGGAACCGAAGCAACCGAGGGGGCGATGAAACTTGCCAAGCGCTATACGGGTCGCCACGAAATTATCGCCTGCAAAAAGGCCTACCATGGTAGTACCCAGGGCTCAGCCAGCCTGATGTCACCTAAAGACTTCACCCGTGCTTACCATCCCCTACTACCTGGTATTAAACATATCGAGTTTAATTGTCCCTTTTGCCTAGCCGAGATTACAGAAAAAACCGCTTGCGTTATTGTAGAAACCGTACAGGCGGAATGGGGGGTACGCCCGCCAGCTGCCGATTACCTGAAGGCCCTCAAGAAACGCTGTGAAGAAGTTGGCGCCCTGCTTATTCTCGATGAAATTCAGGTGGGTTACGGGCGCACCGGTAGCCTTTTTGCCTTTGAGCAGTACGGAATCGTACCCGATATTATCCTACTGGCAAAGGCCATGGGCGGCGGTATGCCCATCGGCGCTTTTGTGGCCGACCGAAAGCTCATGCACGTCCTCAGCTACGATCCCGTACTGGGACATATCACCACCTTCGGCGGGCATCCGGTCAACTGCGCGGCGGGCTTAGCTACCCTTCGTACGCTGATCGATGAGCCCATTATAAGTCAGGTAAAAGAGAAAGAGGCATTGTTCCACCAGCTATTACAACACCCAAAAATCCGTGAAATTAGAAGTGCAGGCCTACTGATGGCTGTCCAGTTGGAAAGCTTTGAGGAGGTGCGCACCGTGATCAAACACTGCCTGGAAAAAGGCGTGATTATTGACTGGTTCCTGTTCAACAGTGAGTCGCTACGAATTGCGCCGCCGCTCATTATCAGTGAAGAAGAGATTCGCCAGGCCTGTACCATTATTAACGAAGGTCTCGACCTGCTATAGTTCTTTGCGCAGACTGGCTTTTGGAATATTGAGTTGATCCCGGTATTTGGCAATGGTTCGGCGAGCTACTTTGTACCCTTTTTCTTTCAGAATACCCGATAGTTTCTGATCGGAAAGGGGTTTGCGCTTATTCTCTTTTTCAATGACTTCCGTCAAAATATCTTTTATCTCTAAAGTAGATACTTCCTCCCCGTCCGTATTCTGCATCCCTTCCGAGAAGAAACTTTTTAAAGACTTGGTTCCGTATTCTGTCTGTACAAACTTCGAATTGGCTACCCGGGATACGGTCGAAACATCCAGGCCGGTTATATCCGCAATATCCTGTAGAATCATTGGTCGCAGGCGGCGTTCGTCTCCCGTCATAAAATAATCGTACTGGTATTGCATGATCGCGTACATGGTTTTATACAAGGTCTCTTGCCGCTGGCGAATGGCATCAATGAACCAGCGTGCGGATTCTACTTTTTGCTTAACGAATTGTACCGCCTCTTTTTGTTTTTTTTGTAGTCTGGCACTACCCTTCTGTGCAGATAACAACTCCCGGAAATGATCACTAATGTGTAATTCCGGTGCATTGCGGCTATTCAGGCGTAAATGGAGTTCTCCGTCTTTAGTTTCTATAATAAAATCAGGTATGACGTACTGGTTGGTACGGGAGAGGTTTCCAGAAGAATAACCGCTGGCCGGTTTTGGGTTTAAAGTAAGGATGACATCCATCGCTTCCTTCAGCTCAGCTTCGGAGATATTGAGCTGGCGAACCAGTTTGTCAAAATGCTTTTTGGAAAAAGCATCAAAATAATCCCGCACAATAGTAATGGCATACTTAATGGCCTCGGGTTCTTCGTCTTCCCACTCGTCCCAGTTCTCTAGTTTTAACTGTAGCTGCAGCAATAAGCACTCCCGCAAATCACGCGCACCAATTCCCGGAGGATCAAAGCCTTGTACCAATTGAAGAATTTCCAGAATTTTCTCCTCCGTAGTAAAGATATTTTGAGAAAACATCAGATCATCTACGATAGAAGCAGGATCTCTACGCAGGTAACCATCCTCATCAATACTTCCAATCACCTGCATGGCAATTAACTGGTCTGATTCATGATCAAAATCAATCAGCCCCAATTGTCGTTCCAGGTGCTCATTTAAGCTTTGCTCTACGGCAATGGGAATGCTTTTATCCTCTTCATCCGGATTATAATTACGAGAAGATTGATAGGCGACGGGATCGTCTTCAATATACTCACTGAGGTAATCATCCAGTTCGTAAGTTTCTTCCTGGTTGTCCGTATTTTCTTCCCCGTTTTGGTCAAGCGTATCTGTTTTATCGGAAGCGGAGCCTTCTTCCAGTGCGGGATTGGCCTCTAATTCTTCCTGTACCCGCTGATCGAGCATTGCCGCAGGTATCTGCAGCAACTTCATCAACTGAATTTGTTGAGGCGACAGCTTTTGTATTTGGCTTTGCTTCTGTGCTAAACGGGTTCTCATTGGAAGAATATAGTAGGGACCTTTTTCGTCCGGTTCTTTATTATTTTTTTATTTTAAACGGAAGCACCAAAATAAGGTTGCAGCCGTTATAGCAAAAATCTTGCCGTTTTTCCAAGGTAGGGGTTTTTAAAGAAAATTGCTTGCTAAAAAACTAAAAATGAGTATAAAAGAACGCTTGTCCACTTTGCGCAAAGCCATGCAGTCCCGGTCTATAGATGCGTATATTATCCCAAGCAGCGATCCTCACCAAAGTGAATATGTGGCTGATCACTGGAAAGCACGCGAGTGGATCAGCGGCTTTACCGGCTCGGCCGGCCTCGCCATTATTACACCCGATCAGGCCGGCATCTGGACCGACTCTCGGTATTATATCCAGGCGGAAGCTGAACTAAAGGATACAGGATTTAAGGTGCACCCCCTGCACGAAAATGGCCTTATGCAATACCCACACTGGCTGCAAGCGCATTTACCCGAAAACAGCACATTAGGACTCGATGGGCATCTTTGGACAACTGCACAACTTAGGCACATCAAGCGAGCCCTTTTACCGAAAGGAATCACCCTGGAAACGGAGGTGGATTTAATCACGACCGCCTGGACTGATCGGCCCGACTTACCTCAGGATCCCGTATTCGAGCTACAACTCAGTTACGCGGGGGAAAGCAGAGTCGCCAAAATCAGAAAAATTCGATCCGCCTTAAAAGCTGAAGCTGCGCATTACTACCTGATCAATAAATTAGACGATATCGCCTGGCTACTCAACCTGCGAGGGTCCGACATTGCCTTTAATCCAGTCTTCCTGGCCTACCTCTGGCTGTCGCCCGATGACTGCCTTTTGTTTATCGATACACAAAAGATACCCGCCGATTTGAGAACAAGCCTCCGCCAAGAAGGTATTCACCTAAAACCTTATGGTACAATAGAGCATCATCTCCGGCAGCTCCCTTCGGATCATCAGACGGTGTATATAGAATCTTCTCTCAATACGGCTTTACGCAAAAGGATCAACCCAGAACATTGTCGGGAGGGCAAGGGCCTCATCCAGGCCGAAAAAGCCATAAAGAACGCTACTGAAATTGATCATTTACGAGGAGCAATGATCAAAGATGGTCTGGCCTTACTTCGGTTCTACCGTTGGCTGGAAGAGTTGATCCCCAGCGGCTACATCACGGAATACGATTGTGTAGAGCAATTAAAGCACTTCCGCAGTCAACAAGAAAGATATTTTGGCGAAAGCTTCTCCGCCATTGTCGGCTATCGGGCCAACGGTGCCATCGTACACTACCGACCCGATAAAAAACGTAGCGCAAATATTCAACCAGAAGGCCTGCTGCTCATTGATTCCGGCGGACAATACCTCGATGGCACCACCGATATCACCCGCACCATCAGTCTGGGGGCACCCACTCCGGCCGAGAAAGCAGCTTTCACGAAAGTACTCAAGGGCCACATCGCTCTGGCCAGTATCCACTTCCCAAAAGGCACGACCGGGGGGCAACTCGATGTACTGGCCAGAATGTACCTCTGGAAAAGTGGCCAAAACTACGGACACGGCACCGGACACGGTGTGGGTTTCTTTTTGAATGTGCACGAAGGTCCCCAAAGTATCTCCCCACTGGCCGCCACCCCACGTGGTCGCACGCCCATCTGGCCCGGTATGATCACTTCCAATGAACCCGGCTACTACGAAGCTGGCTCTTTTGGGATCCGCACCGAAAACCTGATCCTTTGTGTAGAATCGGAGCATAGCAGCCCTACTTCTCCATTTTTCACCTTCGAAACACTAAGCCTTTTTCCCATTGATCAGTCTTTAATCGACTTATCCTCATTAGAGAACGAAGAGATCAACTGGTTAAACAATTATCATCAGCAGGTGTATCAAAAGCTAAACCCGCACCTGAATGAGGCCGAAAGCCAGTGGCTGGCCCAAAAATGTCAGGTGATCGAATGGGAATAAAGCTATATTTGCAATTATGATTACGACAGAACAGCAAGATATCCGTAAACTGAGCCTGGTGGAACTGAGCGACTGGGTCGTCGGTATGGGCGAGAAAAAATTCCGGGCTAAGCAAGTACACGAATGGCTCTGGAAAAAAAGTGCCCGCACCTTTGATGAAATGACCAACCTATCAAAAGTTTTTCGCGAAAGACTGAAGGAAAACTTTGCCATCAGAAGTATTGAACTGGATAAGGTACAGCACAGCTCGGACGGCACCATCAAATCTCGTTTTCGTTTACACGACGGCCATTTGATCGAATCCGTCCTGATCCCCGTACCTGCAGATAACCGCTATACCGTCTGTGTCTCTTCTCAGGTGGGCTGCAGCCTGACCTGTAAATTCTGTGCAACGGGAAAAATGAAACGGCTTCGTAATCTGGATGCCGCTGAAATCTACGATCAGGTCGTACTGGTCAACGAGCAGGCACTGGAGCATTATGAGCATCCCATCACCAATATTGTATACATGGGAATGGGGGAACCCCTACTCGCTTACCGGGAAGTCATGGAAAGTATTCAGCATCTGACCCAAGCCTATGGCCTGGATATGTCGCCGCGACGCATTACCATCAGTACCGCGGGTATTGCCAAAATGATAAAAAGACTAGCCGACGATGCCAGTAAGGTCAATCTGGCGCTGTCCCTGCACGCTGCCGACGACGCCAAACGCGACCAGATTATGCCCATCAATGAGCAAAACAATCTGGACAAGCTCATGGAAGCCATGCAATATTATTATCAGCAGACCCGCAATCGCATCAGCTACGAGTATATCGCCTTTAATAATTTTAATGTAAGTCAGGACGACGCCAAAAATTTACTCCAACTCTGTCAGCAGTTTCCCGTGCGGGTCAATATTATCGAATATAACCCCATCGGTGGGGTCGATTTTATCAAAGCCAGTGATGATAACATCAATTCATTTTCCCAATTTCTAATTGATAATGGTGTTCGAACGACGGTACGACGGTCCCGGGGTAAGGATATTGATGCCGCTTGCGGACAATTGGCCAATAAGGACTAAACGCAGGCAAAAGGGGCAAAAAATGCGAATTTGCGATTTGAGCGCCTTTTGAAGACTCCCCGACCCCTGGATCAAAAAAGCAAAGAACGCGCCACCTGCGCGTTTTTTATTTTTCAAAAATTTCTTAAGAAAACTTTTCCACACAAAGACGTGAAAAAATGCCTATTATTGCAGAGTAAATTCCGCTTGTTTTTCTGGTCTTTGACCTGGTAAACGCGTAATTTTCGCCCGTGTTTTGACAAAAACGGAAGTTGATCTGGTCGAAACCACCCTCCCTAACCAGCACCCTTTTAGCAGTTTTTCGGTAACGCTATGTCGAACCTCCTTATTTTTTCAGTCAAAAGTAAATGGTTGGACCCCTTGATAAATTCAGTAAATACGTCGAATTAGAACAAACAAATAAACGCAGTACTTATGAAGGTTTTGAAATTTGGCGGCTCCTCCGTAGCCAAACCAGAACGCATCCGCAGAATAGGCGATATCCTAAAAAACTATTACTCCAGTGGCGAACGCTTCACCGTCGTCTTTTCGGCTTTCGGTGGCGTTACCGACATGCTCATCCGCATGAGTGAGCTGGCCGCAGCCGGCGATGTAGCCTACCAGGAAATATTCGAAACCTTCAGTAAGCGACACTTCGAAGCTATTCATGAGCTGCTGGAAGAACCCCGCCTTAGCCAGGCCATGCCCGAATTGGAAATGAACCACAATGTTCTAAAGAACCTTCTGTATGGTATATTTCTGGTAAGGGAAGCTTCGCCACGCACCATGGATTACGTGCTGAGTTTTGGCGAACGGAACTCCGCTTTTATTATCGCCCATTTCCTGCGGCAGCTCGCCATCAACGTCAGCTATCTGGATGCACGCAAGATTATTAAGACCGACAAAAACTTCGGTACCGCTACGGTAGACTTTGACCTTACTTATAAGAAAATTCTTAAATACTACAGCCAGAATCCGGAGATTCAAATCGTTACTGGCTTTATCGCTTCCGCAAAAGGCGGGTTAACCACTACCCTCGGACGTGGTGGATCTGACTATACGGCAGCCTTATTGGCGGCTGGCCTAAATGCCGAGATCATCGAAATCTGGACGGACGTAGACGGTGTTCTCACGGCCGATCCCCGGCGAGTAAAAAAAGCATTTACCATTCCTTCCATGACCTACGCCGAAGCCATGGAGATGTCGCACTTTGGTGCCAAGGTAATTTATCCGCCCACCCTACAGCCGGCATTAGCCAAAGGTATTCCGCTATACATCAAAAACACCTTTAATCCAGATTTTAGAGGTACACTCGTTTCTGCCACCTCAGACCCAAACGGCAAGGCAGTAAAAGGTATTTCTTCCATCAACCACATTGCCCTACTTACCCTTCAGGGTAGTGGTCTGTTCGGTGTACCAGGGGTAGCCGCTCGTCTTTTTGGAGCCCTCGCGAACGCCCACATTAATGTCATATTAATTACCCAGGGCTCTTCGGAGCACTCGATCAGCTTTGCCATCGAACCCAAGAAGGCAGCCAGAGCTAAAAGCGCGATTGACAAGGCCTTCGAATACGAGATGCAGTTGGGTATCGTCGAACCACTGAAAGTAGAACACAACTTATCAACCGTGGCCATTATTGGTGAGCGTATGCGTTATCAACCCGGTGTCGCCGGCCGGCTATTCCAGGCGCTGGGTAAAAACGGGATCAACATCATCGCCATTGCTCAGGGCTCTTCGGAATTAAATATTTCCGTAGTCATCAATAAGAGCGACGAAAACAAAGCCCTTAATGCGCTACACGAAGCCTTCTTCCTATCCGATACGACGGAGCTGCATTTATTCATGGTAGGGGTTGGCTTAATTGGAAGTACCTTACTGAAACAAATAAAAAAGCAGAATGAATTTCTAAAAAATGAGCGATCTTTAGAAATAAAAGTAATTGGATTAGCCAATAGTAAGAAAATGCTCTTTAAAGAGTCGGGTATTGACCTCAATAACTGGAAAAATGACTTATTAGCCTCCGAAGAAAGCATGAACTTCCATGATTTCACTCATCGTATGAAGGCGCTCAATTTATCCAATGCGATTTTTGTGGACAATACCGCAAACGAAGAAATCACCGATTACTATGAGAGTATACTGGACGCCAGCATCTCTATATCCACCCCTAATAAAATTGCCACCTCTTCTGCTTATTTAAAATACCAGCGACTCAAAACGATCGCGAAAAAAAGAGGTGTACAGTTTGCCTACGAGACAAACGTTGGTGCCGGTCTGCCCGTCATCTCAACCTTAAATGACCTCATCACCAGCGGGGATAAGATCTTAAGAATTGAGGGGGTCTTATCGGGTTCGCTTTCTTATATTTTTAACAACTTTGGCACCGGAAAGAAATTCAGTGAAATTGTAAAAGAAGCGAAAGCAAAGGGATTAACCGAACCTGATCCCAGGGAAGACCTCAACGGCCAGGACGTCAAACGTAAGCTGATTATTTTGGCCAGAGAAACGGGCATCAAACTCGAACCGGAAGAAGTAGAGATTGTCAACCCACTACCCGCTTCCTGCCAGACGGCTAAAACCGTTGAAGATTTTTTCGAAGCCCTGGAGCAGGAAGATGAGTACTTTGCCGAGCTGGTTCAAAAAGCAGAAGATAACAATAAGGTGTTGCGGATGTGTGCCACTTTAGACGGTAAGCAAGCCAGCGTTCAACTCAGTGAAGTAGGACCAGAACATCCCTTTTACACCCTCAACGGCAGCGACAATATGATTGCCTTTACTACCGATAGATACCTCGATCGACCGCTAGTCGTCAGAGGGCCTGGCGCTGGCGCGGAAGTTACCGCCGCCGGAGTATTTGCGGAGATCCTCCAAATCGGTAATTTTCTGATTTAATCATAGGTATTAAAAAGACCATAATAAACCATACGAATGAACGCAGAAATCAAGGTATTTGCTCCGGCTTCGGTCGCCAACGTAGCCGTTGGTTACGACATTATGGGATTCGCTCTCAAGGCCCCTGGTGATGAAATCATTGCCCGCTTCTCTAATAAGCCAGGATTAAGCATTACGAAGATCACCGGTGCGAATGGTAAGCTATCTTACGAATTACAAAAAAACACCGCGGGCTACGCTGCTTTAAAACTCCTGGAACACCTGGGAGAAAATAAGCGGGGCATCGAGCTGGAAATCCATAAAAAAATGCCCTTTGGCAGTGGCCTTGGCTCAAGTGCTGCCAGCGCCGTAGGTGGCGTAATGGCCGTCAATGAACTATTAGACCGCCCTTTGGAAAAGCGCGAACTCCTTCCCTTTGCTGTACTTGGTGAGCAAATTGCCGACGGCGCTTACCACGCCGACAACGTTGCTCCCTCCCTGTTTGGAGGTATTAGCCTGGTACGTAGTAACCAGGAACTGGACGTACACCGCCTCAATGTTCCACGTGGAACGTACGCTACCGTTGTGCACCCCGATATCAAAATACTGACCAAGGATGCCCGGGGTATTTTGTCCGATCAGGTTAGCTTACAGCAACACATTCGACAAAGTGGTAATCTTGCCGGATTCATAGTAGGACTTTACCAATCTGATTTCGACCTGATCAAACGGTCGCTGCAAGATCTCATTATCGAACCTCAACGCGCTAAACTCATCCCACATTTTCACGAAGTCAAAGCCGCCGTACTCCAAACGGGCGTACTGGGTTGTAGTATATCCGGCGCCGGCCCTTCCATTTTTGCGCTCAGCAATAGCTCTTTAATTGCCGAAAAGGCCGGAGAAGAAATGAAACGTATCTTTAGTGATCATGGTATAGGAAACCAGGTATACTCCTGCGAGATCAATCAGGAAGGTGCCCTGAGACTGTAAAAACAAGATATGCCTTATTTCAGCCGCATACCTTACTTAAAAGACTCAAAGTGATTTCACCCCCTAAATATTCTCCCTTCGCAACGACAAAATGCCCCCCTTCGAAGGCGGACTTATTCATTCTGAGCTTAGGCTGTTCACTAGAACCAATCACCCCTGCTTAGACAAGGGGACTACGGGAATGAAAAGTGTGATAACTGTTCTTTTGACCAAATGAATCCACTTAGTACCACTTAAAAAGAAAACATGCAACTCTATAGTACAAAAAACCAAGACTTACTGGCAGACCTAAAGAAAGCCGTATTACAGGGGCTACCCGAAGACAATGGGCTCTATATGCCCGTAGACATCCCCAGGCTCCCCTCCCCCTTTCTGGAGGACCTAAAAGACAAGAGCTTTCAGGAGATTGGCTTTACCATCTGCCAGCACCTTTTCGAAGGGTATATCCCAGACGAGAAATTACAGGAAATCATTCAAAACGCCATTAGTTTTCCCGCTCCGGTAGTCGATCTAAACCCTCAGCAGAAGATACTGGAGCTATTTCATGGTCCCTCTCTAGCCTTTAAAGACTTTGGTGCCCGCTTTATGGCACAACTCATGAGTCACTTTAATCAGGGTCAGGAAAAAGACCTCACCATCTTGGTGGCTACTTCCGGTGACACTGGTGGTGCCGTAGCCGCCGGGTTCCTGGGCACACCCGGCATTCGTGTCGTTATTCTTTACCCCTCCGGGAAAGTCAGCCCCCTACAAGAAAAACAACTCACTACCCTGGGGCAAAACATCACAGCCCTAGAAGTCGAGGGCACATTCGATGACTGCCAGGCGATGGTAAAGCAGGCTTTTCTGGATAAAGAACTCACGCAAAAATTACGACTCAGCTCGGCCAATTCTATTAATATTGCCCGCCTGATACCACAATCCTTTTACTACTTTGAAGCCTACAAACAACTGGAGCCAAAGGATCAGCCCGTCGTCTTTTGTGTACCCAGCGGAAACTTTGGTAACCTTACGGCAGGGCTTTTCGCCCAAAAAATGGGCTTACCTATCCATCACTTTATCGCCGCAACCAATGTTAATGACGTCGTACCAGCGTATTTAAAAAGTGGAAATTACCAGCCAAAGCCCTCGGTACGCACACTGTCAAACGCCATGGACGTTGGCAAGCCTTCCAACTTTGCGCGAATGCAAGACTTATTTAAGGGAAAAGCGGAAGGTTCCACGTGGAACAATCTTAAAGATAAGATTAGTGGCTACGCTTTTACCGATACAGAAACGGAAACAGCCGTAAGAGAAGTATTTGAGCAGTACCAGTACATCATTGACCCCCACGGTGCCGTCGGGTATCTAGCCTTAAATGCTTATCAAAAGGAACAGCCCAACACCCTGGGCGTAATCCTGGAGACTGCACACCCTTCTAAGTTTAAAGAAGAAGTGGACCGTATTCTTGAAATAGATACCCCGGTACCCGAGCGGCTGGCTATTCTGGCCGACCGAAGCAAACAAGCGCATACAATGCCTATGAACTATCCCGATTTCAAAGACTGGTTATTAGGATAAAAAACTCCTTGATTTTCAAGCAGAAGAGTATTATCTTATGTAATTTTGTGCCCTTAAATTAATAGAGAAACTCTGACTTACAGATTGGTCTAAAGTCAACAATCCAAAATTCAGCAATTCGAAACTATCGAAAATTATGGCCGCGGTCGATTATAAAAATGCTAAGCTTATTGCGGAAACCAGTAAGATCACCGAAGGGAAGGTCGCCTGGCAAAGCCCTTCTAACATCGCGATTGTTAAGTACTGGGGAAAACATGGCCTGCAACTCCCCAACAATCCCTCCTTTAGCTTTACACTGGAGCAGGCCGTTTCTAAAACCAGTATCAACTACCGTCCTAAAAAAGGTTCAGACCCGGGCGTCGAGCTGTCTTTTTCCTTTCATGGATCGCCGCAGCCCGCTTTTGCAGAAAAAATAAAAAAATACTTTATCGGACTGACCGAATACTTCCCCTTTATCAAGCAGTTTAGGTTTGAAATCAATTCGGAAAACTCCTTCCCCCATTCCGCGGGTATCGCTTCCTCCGCCTCCGGCATGAGCGTACTCGCGCTTTGTCTCTGCTCCATGGAGCATCAGTTGTTTGGAAGTCCGGAAGACGATGGCGTTTTTCGCCGCAAGTCTTCTTACATGGCCAGGCTGGGCTCTGGTTCGGCCTGTCGATCCATCTACCCTACTGCTGCGGTTTGGGGGGCTTCTTCAGAAATTGCAAATAGTAGTGACCTCTACGCCATTCCCTTCAAAGATGAAATCCACGAAAGCTTTCAAACGATCCAGGATACCATCCTGTTGATCAGTAAAAGCGAAAAGGCCGTATCTAGCAGAGCGGGGCACCAACTCATGGAAGAGAACATCTACGCACATAATCGTTATAAACAAGCTCAGGATAACCTAAGCCTCCTCCTACCCGCCCTAAAGAATGGAGATTGGGAGCAATTCGGTCGCATTACCGAAAGTGAGGCCATGACTTTACACGCTTTGATGATGACCTCTAACCCTCCTTATATTCTGATGCAACCCAATACCCTGGAGGCTATACAACGTATTATCAACTACCGAAAATCTGAAAAGATCCCCTTATACTACACACTGGACGCTGGCCCCAATATTCACCTCTTGTACCCATTAAATGAAAAAGAGAAAGTACAATCCTTCATTGAAGAACAGCTGGCACCACTCTGTACCGATCAAAAATATATTATTGATCAGGCTGGTGCCGGCCCTAAAGAATTGTAAAACATGCATCACTTTATTCGTAAGATAGGTCAATTAATCGCTTTAGTCTGTATCTTTACCATCAATGGCTGTAGCCAAAATATACCACCTAATAAACCCAGCACCCTAAATCCAGCATTTGATGATAAAATAACCAGCCTTTTGCGCTTTAATGTACCTTTAATTAGTGTAGAGGAATTGGCTAAACGACAGGATTCTGTACTTTTGCTCGACGCCAGAGAAAAAGAAGAATACAAGGTAAGTCACATTAAAGGTGCAAAATTTGTAGGCTATAAAAACTTCCGGGAAGAAGCGCTGGAAGATGTCCCCAAAGACCAGGAAATCGTCATCTACTGTAGTATAGGCTACCGTAGCGAAAAAATGGGTGAGCGCCTGGAGGAAATGGGTTATAAAAATGTAAGAAATCTATACGGCAGTATTTTTGAATGGGTTAACCAGGGAAAACCTGTCGTAGATCAAAATGGAAATAGCACCACCACCGTACATGGCTATAATAAAAATTGGAGCCAGTGGTTGGATGGATCAAAAGTAAAGAAGACCTGGTAAATACAGATGGCAAAGCAGTAAACCTAGGTTTAGCAATTGATTATCAATCAATTACAACGTATTACTGCCAAGCTTCTTTGTAAATAGCCCAGGCTTAATTTTTATATTGAGAAGTTGTTTGCTGATAACTTCAAAAAAGATCACAATTAAATTGAATTAGCGATGGATTTATTTCAGAAATTATTGGAGACAAAAAGCCCGCTAGGACAGTATGCTGACGACGCTCACGGTTACTACACGTTCCCGAAACTAGAAGGAGAACTAGGCGGTAGAATGAAATTCAAAGGCAAAGAGTGTATCGTTTGGAGTGTAAACAACTACCTCGGCCTCGGTAATCATCCGGAAGTACGCAAAGTAGATGAGGAAGCCGCCAGAGACTGGGGGCTTGCCTACCCGATGGGATCCCGTATGATGTCCGGCGAGACAGAATCCCATGAGCAACTGGAGCGTGAACTGGCTGAATTCGTACAAAAAGAATCAGCCATGTTGCTCAACTTCGGCTATCAGGGTATCATGTCCATTATTGATGCACTGGTAGATCGCCGTGATATTATCGTCTACGATAAAGATAATCACGCCTGTATCTACGATGGTATCCGTATGCACCTGGGTAAAAGACTCCCCTTTGAGCATAACGATTTTGAAAGCTTTCAAAAGCAAATCGCCAAAGCACAAAAGCTATCCGAAGAAACGGGTGGCGGTATACTCGTTATTACCGAAGGGGTATTCGGAATGCGCGGTGAGCAGGGTATTTTGAAGGAAATCGTTTCCACGAAAAAAGATTATGATTTCCGCCTGCTGGTAGACGACGCTCACGGTTTTGGTACCCTGGGCGAGACGGGTGCCGGTGCCGGAGAAGAGCAGGGCTGCCAGGACGAGATCGATCTGTACTTTAGTACTTTTGCAAAATCGATGGCCAGTATTGGAGCCTTTGTCGCAGGTGACACAGATATCATCATGCACCTTAAATATACGACGCGCTCACAGATTTTTGCCAAGTCACTCCCCATGCCATTTGTCATTGGTAACCTGAAGCGCCTGGACCTCCTGAGAAGTAATCCGGAGCACAAAGCCAAGCTATGGCGTAATGTGAATTTACTACAAAGTGGCCTGCGGGAAGCTGGATTTAACCTGGGAAATACCTCGAGCTGTGTAACGCCGGTATATCTGGATGGTAGTGTAAACGAAGCCGTAAACCTTATCCACGACATGCGTAGCAAATACAATATTTTCTGCTCCGCTGTAATCTATCCGGTCATCCCCAAAGGAATGATTCTGCTACGCTTAATTCCTTCTGCGGCGCATACTGAAGAAGATGTTACAGAGACGATTGCAGCTTTCCGGGCGATTGGTGACAAACTAAAAGCAGGAGAATACGAAACGAAATTTACTTCCGTAAGTGATATCGAAGCGGGCGCATAGCTAACCTTTCGAGTCCAAAAAAGTAAATAGAATAAAAAAATAGCAGACTGCAATCAGTCTGCTATTTTTTATTTATCCTAGTATTTAGAATAAACACTTACAAATTATTTTTTTAGACTACACTAAAATTATAATTCAACTGAACTAATAACAGCGGTTTTTTCAAAATGACAGCAATCAAAAATGCAAAAAATAAACCCATTATTTTTCCACAGCCGAAGGCTTGTCTTGCTTTATAAAAACTAACCAAAATAAAAGTATTACTATTATAATTGATAGTATGATTAGGTATAAAAAATATCGCTCTCCGAGAACCAAACCGAATGTATTGCCAAAAGCTTTAACCACATTATTCAAGCCAAGGAAGCAACTTAAGCCTACGATAAGTAAGGTCAGGACATTGGAGAGCCAACCGTTCGTAAATTGATGCCCAATGATTTTTTTATCATTGGCAATTAAAAAAAGAAAAATGGCGACCAGTGGCAGTAAAGCTCCGTTGATAGCCTGCGCCAAAATAATGGCGGGTATCGGCTTAACCTCTAATAAACCAAATACCAGGCCTACCAAAAGTATGGCTCCCCAAACCAATCGGAAATACTTACCCCTGGCCGACCAGGCTGATTCTCCCTGCCCTAATAAACTTTGCGCCGTTACCGCTGCCGCGAGCGGCGAGGTAATGGACGAACTCAAACCGGCTGAAAATAAACCCATTCCGAAAAATACCAATCCCCACTTCCCTACTCTATCCGATAAGGTAGCAGCCAGTGCAGAAAAACTGAAGTCGCCTTCTACCTGGGTGCCCGCTAGTAAAATAGCCACGGAGATTAGCCCTCCAATCAGAATGGCAATGATCAGTCCTATCCGCATTTCTTTGATAGATTGTCCTTTACTGATACCGGAGCCCAGAAATAAATTGTAAGGGACAATCGTCGTACCGATCAGGCCAATAATTAATAAACCACTGCCCTCCAGATAAGTAGGTAATACCGAAGCACTAATAATATCCGTCAGTGAATACGTGGAATAGGTCGCCACGTAAATAAACAGAATACCCATCAGTGCAACGACTACCCCCAGCAGACGAGCAATAATCTTGTAATTTCCAATCCATAAAAAACCAAAACAGACCAGGGCAATCAGCAAAGTACCAAGCTGCGGGGATATCGTTGTGAATAGGAGTAATCCGGAAATGGCACCCAAAATATTACCGGCTTGATAAGCGGCACAGCCAAAGGCAATCGCCAAGAATACGAGCCAGTGCAAGCCCCTTTTTTGACGGAATCGCAGACCGATGATTTGACCCAAATTCTTTCCCGATGCCAAGGTGATGCGAGCTGCTGCTTCCTGCAAAACAACCGTTGCAATAATGGAAAAAATCAAGGCCCAAAGTAAGCCAATACCAAAGCTGGCCCCGGCTTTCGAAGCCGTAGTGACGGTGCCCGGACCAATAAAAGCAGCGGAGATAATCGACCAGAATAAGATACTTGACAGGCCTTTCGCCCAGGAAACAGTTTTAGCCATGCTATGATTTTTAGAACATAAAAAATTAAAATAAACGCCCCTGCTCTTCTTGGGGTAAATGTAACTCTGGTCCATTATTCCTGACCGAATTTACCCGGATAGAAACCGGATACATCTTCAATAGATCATCCGCCGGCGTCTGCAAAAGATGCTGAATATCCTCATCTGTTTTTGCTTCCAGCCAAGCGCCCTGATCTTCCCTTAGTAGAATAACCGGCATCCGGTTGTGTACTGCTGACATCTCCTGATTCGGAGGACAGGTGATTATAGAAAAACTATGAATCCTGTCTTCACGATCGTCTGGAGTCCAGGTTTCCCAAATGCCCGCCATCACCATCACTGATTCATCCCGTAGTTGGATCCGATAAGGTTGTTTTTTTCCTTGTACTGTCTTCCACTCATAAAAACTATCAGCCAATACCCAACAATGTCTTTTTCTGGCGGCTTGTCGAAAAGCCGGCTTTTCTAATAAAGTCTCACTTCTGGCATTAATCATCCGACTACCGATTTTTAGATCTTTCGCCCAAAAAGGAACCAGGCCCCAACGAAACGCTTGTACCGTCCCCGGCGTGTCATCGGTCACCACATAAGCCTCCTGAGTAGGGGCCACATTAAAATTAAAAGTTAAATTTTGCCCAATTTCAAAGCCCTCAAACTGCGCTGTAAGGGTCTCTGCCTTAACCGAAAAAGAATATCGTCCGCACATGCCGAATAGATTAGCGTTAAAAAAGAATAAAAATCTTCAATTAACCATTAAATTAGAAATAATAACTAATTAATTAGATTCTAAATGATTATAAATCTGTTATTACATCATATTTCAAAACAAATGAAAAAACCAAAAAATTAAAAAGTCAAGTGATTCTCATTAACTAAAAACAGAATGATCTGTTTCCACAAGTAACTAAAAACAGGTCGTTGCAGCTTCACCAAAATGGTTTTTTAAAGCTCAAACGCATATTAACAACAGTTTTAAAACACATACATAAAACACTGTAAATGAAATACATAAACACGTAACTTATCCACAGCGTATATCTTAATAAGTGTGAATTCCCCCCCCGGTTTTCCACCCTTACTAAGAGTAAGAGGAGCCGGGGAACGTTTTCCCCAACCAACAACCGATTCTCCTCATTGAAAATTACTCTTTTCGACAGCTGTTCAAAAGTTATGCACCAGAGAAAACGGAAAAGTTTTCCAGTGGATAAAAAATAAGCGCTTGTTAGTAAAAAACAAAAGAGCAGGATAATTAAGCCTTTCTATTGTTAACAGCATGTGTAAAAGTAGAAAAAGTAAGTTTAAAAAAAGTCAACCTAAATTTTACGGTTCTTTTTCTCCACATATTAACACCCCTGATGATGAGGGGGGATTTTTTATAAAATTTTAATTTAAAACTATTATCAATTATCACAGACTCGTCAAATCGATTAGCTGGACTAAACAAAACAATTTATTTTTGCTTCTCTATTTGCAAAAGAAGATCTGAACAAATATGGAAACAACCATTCCAAGCGAAAAGAATACGCAGGAGCGAAAAACGTACCCCAGGGCCGTGAAGGTCTGGTTGGCCATTGGCGTCTTTATGGTTTTTATGCAGGTGGTCATCGGGGGAATCACCCGTCTGACGGGTTCTGGACTCTCCATCACCAAGTGGGAGGTCGTAACGGGTACCTTACCGCCCTTAAACGCCGCTCAGTGGGAGGAAGCCTTTGATCTATACAAAGCGACCCCCCAGTACGAGAAGATTAATGAGGGGATGACTATGGGCGAATTCAAATTTATCTATTTTTGGGAGTATTTCCACCGTTTGTGGGCCCGTACAATGGGCTTCGTCTTTGCTATTCCGTTTTTTATCTTCCTGTCGAAGGGCTGGTTCGACAAAATGCTCAAGCGCCGTTTATTAGTTACCGTAGCCATGGCCGCAATTGTCGCTTCCTTTGGCTGGATCATGGTGGCTAGTGGATTGGTAGATCGTCCCTGGGTTAATGCCTATAAATTAACAATGCATTTATCCCTGGCTTTAATCCTTTTTAGTTACTTATTATGGACCTTTTTTAAGGTTTATCAACCTTTTCCACAGGTTATTCACAGTGATTTGTTGAAAAAAGGGGCTTTAGTACTGATTATACTGTTAGCGGTGCAGATTGTACTGGGCGGGATCATGTCGGGTATGAAAGCGGCACTGTTTTATCCGACATGGCCAGATTTAAATGGAGAGGCCATTCCTTCCATCCTTTTTGATTCTGCTGCCTGGACTGTGGAAAACCTTGTTAATTACGACCAGACACCATTCATGGCGGCCTTGATTCAGGTCTTGCATCGAAGTACCGCTTACCTACTGATAATCATAGGTTTATGGTATACCATAAAAGCCTTAGGCACTACCATTACTGCCTCGTTTCGAGTGGGGATATATCTGTTTGTTAGTATGTTGATAATTCAGGTCTTACTGGGGATTTTAACGGTGGTTAACAGCAAGGCGGCCGTACCGGTGGATCTTGGGGTCTATCATCAGGCCGGTGCCTTATTATTGCTGGGGATCGTTTTATATCTAAACTATTTATTGCGGCGGGGTAGTAAAAGTGTGTAATGTGGAAAACTTTGTGGAAAAGTATTTCCAAAAACAGACGAATTGTAGATTTTTTTTCTACGAAGTTGTTTAACAATTCCTGCTTGCGCGAAAAATGAGGAGTTTTTAAACAACTTCTATTTTACCCGAAGGTTAAGCTTAAATGAAGCGCTTATCAACTTATTCAAGCTGTTAGCTACCTGTTAAAAACTAAAAGTATGCCGAAAAATCCTGTAATTTCGGAAAAAACTAAGGCATGCTTCCCAATCGCTATCAAACCGTTTTGGTCGTTTTCACCTCCATTGCATTACTCATTGCTCTGGGCTTGCAATTACAATGGATGTCGATTTCACGAAAATTGGTTGAACGGCAATTTGATGCAGAGGTTAATCGCGCCCTGAGGGTAGCTGCGGAGGTCATCAATCGACAGTGGGCACCAGAAGCCAGTCTACAGTTCCTCAATCCACAGGATCTTTCCGAATGTGGAAAAAGTATTTTGCAGACACCGCTGGAAAAAGAAAAACTGCGGGCTATTCTAGACCAGACTTTTCGTGAGTTTTCCCTGCCATTATATTATGCTTACCAGATTACGTCGGTCCCTAAGCATCAACCTTTCTTTTTTAGCGAAAGCAAAAATCGATATAGCTGTCAGGTAGGTAGCGAGGATGAACTATTACAGATTCAATTTTTAGGTAAGCAGGCTTACGTTCGTAGCCGACTGCGCTGGATGACGGTACTCACCATTTTTAGTCTTAGTCTCTCTCTGCTTTTATTTTGGTTGACGATTCGTCAGCTCGTAAAGCAGAAAAGGCTCAACCAGTGGAATATCGATTTTTTCAATAATATGGCCCACGAATTCAGAACGCCTCTGACCAATATGAAACTGGCCCTGGGGCTATTGCGTCGCAAGTCTGCTCTGCCAACTGCGGATCCTTATTTAGAAATACTGGAAAAGGAAAATACGCATCTCTTTGATCAGGTGGAGCGAGTTTTGGATATTGAAAAATTGAAAAAAGAACAACTCTTACTTCGAACGGCGCCCTTTTCACTCAATCAATTGTGCCGACAAATTACGGAGAAAGCCAGTATGAATTTTGAGACAAAGCAGGGGCAAATCGATCTTAAGCTTCCTGCCGAAGATTGTACGGTCCATGGTGATGCCCTGCATATTGGTAATGCGATACGTAATCTTTTGGACAATGCCGTGAAATACAATGATCAGGCACCTGTCGTCAGGCTGTCGCTGGTTCGGCGTTCAGATTTTGCCTGCCTGTCTATCGAGGATAATGGCCTGGGAATTCCTAAAAAGTACCAGAGCGCCGTTTTTCAGCGTTTTTTTCGCCTCAAAGACGGTAATCCCGCTCAGGTGAAGGGTTTTGGCTTGGGGCTTGCTTACGCAAAAAACGTCGTGGAGCAACACGCCGGTCATCTGCGTCTACAGAGCCAGCCCGGGCAAGGCACCACGCTCCAATTATTTTTTCCCCTTGGTCAAAACGCAATCAGCTAATATGGATCAGTCCATTGCTAAAATACTAGTTGTAGAGGACGACAGGCATTTAGGTTTTTTGCTCACGGACTTACTCCGCTCCGAATCTTACCGGGTCGATTATTGCGCTAATGGTCAGACTGCCTGGGAGCAGTTATCCAGTAAATCTTATGATCTGTGTATACTGGATGTGATGATGCCTGGGGTAGATGGTTTTGAGCTGGCGCAAAAAATAACGGCAGCTCACCAGGCTTTACCTTTTTTATTTATTACCGCCAAAACGCAGCGTCAGGACAAGATTCAAGGCTTACGCTTGGGGGCCGAGGATTATATTACCAAACCCTTTGATGATGAAGAATTATTGTTGAGAATAAAGGTCATCCTGCGCCGTACTGCCAGTCCGGAGATGGCGCCGCGTCAGTTCCAATTGGGTCGTTTCTTTTTTGACTATGAGCTACAGGAGCTGCGATGTGGGGAGCAATTGTATCGCCTTACGGAAAAAGAAAACGAAGTCTTATATCAGTTGTGTTTGCACAAAAATAAGATACTCAAACGCGAACTCGCCGTAGAGGCGATTTATGGCAAAAAGGACTATTTCCTGGGTCGTAGCTTTGATGTATTCATTTCCAAAATTCGGAAATTACTTCAGGAAGAGTCAAAAATCAGGATTGAGAATGTCTACAAAGTGGGTTTCATCTTCCACGTAGAGGAATAAAATCAAAAATTATCTATTTGTAGGCTTTTACCTTATCTTTAGTTTAATTGAAGATTATTAATATCCCGAACTAAAGCATATGATGATACGTAGACTAATGCCTTTTGTCCTGCTATTCTGCCTTGCCAATATCCTTTCCGCACAAACTGATAAGCCCATTGTAGAATTTTATACGACGACCATTAGCGGTAACCCGGGAGATACAGTATGTTTACCTATCCAGGCCCGTGAATTTCGTGGCGTATTGGGGGTAGGTTTGGGGTTGCGCTGGAATCCCAATGCACTACAATTTGTTGAAGTGCAGACGGAGGGGTACGCGATCAGCGGTAATTTTCAGAGTAATTTTGGGCTCACCAACGTCGAAAATGGAGACATCAAATGGACCTGGCTCTCTGCCGATTTTCCGATGACAACTACCGTTGCCGATGAATCTACCCTTTTTGAGCTTTGTTTTGTCCTGCGGGAAGAAGGGGCGGGTGGTTTTTACAGCCTTTCCTTCGACAGTGGCTTTGTTTCTCCGGAGGTCATACTAGACGATAATCTGTATCCAGATCCGATCGCTACGGCTAACTACGTGCCGGGAGGCGTATTCATCAAAGGAAGTGATCCTGTAGAGCTTCTTCCCAATTTTCAGTTTGCATTAGAATGTGGTGCTTACCTTGCTCTTATCGATCCTTCGCCCCAGGGGGGACAGTCCCCCTATCGGTATACCTGGATTGGGCCGCAGGCTTTCTTTTCAAATGCGCAGACCATTAATGCCCCCAGAGCGGGACTTTATTATTTGACGGTGACCGATCAAAATGGAGATACCGCCCGGGCGGAGATTCGAGTGGATTATATGGGCAATCAGGCAGGTCTGGAAGAACCACAGGTCAATGCAGAAGTCAATCATCCGGATTGTGGACAGGCGAATGGAAGTATTAATATTACGGTCGACGATCCGCTGGCTTATCAGTTTATCTGGAGCACCGGGGACAGGACCGAAGACCTTTCTGATATTCCTTCCGGAAATTATAATTTGATTGTCATCAGAGAAAATAATTGTACGGATACGCTAGACTTTACACTAAGCGCACAGGGGACTATTTCACTGGATGTTGTGCAAGACACCATTGGCTGCCGGGGCGATACGGCAAGGATTGGTATTACCAACCTGACCGGTGATTTTGATTACAGCTGGAGTACCGGCGATACTGTTCCATTTTTGTCGGTTACGACCCCCGGCGATTATTCGCTTACGGTAAGTGACGGCTCCTGTGTAAGGATTGAAAATTTCACCGTGATTGAGGAGAGCAACCCACCAAACCCTAATAATTTTATCCTTCTGGAAAACAATCTGGCTTGTGACGATACTTCGACTACTATTGGGGTGACCTACTTTGGCTTGCGGCCCGATTTGCGTTATCAATGGTCGACCGGAGATACGACTGATCAGATTCAGGTAACAGAAATTGGGCTATATAACTTAGATATAGCCGGAGCAGATGGTTGCCGTATTTCTTTTTCCTTCGAAGTATTACAGGAGGAGCCTGATTTACCCTTTGAGCAGGAAATTACCTTTCGGGGATGCCTGATCGGCGAAACCCAATTGGCCATGATTCCGCAAGATAGCCGGCAGTACAATTTTATCTGGAGTACTTCGGAGACGAGTTCGGCGATTTCGGTTGATAGTGCAGCTACCTACACCGTAACGGTGACCGAGACCTTATCTTCCTGTGGGCAAACCTTTGTCTTTGACGCGGAGGATATCGGGGAGCCTACCCAGGCCGCTATTGATCTAAGTATTGATTGTGGTATAGACGGTAATTGTTACAGTGGTACTACGCTTTATATCAATGTCCAGGGTGCGGCGGAGCCGGTCCAGTATACCTGGAGCGATGGCACCATAAAGGTCGGGCGGGGTACCGATACCCTAAATATTTACAGTTTACTACCACTGGATTTGTACATTCAGGATGCCGATGGTTGCACCGATACGCTTCGTAATCTACTCTCGGATTGTCAGCTCGATTTGGCTACCCTGGATCTGAACGCCCGGCAATATGTTATCTGCGAAACCGATCCGGAGACTTCCGAAACGGCCACTTATGTATATACTGAGGTGCTCAACTCAGCTGGTGTACCGCCTTATATTTTCTACTGGGGCAATGGTGTGGTGGATACCAGTTATTTCCGGAGTCGTCAGCTTTTAGATAACCTACCTAATTTATTCATTAGTATCACGGATCAGGTGGGTAACCGCTTTGATCGACAGACCACCGAAGTACCGACTCACAGTTGTGAGGAGGGAGATGTACCTGTTTTTAGCGCAAGCGATACCATTGTACCGCCCGCTGCCACCTTTGATTATCCGTTACTGCTGGAAAATCATCAGGGCGTAGAGCAAATCAACTATTCTGTTGATTGGGACCCTTGTCTGGTAACGGTCGATTCTATTACTATTTATAGGGCTGACGGATCTGTACAAATGAACCGGAATATTCCTATCGGTACTTTTGCGGCGGCTTTTTTCCAGGAAGGAGGTAGTACAACGAATAATCCTTACCGCGCGCTAGAACTACACGGTCACGCCAATGTGGGGATAAAAGGTATTAGTCCACTCCTGTTTTCTATTGAGGGAGCGGCAAGGAATGCCGATAGTACTATGGTATCGGTCCGCAGTCGGCACGGTAGTATCACGTTGGCCCAGGAGGAAGATCTGATTCTGCCCGGCGATGCTAATTTAAATGGTCAGGTTAATCACAAAGACCTGCTGAATATTGGCCTGGCTTATCAGACGACTGGTCCGGACCGCCGAGAACAGCAGGTCAGCCGCCGGGATTATGCGTTCTCCTGGTTGCGACAAACGCCCCAAACGGCGGTCGATTACAAGCACATCGACGGAAATGGAGATGGTCGCATTGATACCCAGGATTTGGTGGCCATCGATCAGAATTTTAACTATCTACTCACTTCAGAATCTGAGTCCGGAGGATTATTAGGAGCGGCATTGACCTTTGCGGCAGATACACTTTACATTGGTCAGCGAGCCACGTTCCCCGTATTATTGGGCAGTGAAATGATGTCGGTGGATAGCGTTTACGGATTGGCTTTCAGCCTGCGTTATGACCCCACGGTTATTGATGAAAGTACGATTGCGGTAGATTTTAGCGAAAGCTGGCTCACCCAGGGGACTCCCCCACTCAACTATTTCAGAGTAGATCCGGACAATCAATTGATCCACATAGCCACTTCGCGCACGGATCGCCAGGATACTTCCGGTTTTGGTACCATCGCAGCAATAAGCTTCGAGGTCATTAGTGCGGATACGCTAAATACCAGCTTCCAGACGCTGGATGCCACGCTGATCACCTCCGCCGAAGCCATCGTTCCCGTACTGACGGGTACCAGCGATGCCGCCGTAGCCATCAGTACCCAAACGCAACAGATCGCACAACGCAGCCAGCTGGTAAGGATCTTTCCCAATCCCGTACAGGATCAATTATTCCTGGAAAGCACGGAGCTAGAGTTACGAGCCTACCGGCTGTACGATGCCCAGGGGCGGCAGATTCGGCAGGGCCCGATTACGCAGCCCATACTGGATGTAAGTGGCCTGGCCAAAGGCATGTACTTACTACAAGTATCGACCGATGAGGGGCTGGTGCGTAAGCAGTTGCTATTACAGGGAGGGAATTAATGGTCCAGTTATTTTGGTACGGGGATATCAAGATGCTGCTGTGGGCTCGTGTGGGCCGTAGTATTGTACGGTATCCGGTAGGAAGTGGAGTAGATCAAAATTCGACAAAAAGGGGGGATTTGTTAAGGGGGTATCTAAGTTGAACGAAATCATAAAAAACCATGAAACACAAACAATACGTTAAAAGTGGTGAAGGCGAGAATTACAACTACTCGCAAGACCATTGTTTTGTCAAATTATCTTCAAGAGACACGAATGGCGAATTATGCTTAATTGAGGATACCTTAAAACCAGGATTTCATTTAAAGCGACATCATCATAAATTGATGACCGAAGTATTCTATATGTTGATTGGAGAAATAGAACTTGTTTTTGATGACGAGATAATAACCCTAAAAGAAGGGGACACGATAACAGTTCCACCGAACGTATGGCATGAAGCCATTTGCAAGGATGGTGGAAAAATGCTGACAATATTTAAAAATGGACAATTCGATGTTTTTCTTGAAAAACTTTCGAATATGACCCAAGAGGATTTCTCCAACAAAGAACTAATGAAAACTGTCTCGAACAAATTCGACATCTACGAAGAATAAAAACGGTGTACAATAACTAAGGGCGAAAGTGGGCGCAGACTGTCCTTTGCGATAACCTTTATAATCAAACAATGACTATGACCAATCGATATCTTTATTTTCTGGTTCTATTTTTCTTGTGTAACAGCGCTTTCGCTCAAAAGCTAGAAAAAGAGAAGATGGAACAACTCAGCTACCTGGTGGGGGAATGGATCGGTACCTCCAAAATTTATGAAAACGGGGAGGTCGTCAAGACGGGTTCCGCATACGAGAAAATCTCTTACGATCTGGACAAAAGCATATTGGTCATTGAATTAAATACGGAGTTCTTACAACTTCATACCGTTATCAACTACCATGAAAAGGATCAAAAATATTACTACCACCGATTCTCAAAAGAAGGCGCAGCGATCTATTCTGCGGAATTTAAAGATGGGCAATTGATTGTCTGGAAGGATGAAAAAACGAGATTCTTTTTCACCAGTACGCCAAGTGGAGGCTTCCAGGAATATGGAGAACAATTGATCAACGGAGAATGGGTAAGAACCTTTGAAGATACTTTTATCAACACCCAGTAAATGAAGGATCACCTGCCCTAGCCCTATGCTATGCTTATCTGATTTTTATATCAAGCGTGCCCGTCTCTAAGGGGATTTGATAAGCCTCCCTCACCATTTTATAAGATAAATCTAGGCTGTCACTCGCCTGTAGATAGGCGTAGGGCGTAAACGAACCTTTAGGATTAAGGGTGAGGGTGACTTCCTCCGTCTTTGTATTATAGTGGACTGCTTTGATGGTTCCGGCATCCAGGTTTAGCCATAGCTTTTTGGGTGCGATGTAGACGCGGGATTTAGCAGCAGTGGTGAGTTCAACTGTGATGAGATCGCCTTCTTGCGTCAGATTCCCTCCAAAGGCCAGCCAACCCAGGTCTTCCTGCTGCGTCAGATAAGTAGCCGAATTGACCACGTAGCCATAGAACCCAGACCCGTAATCGCCGGAAATACCGTCTATTTTTAAGGTAGAAGGAAAAGAGTGAAAGGCCGCGGGTCCAAAACCATCTTGCGTAATATTAGAGATACCTCCCAAAAGGCCGCCGTAACCTATTTTTAATAAGTGAAAGTTATCGGGATGCTTCCGATAATGGTGTAAAACGGGAATCGCATTGAGCGCCGAGCCATAATGATGAATCTGCCTTTCTATTCGGGAAGTCTTTCCGGATTTGCCGCCGTACAAGAAATCCCAGTAGCGATGTGCATTACCATTGTAGGCCCAGTGGGCTATCGTCGGCATATAGGCCAAAATTGCATTCAGTGTCACTTGCGCTTTATCATCGTAGCCAAAATAATCAGACCACATATACACCTCTTCCTGCCCGGTGCAGTCCCAGGGCATCTCACTACCAAAAGGATACTTCAGAGCCCTCCAGTGTACCGCTCGGTCCTTCATTTTGCTGCTTAAATCGCTGGCGAGGTCATCAAATTGCTCGCGTTGTAAATCCTCTAGGATGAATAAGAAGACCGAGCCTTCCATCTGGCCGTACTGTGCGTAATGGGGCGCATGCTCCACCATAGCGGCGATCGTATGGTAGGCTTGTTGGAGATACCAATCCCAGGGTCTATTATCCACCAGGCCTTCGTGGTACCTGGCTAAACGATACATACACCAGTAAGCAGCGGCGACGTGTGGGTAATTGTAAGAGCGTCCGACACTTTCGGCGTGCTCCTTACTCCAGGCGGCCCAGGTGGAGTAATTGATGCGGTCGCTATAGGTCCCCGCAGGCACGGAATCTGGCTCGTAGTAGAAAAGACTTTTTCGGACCGCATATTTGAGCGGACCCTCTTTATACTGAATACCGCCCCAGAGTGTACTATCGATAAATACTTGCATTTTGGCGATTTCCTCTTCATCGGGCTGTATCAGCTGTTTCATTATCGCCGCTAACCAGCTACCGGCACCTCCTTCATCACTCAGGCCGGCAATCCAGGCTCGGCGATCCTGCGTAATCTGGCTTTGGGTCTCATAATCATAGCTAATAACCGAATGGGTTCGGTTGAAGTAGGGATCTGCCTGATCAAACCACTGCTTGGTAGTTAGAAAATGACCCAGATCTTTGACGACTTCCGTCTCGGGTTTGATGACTTTGTAATGAATCGTTTGGGTCAGGCCATCGTTGTAAACGATGGTCAGGCGGGAGGAGCCCCAGGTCTTTCCCCGCACGGTATACTTTTTTTGTCCGCTTTGGGTTAGGCCAGCTGATGTTATTTCCAGGCTACCCCTGGGTTCAATATCCACGGACTTAATATCTTCTGGGTAGTCGAGGAACAACTGGGCATTTACATCCTGAGGGATCACATAGCCCGGGATGCCGGTGGCTACCGGATGGCCTGCTGCTACGAGCTTTTGGGGTACTTCGGCGATTTCATCCGATAGTACGAACCGTAGGGAAAAGTTTTTACTTTCTCCCGGGGCTAAGCGCACAGCGGTGGGTGGATTCCATTGTTGAACGTCTTTCCATTCCTTTTCAGCGTAGGCTTTGGTACAAGTCATCCATTCGTGAAAGCCTTCGAACACAACGGATCTTCTGCCGGGGTCATCCAATAGCGGACGGTAGGCTTCAAAAGCCATGTTTTCTTTGGGTAATACCAGCAAAGTGGGGCCGCCACCGTGTAGCCTTTTGACTTCTAAATAACCGGCATCCAGACCCAGGTAAGGGTCAAAAAATACATTTTCGGCATGCGCTTCGTCTAAAGATTTGCCCTGTAAGATATTATTAAAGATCATGGGGATTCCCAAGGCACCAATCTCAACCGTACTCGACGTCTTATTACTGATCTCAAACCGCAGTACCAGTTGCTCCTGATCGATTTCGTAAAACCTTTTTACGCTGACCGGTAGATCATCCGGTAAGGTATTGGCCAAATCGGCACCGGCCAATATGTTGCCAGTAGGGGCTATTGGCGTCACGGGAGCGCGTTGCGCAGCCGTCGAGTATTGCTTCCACGCTCCATCGCCTGTTCTTAACCGGAGGTTGATATCCCCCAGGTGATAGAGTCCATCTTTATCTCTGATTTCCAATCGATCGCCGGGCGTGAAGTCGAACCGGGGGTCTTCGTTGGGGCGCAAAGCGGCTACGGTCTGTGAGGCCCTGACCAGCTTCAGCTGGAATTGTGGCGTTTCAAACTTCTGAAAGACTTCTGCGATGCCTAAGGTGGGTTCTTTCTTTTCTATAGATTCCCAATACCCCTGAGCATTCAGGTTTAGCGAAAGCGATAATAAAAATAGCAAGTAGATGGGAAGCTGACTTTTCATGATCGTTTAGATTTATTGATGGAAGCGCACCAGCAAGTTAAACAGAAATTTGGGCAAAAGTTTAAAGAAAGGTATGAATTGAGCCCGATAGATGGTTGAAAGCTTTTCGTCTGCTCAGGCCTTATTGTAAATGGCGTTTATGAGCTGAAATGCTTTTTTACTACCTTTTTTTGATACAACTGGCTTTGGTCAGGATATAAAGATGTTGGTAATCATATAAGAAAACTGGCAAAACAACGTTAACTTTGAACGGTGTTAAGTCAAATAAGAAATAGCGTACTCACCAAAATCCTTTGGGCACTGATTGGGCTTCATTTGCTCAACATCAGTGTTGACACAGCTGACCCAAACCCTGAACATATTCCTGAGGATTTATCAATAAACGATCAAGAAAGTATAATTGAAATAGTCCTCGAGAAGGTATTAGGTTATGAAGATGCCATTAAAGAATATGATGACCATGACACCGAAGACCACAATAAAAAGACGAATGTTAAAATTGATTTAGCAACTCATAATATAGTCGATAATGCCTTAAATCAATTATTTCTTCAAAAGACAAGACACAAATTCCCCGATTATAAAACTTACCTAACAAACGGCTTTCAAAAGCTCGATATTCCACCACCCAAGATTTGATTTGTTTTACGAATTGACTAATTCTCACCTATTTAATAGTAGTGGGATAGCTTCATAATGCTTAAAAAACAAATCAAAATGTATTTAAAAAAATCATTAGTGTTAATTACACTATTGGCATCTTCAACATATTCAATTGCTCAAATTACAAAAACTGAAAAAGACAGTATTTATATCCAACAAATAGAAGACCATAAAGAGCCCGACAAAGTTTTACATGCTGAACCGCTATATATTGACCTAATACGTGATTTGGGGGCGAGAAAAGGAGAAAAAGAGTGGAACGTAGGTTTAGGCTTAACGGATAATTTGAAATTTGATGCTTATGAAGCACTAATTGAATATGAATGGGCGCCTATTGACAGATTGGGCTTTGAAGTCGAGCTACCTTTTACTTTTTATTCACCTCAAAGTGGAGTAAGTCGAGATTCAGTTCTCTCTAATAGTTTAAATAGTATTAAAATAGCGACTCAATGGTCATTTTTTGTTGATGAGCCAATGGCAACATCAATGGCAATTGGATATATCAATGAGTTTGAACTTTCGGATTTTAGAAACTTTGGAAGTCCTTTCATTAAAGGAAATATCTATAATCCGTTTTTTGTTATTGCAAAACGTTGGGGAAATAACTTTCATTCTTTGATTTATACAGGATCAATGATTGAACAGAATTTTAGCACCAACAAATTTCATACAACTTATGACATCAATACAAGTTTTCATTATATGATTACGGGTACAAGAAATTTCATAGGGGTTGAATTCAACAAAACATTTGACAATAACGACTTTGATATGACGATTAGGCCCCAAATGCGATTAGGAATTGCCGAAAATTTATTGATTGGGATTGTGGCGGGAATTCCAGTGAGTAGAGAAAATGAAAGATTAAGTTCATTTATAAGACTAATATGGGAACCGAAACACAAGCATAAATAAAAAATACGACTACCAACAATATATATAATAGCGGTTTAGGTGCAAATCTGAACCGCTTTTATCTTTAGCAGCAACCTAAATGAACAAACTACAAAGAATGAAATTACTTCTCTCCACATTAATACTGTTAATATTTTCTTCTTGCAACGGACAGAAAAATAAACCCGTTGATGTAAAAGAACCTAAAGTTTATACTGATGCTGACATTGTCACAAGTAGTCTAATAGATAAAAATGGAGATTTATGGTTTGGAACATCGACGGAAGGTCTTTATAAGTATGACGGAGAGAGGTTCTTAAAATTTAATGAAAAGAATGGACTATGCTCTAACCAAATATGGAGCATAATAGAAGATGACAAAGGAGTAATTTGGTTGGCTACTAATAAAGGCTTGTGCAAATACAATGGCAAAAGGTTTACACAGATTTCTCTCCCATATATAGACACAAGTAGCGATTGGTATAAAGATATATATCCAACTGTAAATCCGAATCAAGCAAATTCGATTATACAGGATAATAACGGAATATTTTGGATAGGAACAGCGGGGGGCGGTGCATATAAATATGACGGAGAAATATTTGAAAGTGTTTTGGCTCACAAAGGCAGAAAATTTGAGGACAGCCTTCATCACAATGTTATACAAAATATTATTCAAGATAAAAAAGGAAATATCTGGTTTGCTTCCATGAGTAATGGTGGAATAACTCGCTTTGATGGAGAGGTATTTATGGATTTCAAAAGCGAAAATGGATTAAGTGATAATATGGTTCGCTATCTCTTTCAAGACAATGAGGAGAATATTTGGATCGGAACAAATGGCAACAGAAATGGTGGACTGGACAAGTTTGAAGAAAATACCTTCACCAACTTTTCAGAAAAAAATGGCCTATGTAGTAACAATATCTCTATCATATATCAAAGCTCGGATGGTAAAATATGGCTCGGTAGCGACAGAGAAGCACTATGCTATTATGAAAATGGGGAATTTAAGCCATTTGACAAATTATCGGGAATAGCAATAAGGACCATTATCGAAGACAAAAAAGGAAATATGTGGTTTGGTGGTCGAAAAGGAAACTTGTGGAAATATGACGGAGAGCAACTGACCAACCTAACCCAAATGAAAAATGAATAAAAGGCAGCCGTTAAATACCCTGCGGGCAAGAAAAAATTATCCCTGCTCTGAATGGGTACGCTAGGAAAAGTAGCGGAGGTGAAAAAATGGTGAGCAAAAAGGCCAAACATCCCCCCGAAAGTTGACCTTTTGTATTGCTCACCTGCTGAAAAAAGCATTTAATCTTATGTAGTAGGTATGAAACTACTGGGCTTAGACCTCTCTATATACGGCAGGACTTCATTTAGGTTACAACAGAATTTTAGTTTTTTTGACGAAAGTCAAGCCTAAAAACCGACAAAATGGCAGAAAAGACCACTGGCATACTGTTTGCCCTACCCTAAGGGTAAGGACGAGGCCTGCCTTGTCCCGACCGACAATCCAAATAATCAAAATTATAGACGTATGCAAAAGGGTAACATTTCTGTGCAGACGGAGAATATATTTCCGATCATCAAAAAATTTCTCTATTCCGATCACGAGATATTTCTCCGCGAGTTGGTATCTAATGCCGTAGATGCCACCATGAAATTACAGACGCTTTCGCGCAAAGGCGAATTCAAAGGAGAGCTGGGTGATCAGACGATTGAGATCATGGTTGATAAAGAGGCCAAGACACTTACTATTCGGGATAAAGGAATTGGTATGACCAGCGAAGAGGTAGAAAAATACCTGAATCAGGTAGCCTTCTCCAGCGCCAAAGACTTCCTGGATAAGTATAAAGATGATGCCTCCATTATCGGGCACTTTGGTCTGGGGTTCTATTCTGCCTTTATGGTAGCCAGTAAGGTAGAAGTGTTGACCCAATCCTACCAGGACGATAGTCAGGGCGTCACCTGGACTTGCGAAGGGAATCCGGAATATACCCTGGCGGAAAACGATAAGAGTGAGCGCGGTACGGATATCGTCCTGCACATTGCCGACGATAGTACAGAGTTTCTGGAAGAGAACCGTATCTCAGAACTACTGGACAAATACTGTAAATTCCTGCCCGTACCCATTAAATTTGGTACCCGCGAAGAGACCGTAATGGAGGGGGAAGGCGATGATGCCGAAGAGAAAACGGTTACGGTAGATAATATCGTCAACAACCCGAATCCCATCTGGAAGAAGACACCTAACGATCTGACGGACGAGGATTATAAAGCCTTCTACCGGGAACTGTATCCGATGACTTTCCAGGAGCCACTGTTCTGGATTCACCTCAACATTGATTTCCCATTCAACCTGACGGGGATACTGTATTTCCCGAAATTGGGAAGCAATTTTGAGATGCAGAAGAACAAGATTCAGCTGTATTCTAATCAGGTCTTTATTACGGATAATGTAGCGGACATTGTTCCTGAGTTTTTGACTTTGCTACATGGGGTGATCGATTCTCCGGACATTCCGCTGAATGTATCCCGCTCTTACCTGCAGGCGGATGGTAATGTGAAAAAGATCTCGGGCTACATCAGTAAGAAAGTATCTGAGAAACTGAGTGAATTGTTCAAGGAAGACCGCGAAGCCTTCGAATCCAAGTGGGAAGACGTCGGGGTATTTGTAAAGTATGGTCTGATCTCAGACGATAAATTCTACGACCGTTCTCTGAGCTTTACTTTGGTGAAAAACACCGATGGAAAGCACTATACTTTCGAAGAATATAAAGAGCAAATAAAAGAGCAGCAGACGGATAAGAATGATAAGATTGTCCTGCTGTACGCCAATAACCTGGTCGATCAGCACGCACAAATCCAGGCTTGTAAAAACCGGGGCTATGAGGTACTGGTCTTCGATCATATCATCGATAACCACTTCATGCAGCAGTTGGAAATGAAAGACGGTGGCGTGGTCTTCACCAGAGTGGATTCCGATACCGCTGACAAACTGGTCGAAAAAGATGAGCAGGCCGAATCGGTACTAAACGAAGATCAGGAAAAAGAGATTAAAGAAGTATTCACTAAAACGGTAAGTAGTGCCGCCGGGGCCAGCGTAAGTCTGCGAGCGATGTCGCCCGAAGATCAGCCCGTGGTCATTACCCGTCCGGAGCAGATGCGCCGTATGCGGGAAATGCAATCGATCCAGGGAGCTGCCTTTGGTGATATGCCCGACTTTGTCAACGTGGTGGTCAATACCAATCACGAGTTGGTCGCCGATAAACTATTAAATACCGAAGATGAAGCCCAGCGCGATGAGGTAGCAAAGTACCTCTTTAATCTGGCGCAGCTGCATCAGGGAATGCTGAAGGGAGAGGAGCTGGAAGCTTTTGTTAAGAAGAGTTTGAACTTCCTGAAATAGTTTACCTGGCAAGCCATAGCTTCCAAACAATAGAAAGTCAAAGCAGGAGCTTCGACAGAACATACTGATAGTTGAGCCCAATATCTTGATAAGAATTAATCAGCCATTCTTCGGTAATTCACCGGAGAATGGCTTTTCTTTGTAGGATGGACTATCAAAGTATAATTGACGAACTTCATCGCACTGTGAAAGCGGGGGTAAACGAAGGAGCCATTGCCGACTATATTCCTGAATTAGGGAACGTTGATGTGAATCGTTTTGGGGTAAGCATGATGACGCAAGGGGGCGGACATTACTGCGCGGGCGACTGGGAAGTACCTTTTTCGATGCAGAGCTGTGCGAAGGTGCTATCTCTGGCCCTGGCTTATAAGTTGCTGGACGGTGAGCTTTGGAAACGCGTCGACGTAGAACCCTCGGGCACACCTTTTAACTCCCTTTTGCAATTAGAGTCCAATAATGGGATCCCCAGAAATCCCTTTGTGAACGCCGGAGCTATCGTGGTCTGCGATGTTCTGGTGAGCTTGTTTAAAAATCCTAAGGCGGATTTACTTGATTTCATTCATTCCCTTTCGGGAAATAAGACTATTTCCTACGACCGGGCGATTGCGGAGTCTGAACGAAAAACGGGTTTTCGCAATAAGGCACTGGTGAACTTTATCCGTTCTTTTGGTAATATTTACAACGACTGCGAAAAAGTCCTGGACTTGTATTTTAACCTGTGTTCCATAAAAATGACCTGCCAGGAAGCCTGTGAAACCTATTTTTTTCTGGCGAATGGAGGAAGGACCAGAGAAGGAAAACAGATCATCAGTTCCAGTCAAACCAAAAGGGTGAATGCCATTATGCAGACCTGTGGCTTTTACGACGAGGCGGGTGAATTTGCTTACCGGGTGGGGTTACCCGGTAAGAGTGGGGTTGGCGGCGGTATTGTGGCGCTCTACCCTTCGGAATACGTGATTACCGTTTGGAGTCCGTTACTGAATAAAAAGGGTAACTCCTACCGGGGTATGAAATTCTTGGAAGCCTTTACGACGCGTACGGCTTCTTCGATATTCTAAATGCATTCCTCCGCTAACTGTAAATGGATGAAGGCACCCAGGTGGTACTTGTCTTGCTCCAGAATGTGCTCAAATTCGGCTGTACTCTGATCAATATTTCCCAGGCCAAGATGCCCCAGGCCCATTAAGTAGTGGCAGTGAAGCTCGTGTCGCTCTTGCAAATCTTCCTCAAAGATTAACAGATCAGGGAGTGATACAGCGAAGTAATCTATTTTGAAGGGGATAAAAAGTTGTTTTTCGCCGTGTTTTAAAAGGGTATTGAAACGACTTCTAGCTTCCTTTTCTTTACCCAGTTTTCTAGAAGCCAGTCCCTGGTAAAATATCTTATCGGGTTGTTGGTCATTATAGTACATAGCAGCTGCTGGTTCAGAAAGCCCTTTGGTGGCCTTTTCCCAGCTGGTCGCAGCTTTTTCTGGGTCTCCCAAACCTGAGTAGGCGCAGCCCAGCCAGTAGTTAATATCGTTTTCTTGTGTCCCGTATAGCTTTCCTTCACCCAAATTATCCGGATATTCGAAACCCTGAACCAAATGATTAATGGCCTGTTGATAAGCCCCATTACGGATCGCCTTTTTAGCTATTTCGATGTGACTGTATAAATATTGTCCGGTAACTTTACCTTCTCCCCCTTCCCAGGGGTGAAACGTTCGTTGCATAATTAAATCGAGAGCTTTTTTTTCTTTACCGAGTAAATTCAATAGGCTTATTTTTTCCAGGTAAAGATCATCCCGGTAATTGACCAGCGCCGGGAATTGCGCCAGAAAATCCAGGCGTTGCTGGTAAGCAACCCCTCGTTTTTTATACAATTGGTCCAGCTCCATTAACACTCTGGCGTCCGTCTGATCAAGACTAAAAGCTTTCTCGAGAGACTGTTGAGCTGCTTCCGGGGCTTTTCGCTTATTATAATAAGCTAATGCCAGGTTACGATGTACCGTTGGAAAAGAATCACTAAGCAAGCTAGATTTTTCCCAGGCTTTTGTGGCTGCTTCGTATTGGCGGAAACTATACCAGAGATTACCCAGGTAGTACCAGGCTTTGTCATCATTTGGATTTAGGGTAAGTGCTTTCTGCAAAACAATCAATTCCTCCAGGCGATGGGGGAAACAGTAAGTGGGATCAGCCTTAGCCCCCTGGCTAAAGGCGGATAACGCTACCTCTTCTTCTCCCGCTAATAAATGATAGTAGCCCCTGAAGTAATACGCCATAGGATAAGCATCAGCCTTGTTATTCAAATAGATCTGAATAAAACCCAATGCTTCCTCATAAGCTCCAGCCTGTGTATAATCCAGTGAGAATTCAATAAAGTTATGCACGTAACCCCGCATTAAGTCCTTTAGGCCATCCAGTATTTGCTCTTCCTGAAGTAGTAGGTATTTTTCGTAAATGGCACCGAAGTTGAAGCGATCCTGCTGGAGTGTTTCCCAGATGAGCGAAAGTGCTTCCTCTTTTCGGTTTAGCTTTCTCAAGAGTATAATCTTCAAATGCCTGGCTTTTTGGTTTAACCAATTTCGTCGTAGGGAACGATCCACTAATTCCAGTGCCCGCTCGAAGTCCTTTTTTTGGCAGTCGATTTGTGCACAGTGGAAGAAGCCGCTGTCCTGCCAGGAGGCATTCCAGGTAGCTTTGAAAAAATGATCGTAGGCTTCAGCGGTTTTTTCCTGAAAGAGCAGGCATAAACCAAGGTTGAAGTAAGGCTCCCCGTTATAAGGGTTGGGATTTCGCTCGGTCAGGGTTTCAATGGCTTTTCTGAAATGTGATTCTGCCTGGGTAAACTGGCCGTGTTTCATTAACCAGAGCCCCAGTGCATTATTATTTCGGATATCACCGGGTTCCATCTCCAGCGCTTTTCGGTAATAGGCGGTAGGATCATAGGTGGCATGGCGGTATTGCTCCAGGTGTAGTCCCCGTAAATACAACTGTTCAGGAGAATGGATATCCCTGGGATCCTTAGCTGGCTGTGCGGGTTCGGGTATGGGGCTTAAGGTCGCTTTTTCGGTCTGGTAGTCTACCAGGGTCTTTCCCTTTTCATCATAAATGGCCAGGTAAATGTCTCCTTTCTCCATCGGATGGTCTACCCACTCATCAAAAACAAGGCTTGGGCTTAAGTCGGCCTTTGTTTCGTAAACGACCTTACCCTTACTTTTTAATTGTATCCTCGACTGAGGATATTCCGCGGTGCTATATACCTTTAGTCTCATTCCATCCTTTTCAGGTTCCAGGTTTAGCATGGCCTCTTTGGTGGCATTTTTGACCAGACCCAGCTCCTGATAAGGCATGAAGTATTGTTTAAAGCTTTTCTCTTCGTAGGGCTGTAACCAGGAGAAATCGGGTTGATTATCGGTGTACACACCACACATCAATTCAATGTAGGGTCCATCTTCGTCGGTGAGATTTCTGTCCCAGGCCTGACCAAAATTACCATTCCCCCAGGTCCATTGTTTTTTACCCGGCGATTGATGGTGATCAGCTACGTGCAGTACGCCCGCCCGGCTGTCGTTTTCGTAGCCGCCTACAAAATCGTATTTGGATTGAATAGCCATGTAACTGGTGGGTACCGGTATGTTTTTATACCTGGAAATATCCACACCGGAGGAATAATCCATTTTGTAATAAGTACCCGTAGCGATGGGAAAACTGGACACATCGCGCTTACCGTGGTCAAAAACTGCATGCACATCCGGTGGAAATACAGACTGGTAATGATCATTCACTTTAACGGCTGGATTCGCCCACCAGAGGAAGGTCTGTGGATGGGGCGTCCGGTTGTATAACTGTACGTTGATTTCCAGGTAGGCTTTGTCCGGATACAACCTAAACCCAGCCATCCCTTTGGTCCGGAACATCCGCTCCACTTCGCTACACCAAACCGTAATGCTCCCATCCGAATGATTTTCTACACTGTAATCTACGGGGTCGTAGGTGGAGGGGCGATGGTGTTGCGGCCAATTGAATTCAATACCGCCTGAGATCCAGGGCCCGGTAAGGCCTACCAGGGCGGGTTTGATCACCTGATTGTAATAAATAAAATGGCGCTGCTTTACTTTGTCGTAAGCCATCTGGACGCGGCCGCCCAATTCCGGAAGGATCATGATCTTAAGGTATTGATTCTCCAGATAGATAGCCAGCCACTCTTTATCCTGCTTTGTATCCGCAATCTTTTCTATCACCGGAAGTGGATACACAGCTCCACTACTCCCCTGGTAGACTCGCTTTTCCAGGTAAATCGGATTTTTTTCTGGTGTACCGGCTTCGTAAGTGGGGATGATGACTTTCTGTATGCTTGATGTAACTTCCATGTTTTTCCGGATAATATTTTTGTAGTGGGTTTTACTTAAGTATACCATTGATCTGCTCGAAGGAGAGCTCCGCCTGCGGGCGGAACTGGTCGCTTTTCACGTAGTCGTGTAAACTACTGAGTAATTGTCTGGCTTCGATCCGCTGGTCCAGGTTATTATGTAGATCAATGCCACTGATCAGTAGTTTGCCGTTGCCAACTTTAGCTTCTAGTAGCAGGGCCAACCTTCCGTTGCTTACCCAGTCGTCAATGACGCGAACGATAGGACGTATCTCTTCCGATAAATCGTTGAGTTTGATCACGTCGGCGTGGGACACAGCATCCCACCATTGCCAATCGGAATGGTATTCCGTTGGAAAGGAGGCCAGGGCGGGGTGCTCCGGATCACAGAGGATGCCGAGTGTATGTGGCTTCTGGCCGTCCGTCCAGGCGGTATTCCAAAATATACTGGAAAAACCCAGTCCAACTTCTCCTCCTTTTCCTTCTTTAACGCTGCCTTTTCCCAGGCTCAGAATTACCTTTTTGCCCTGTTCCAAAGCCCTTTGGGTCTGAGTATTCCACTGGTTGGTAAGGAGTACATCCGGCTCATCCTGAAGCGCTGTCATCTCGGGATACACCCAAAGGTTCCAGCTATTAGCGAACCCATTTAGACGTACCTCCAGGTTCAACTTCCGGGCTTTACCGGTTTTCCGGAAGGTATGTTCGATGGTTCCCAGTGCGATTCCATTGCCAATCGGAATATCCTTAGCGGAAAAGGTACCCTCACCCACCAGGTTTCCTGCCTCATCTTTGATGCTCCATTCCGCTGGGGAGTTCTCTATTTCGGTTGAACCAAAATTGGCTACCTCCACCGGGGTGCTCAGGGTTTCTCCTTCGACAAAAGTTCTCTTGTCCAATCGAGCGAGTGGTACTACACTGTTACAAAACCTGCTAAATGCCTGTGGACTGATGTATCCCTTTTCTTCCCAGAAAGGATCCAGGATACCTACCAGCGCAGTCCCCTGCCCCGGAAAATCGTGCAAATCCAATAATTGGAAACCACCGAAGTTTTTGGTCCTCAGGGCCGCTTCGATATCCGCTTTATAGCAAAGGGCCTGTAGTTTACCGGAGGCCAAAAGGAAACTGTCAGCAAGATGCCCCATTTTATTGTCTATCAGACTTTCTCGGAAAATTTCAAAATTTTTAGCTTTCAGTACGCCGGTGTATTTTTCAATTTCTTTAAAATTCGGATAGACACACCACTGCCCGATCTCATGGCTGATCACCGGAATGTTATCTTTGGGCATTTGATTTCTACTGTGCCAATCATAATCGGTGCTAGGCGGCTCTTTGTTGATAATGCTGTTCAATTCTTCCCCCCAGCCCTGGATTCGGGGTTGGGGGATGTTGTGGAATTCGTTTTCTGGAATAGCTGGCCATCCGGCAGCACTGGTATAAATGCGCCGGTCATCTTCGGCTTTCCAATATTGTACAAAGTCTGCCAAAAAGGCCTCGTAGTTGTCGCCACCCGGTTCGTTACCGTAGGCCATCAGGCAGAAGGAAGGATGATCCCCGTATTCTTCCACGATGCGTTTACTTTCTTCCCAGATGAAATCATCGATGGGTTTGCCATCGCCCAGTGTGGTACTCTGGTTCGCCCAGGAGGAGCATTCTACCTGCAGGTAAACACCTTCTTCGTCGGCGGCTTCAAAAGCGACTTCGGGCGGACACCAGGAGTGGAATCGTACATGATTGAGTCCGTGACGCTTTACTACCTGATAGATTTTCACCCAGGATTCCTTATCGGTGGGTGGATAACCGGTTTTTGGAAAAATAGCACATTCCAGGGTGCCGCGTAGGAAGACTTGTCTTCCATTTATTTTGATCAGATTATCTTCTACCTTGACTTCTCGAAGACCAAAAGTTTTTTCTTCGCTAATCCACTGTTTGTCATCCTTGATTTGAAGGCTCAATTGATAAAGATGGGGTGAAAATTCGTCCCACAATCGGGCATTGTTACCCAAAGCATAATCGTAGGATATGGCATTGAGTCCGTCCTGCAGACTTATTTCTTCCTCGATCGGCTCCAGGTCTGTTTTAAAGTTTTGTCCTTCCGCCTGTAGCTGAATGGCTACGGTTTTTTCTTGCCCAGTTGTGTTGTCGATAAGGGCTTCAACTTTCACCGTTTTTTCCGTGATATTCGGCTTTAGATGGAATTGATGGATACGGATAGCGGGAAGAGGCTTCATTGAAATTTCACCAACTATACCATTCCAGTTGGATTGCGTATGATCGGAAATACTGTGCGAGTTTCTGCCTGGATCAATGGCTTTGACCCGGTTGTCTACCCGGATGCTTAGGGTGTGTTGACCGGGCTCCATGTCTTCTAAAAGATAATAATGCGGAGTACCCAGGCTATTTTCGCTGCCTATTTTTTGATCATCTAGCCATACGGTGGTTTCCCAGTGGCAACGCTCGAGTTTAAGCTCAATCGTTTGGTTCTTCCAGTCGGCTGGTATCTTGATTTCTTTTTGATACCAGGCGGCTCCGGTATATTTTTTCTCCGGCTGTAGCCAATAGGGGAATCTAATGTTGTCGGGATTGTGGTAGGGAGCGTAGTTCGGATCTTCGTACCAATCCGGATTTCTAACACCTCCCGTCCATTCGGTATTCAGGGTAATTTGTTCCCCTTTACCATTTTCTACCATTGATCCAGGCAGCTGTATCGTTTCGGAAAGTTGGGTGCTATACCAGGCGGCGACCTCTCCCTGGTCGCCTGGGTCCATTTTAAACTGCCATGCTCCGGAAAGATCTATGGTAGTGATCTTTTCAGCGGTGCAAGCGGAGCCTAAAATAGGTAGGGAAAGCAGTAGATAATAAGTTAGCTTTTTCAAAATATTATGGTTTTAGTTGGTATTAAAAATTAGATGAGTTCTCTTTCGATTTCTTCCAGCGATTTTCCCCTGGTCTCCGTGACCCGACTCCTAATAAAAAAGAATCCTGCCAGGCAAATGCCGGCAAATAACCAAAAGCTTCCGTGGGCCTTGACCAGCTCGTTCACGAGCGGAAAAAAGAAGGCCAGGAAGGTATTGGCGATCCAGAGCGCAAAGGTGGATACGGCCATGGCCATTCCCCGGATTCTATTGGGGAAGATCTCCGATAAGACCACCCAGGTGACTGGCGCCAGGGTGAGGGCATAACAAGCAATGGCCAGCACAATCAGGAGTAATAAAGGCCATCCGTAAAATCCCAGGAAATAAAAGATACCGACAAAAGTATAAATGAGTGCCAGGCCTCCTGACCCCAGCAGTAATAGTTTTTTTCTTCCAAGTTTATCTACCAGAGACATGGCCAGAATCGTAAAAACGAGGTTGACACTCCCGGTAATAACTACGTTGAGCAGCATACCTGATACGGAATAACCCGCGGAAGTGAATACCTCCTCCGCATATAGAAAGATGACGTTGATCCCACACCATTGTTGAAAGACGGCCAAGACAATTCCAATCAATAGAATAGAAAAGTAGGGTTTAGCCTGTTGCCAGCTTCCTTCGATTTGCCTCGTACCGGACTGGAAGGACTCCTTAATGGCTGACAGGCTTTTTTTGGCGTAAGCCTGGCCACCGATCTTACTCAGAATAGCAGCAGCACTGCTTTCTTTATCCTGGCCCACTAACCACCGGGGGCTATCCGGCACAAAAAACATCAATAAGAAAAACAGAGAAGAAGGAACTACTTCTGCCCAAAACATGTACCGCCAACCCCATTGTCCATTCCAGGAGTTTAGTATTTCAGCTGCCGAAGCATTTTGAGCCACTTCTTCGGCAATGAACCAATTGGTGACCTGCGCCAGAAGGATACCCAAGACAATGGTCAGTTGGTTGATGGATACGTAACGGCCTCTAAATTTAGCAGGAGAGATTTCTGCAATGTATACCGGTGACTGGTTGGAAGCCAGGCCAATACCAATACCTCCCAGGATCCGGTAGAGAACGAAGGAGGTAAAACTATTGGACAAGCCCGTACCTATCGCGGAAACCAGGAACATAAAAGCGGCCGCTAATAGGAGTCGCTTGCGTCCCATATTCTTAGACAAAATACCGGAAGCTACCGCCCCCATGACACAACCCACCAGGGCGCAACTCACGGCCCAGCCCTGTAACAACGGATCGGATGCGATTCCAAAAAATTGCTCGTAGAAAGGCTTGGCACCCCCAATGACAACCCAGTCGTACCCAAATAGCAGACCGCCCATAGCGGCTACCAGGGAAAGTCTCGTTAAGTATAGCAGATTAAATTTTTCCATTATCTCATTTATTAGTTTAAAAGTAAAGAGCTCCTATCTGATAAGAAATGGAGAATATTTTTATTTTAATGGATTATTTTCTTATTTGAGCAGGATGAGAAAAAAAGATAACTTTAAGGGTCAGCAAATGCTGGTTTTGCCGCAGGGGGCTATCGAAACCCTTAAAAATAATGCACTTACCAAAGAACTGTATCTGACGGACATCGGTTTTTTTCCAAAGGCCAAGAACCATTTTAGGAAAAGAAAACAGGGTTGCTCGGAAAATATTCTTTTTCTATGTACCAATGGAAAAGGTTGGATTGAGTGCTCGGGGACTAAATTTGAGTTGCGAAAAAACTATTATTATATACTACCCAAAAACCGGCCCCACAAATATTACGCAGATCACCAACACCCCTGGACTATTTTCTGGATTCATTTTAACGGGCATCAGGACCATCATTTTATTCCAGATGAAAGCTTACCCCAGGCTATTCCGGAAAGCGATGATGCCCGATTTGAAGATCGGCTGGCCCTGTTCCGGAAAATAATGCTGCTGTTGGAGGATTTTGCCGTCGACAACCTGGTCTATAGCAGTATTCTGCTACAACACTTGTTGGGCTCTCTACGCTACCTCCGGCAGTTTAGAAAACGAGAAGAAAGTCAGGGCATTGATAAAATTTCGCGGGCCAAGATTTTCATGAAGGATCACCTACACCAAAAGTTAAGCCTCGAGGAGATCGCTGGTCATATTGGCTGGTCTCTTTCACACTTTTGTCTTCTGTTTAAGCAGGGAACTACCTACACCCCCATAGAATACCTCACTATGCTGAGAATGCAAAAGGCCTGTAAGTTATTGAGCTTAAGTAAACAAAAGATTCATGAAATTGCCAGGGAAGTAGGCTACGAAGATGCCTATTATTTCTCCAGGGTGTTTAAAAAGACTATGGGAACATCTCCCAAAGAATATAGGCTACAACTGAAAGGATAATACGCTTAGGCTGATATTCCAGTTCATAAAAAAAGGCCGAAGCAAGAGCTTCGACCTTTTGTATCGTTTTTACTTACGAATGTGTCCGTCCCCAAAGACATAATATTTATTGGTGACCAACTGCTTTAGGCCCAAGGGACCGCGGTGGTGCAGTTTATCCGTACTAATGGCCAGCTCAGCACCTACCCCCATTTGTCCGCCGTCTGTAAAGCGAGAGGAAGCATTGTGGTACACCGCCGCACTATCTACCTGCTCCATAAAGCGTTGGGCATGTTGGGCATCTTCGGTCATAATCACGCTGGAGTGACGTCCGGAGTGCTCGTTAATTTTGGCAATGGCCGCATCTAGATTATTGATGCCACCGATCACAATCTTCATGGCCAGGAATTCTTCTGACCAGATATCGTCTCCTTTGATCTTTGGGCAGTCACTGTATTTAGCGATTTCCTCATCAACCAGTACTTCTACATTAAGTTTTTGCAGGAGGTCAACCAATTCCTTCACCTTGGCTTCGATTCCAGGTGTATCCGTATTGATCAGCACCTTATCCAGGGCATTACAGGCGGAAATCTTCTGCGTTTTGGCATTGACAATTACCTGTAAGGTTTGCGACCAGTCGGCATCCGGTGCCACGTAGAGGAAATTATTACCCCGGCCACTGACCAAGACGGCACAGTTAGCGTGGGCCTTTACAAAATTGATCAGACCTTCTCCGCCCCGTGGTACAATTAGATCTAAGGGTTCGGAAGGATTCTTAAGGAATTCTTGTGTTTCGGTTCGATTTAATTCCAGCATGGTGATCCAGGAAGTATCCAGGTCGTGTTCCTGTAGTGCTTCGTGCCAGCACCGTACCAGGATCTTATTCGAGTGATAAGCTTCTTTACCGCCTTTGAGGAATATTTTATTGTTGGCTTTAAAGGCTAAAACGGCTGCTTCGATAGTCACATCGGGTCTCGATTCGTAGATGATCATGATGTTTCCGAAAGGAGCGGTACGATTAATGATCTTTAGACCAGTATTTAACACGACGGAAGAGATTTCGGCTCCTACCGGATCTTCCTGCTCTCGTACTTCGCGAATGGATTTGATCATTCCGTCGACTTTGGCATCATTGACGACCAGTCGATCGTATAGTGCCTGATCATCCCGAGAGAAGTTATCCAGATCCTTTTTGTTCGCGGCCAGGATATCTGACCGTTTTTCGTCAATAATCCGGATCATACTATCTAATACGGCGTTCTTTTTCTCGGTGGATAACAATTGCATAGTTCTATATTTTTTAGGAATTACCGAGCTGTCGATAAATTCGGCAATTCGAAGATTCAATAATTAAGCTTACTGATCAATTACTTTGGTGCCTACCTGCTTACCTTCGACGATATCCAGGATGACATTATCCCTCTTGCCGTTGGCAATAAAGGTGGGGATATTTTTTTGGGCCAGCATTTTGGCGATTTTGATCTTTGACTTCATGCCGCCACGTCCTTCCCCTTCTTTCTTATTGGAGGCTTTGACGTACCGCTCTACGTTTTGATCGGGGGTTACCCTTTTGATCAAATCGGAGTCATCATCTTCAGGGTGTCCGGTATAGACGCCGTCAATGTCGGTCAGTAGGATCAATTTATCAGCGTTGATTAGTTCGGCTACCAGTCCGGCCAGTTCGTCATTATCTGAGAACATAGACATCGTTAGTGATACGGCATCATCTTCGTTGGCGATGGGGATGATCCCTTCTTTGATAAGGCCTTCGTAGCAATTGATCATATTCTCCCGGTATTTACCAGGGTCGAAGTCTCTTTTTGTTGCTAACACCTGCGCGCAACGCATACCAAACTTCTTAAACATAGAGTAATACATACGCATCAGGCGGGGTTGGCCGACCGAAGAGAAAATCTGGCGCCGTATCGATTTATCCGTCGCACTACATTCTCCAATCACTTCCTTACCGGCGATGGTAGATCCGGAGGAGACCAGTACGACACTAACCCCTTCCTCGTAGAGATGGGCAATTTGCTTCACTAAACTGTCTAAGACAGGTAATACGATTCGATTGTCTCGATTGGTCATTACATTGGTACCGACCTTTACGACAATTCTTTGATTTTTTGTACTCACTTTTTTGGATATTGGTTTGTTCGGGTTATTACTTTTATTATGATTCTTTTCCAAGTTCTACTGCTCGATCAAAGGCCGCGTAGGCCGCACTTTTAATCAACTCGTTGACATTGTTGCCTTCCATATCATCGAGGGCAGCCTGTGTAGTCCCCCCTTTAGAAGCAACGCGATCCATCCATTTGGTTGGCGTCAGGTTAGATTCCTGGAATAAGGTGATTGCTCCTTCAAAGGTATGGCTAACCAGCACTTTGGAGTCGTTGTCGGAGAAGCCCATTTTTTTGGCTGCTTCCAGCATAGACTGCATAAAGTAAAAGACATAAGCCGGGCCACTACCAGAGATACCCGTTGACTTGTCTATAAAATGCTCGGTATCAACGTGAATAGATACACCCGTCGTATCTAACAGGTTGCGGATCATTAGCAATTCCACCCTGGAGACCGCTTCCGATTCGGTAAAGGAAGTTACCCCTTTGCCGACTTTAGCTGGTAAATTGGGCATGGTCCGGACCACTTTTGGGACCCCAAGCATGGATTGGATACTTTCGATCGTTACGCCCGCCATCATGGAGACAAATATTTGCTCCTCATTAATGTAGGGCCTCATCTCCTGGAAGAGTGCCTCGCAGTGGTAAGGTTTTACGGCAACGAATACGATGTCTGCTTCCGGCAGACAATTCTCCACTTTATCAAAAACTTCAAATTTTTGAGTAGCTTCCAGTCGTTTGATGGTTTCCAGACTTTTGTCCAGTACCATCATTTTACGGCGATTGAGTAAAGGGGACGTAGACATACCTTCTGCGAAGGTAAATCCCATATTACCTCCGCCAATCATAAGTACTTTCATTTCGTTGGTTTAAAAAGTCGTTTTCGTGTATTTAGTACAATAAGTACCCTTACTGTACAAAAAAATAGACAAACTTACCACTTTAGAAAGCCCTTCTTTTAAATAAGTTCGATACCGAAGCCAGATAAATGATTTGGGTAGAGTATTCCATCGTTTAATTCGAAGCCTCCCCGAAAGAGATCTTCGGCCAGATCAAGGCTACCATCCAGGTCAATATAGCGGGTGGCCGGGCAGGCCAGCGCGGCGTGTAAAGCTGCCGTAATGCTTACAATACTTTCGTCAAAACAACCCCAGAACAGCTCTACACCCGCATTTTGGGCAATATTGGCAATCTCAAAAGCACCGAGCAGACCACCGCACTTCATGAGTTTAATGTTAAAAATACCGCAAGCCCCAGCCCCGTCGATCAGCTCGAGCGCGGATGCTGTGTTTTTGAGCGATTCATCGCAGGCGATTTTTACTTTTAGTTCTTCGGGTAGTGTTTTCATTTCCACTTCGGTCCCAATTGGCATGGGTTGCTCAATCAGTTCTAATTTGAGTTTTTGAGTGGCTTTATGGAAAGCAATGGTCTGATTGGAGGAATAGCCCTGGTTGGCATCGACGCGCAGGTGTAGGCTGTCGCCAAAATGCTCCCGGACTTTGGTACAGCGCTCGATATCTTGTTCGAGCTCAAGCCCGGTTTTGATCTTTAGTACTTTGAAGCCTTGTTGCTGGTAAGATTTGGCATCTTCGAGGGTTTCTTCCACGGATTTAATACCAATGGTTACGGAGGTGGGCAGTGGTTTTACCTTTTGGCCATAGAATTCCAGGATTGGCACATCCAGATATTTGCCAAAGGCATCGTGCAGGCCAATATCCAGGCAGGTGACCGTACCGGAGTGCTGCGGGAAGGCCTGCTTTACTTCGCTGATCAGTTGGCGGAAATGGCGAATATCCCGCCCAACCCATTGCTGTACGGTATCAGATTGTAGATTACGGATACTGTCTTCGATGCTTTCGCCAATAACGTGTTCGGAGGCAGCCGAAGCGCCAAAGCCCACGGTGCCATTTGCCAGTTCGATTTCTACAAAGGCCAGTTCAGCTACTTCCGTAGTCTGGAAGGCAATGGTGTACGGATTGGTCAGTGGTATGTCGCGGCGGTAGGCGCGGATGGCGTTTATTTTCATGTGTATGTAATTTTAGTAAAGTTTTGTTTTTTAATAGTTATGTAGTGCTTAAGCTTAGGTTGAATTCGAAGGTTATAGGTTAAAGTCCCAAGGTTAAAGTCATGTCACATTTTAACCTTTACCCTTTTTACTTTATCCTTTTGCCCAGAGCAAATCCCCTATATTCATCCGCGTTCTGGTGCGCCTTAGGCGCATGGCCATTTGGCCACATAGCTACCCGACCACCTGAATATTCCCGCGTCTCAGCGGGGAGTTTT
>Ga0102940_1000130_pt1 | contig 51185 bp, 41 predicted proteins | sample SalPonR2_C_D1_MG_FD_78215 | JGI IMG/M metagenome (GOLD analysis project Ga0102940, IMG submission 78215) | Salt pond soil microbial communities from South San Francisco under conditions of wetland restoration - Salt Pond MetaG R2_C_D1_MG | ecosystem: Environmental > Aquatic > Marine > Intertidal... | reverse complement strand
TATAGATGGGGTGTAGATGGGATATAGAATGGTAAAATCTGGTGCCTGGATGGCAATGGTGCTGGTGCTGGTATTTTCATATCAGGCAGATGGTGGACCGAACCCCTCTGCCCTTGAGCCTATTCCCTCGCTTGTCCAGAGCATTCAATTTCCAGAAGATATCATTTTCTGCGGCACCCGGATTCCCTTAGAAGATCCCCAGGTGAAGGCCATGCTGGAAAAAGAGATGCTCCTGGCCCTGTGGGACAGACCCCAGGTGATCCTGTGGATGAAAAGGGCTGCAAAATTTTTTCCCCATATCCAGCAGATACTGGCCAAAGAACAGATGCCTGACGACCTGAAATATGTGCCGGTGATTGAAAGTGCCCTGCGGCCCCATGCCAGATCTTCTGCCAATGCCGTGGGATACTGGCAGTTTTTAAAGAGCACCGGCAAGCGGTATGGATTGCGCATAGATGCCCATGTGGATGAGCGGCGCAATATTTTCACGTCAACAGAGGCTGCCAGCAGGTATTTGAAAAAATTGTTCGCACAATTCAATTCCTTTGTTCTGGCATTATCTGCCTACAACATGGGCGAACACGGGCTTGCTGTGGAGATTGATATCCAGCAGACCAGCAATTTTTTTGACCTGTATCTGCCCCTTGAAACCCAGCAGTATATTTACAAAATCATTGCTGCCAAGCTGATTCTGGAAAATCCCCAAAAATATGGGTTTGATCTGGCACCTGCTGATCTGTATCCAGTGTTCACTTTTTCACAGCTCAATATATCATCACACAAGCCATTGCCCCTTGTTCTCATTGCAGAGGCCGCAGGCATCTCCTTTAAAACCCTGAAAACCATGAACCCGGATATCAGGGGATATTATCTGTCAGCCGGCCAAACAACCCTGCTGGTTCCCAGGGGCCGTGAAAAAGATTTTGCCCCGCGGTTTGCTGATCTGCATGAACAATGGCAGAACCGGGTGCATAAGCAGTTCCACATTGTAAAACCGGGTGAGAGTCTGATCAGTATCGCCAAACAATACAATATATCCCTGGCTTCACTGCTGCGGCACAACAATATTTCTTTGAACACAGTGATCCATCCAGGTGACAGGCTTGTGATCAAATAGAGGGATTGGTGCCGGTGTCCTGGCTGAGATCATCGCCCGGGTTCTCTTTTTTGGATTTTTGCTGCTTTTTAAAACAGATCCGGTCCTCCCGAATGATGGCACACAGTTTGGGATTATGCAATTCCCTGCAGGTTGAGTGATTGTACAGGGGGCATTCAGGGTGTTGTTTGGACATGTCGGTTCCTTATGTCAATGGGTGGTCCGGCAGATATGTATGTATAACCCAATTGGCGTAAGAGTTCAACCCAATTTTCCCCGCTGTTACCACCGGCTAACGCTTTCATACTTTGTTGTGCCCGCCAGGGCATGGCAGCTACTGGTTCAGGGTGCCTTCGGATATGGTATCGGGAACAGGCACCGGGGTGTCGTCCAGCAGCTGTTTGGGTGATGTGTTCCCGGATTCGGCTGCTGTTTTTCCGGATTGGTTGTCCATGGGCATCCCTGCGGCAGGGGATGGATTTTTCAGTTTTTCCTGCAGGTCTGCAATGGCTTTTTCCACAGCGATTTCCAGGGCTGCGAATCGCTGGGCCAGCTCTTTTCTGGAGATGATCTGTTTTTCCACATCTTTTATCTGCTTGTCCAGAAGACTGACTTTTTTTTGCAAAGTCTGAAATTCCTTCATCCTTTTATCCAGGGTTTGTTCAAGGTTGTCCATGGGGTCTTTGAGGGATGTTATCTTTTTTTCCAGACCATTGAGGGTTTTTTCAAATGCAGCCTGATTTTTCTGGACAATTTCTTGAAGCGATGCATTGATACGCTCCATCTGCGCCACATTGGTTTGGTCCTGATTCGCGTTGTTCCGGATGCGCTGGTCATGTTTGGCCAAAGCAGCATCCAGGCGTGCAATGGTTGTATCGAGGGTGGCTGTATCCACTTTGGCTGTGATAAGTTTTGCTGTCTGGCGCTCAAGGGATTGCAGCTTTTTTTCCAGAACCGGCAGTTTTTCATCCAGATCAAACCGGTTTTTTGCAATTCTCACATCCAGGGCGTTGAGTTTTTCTTCCGCCCGGCGGGTGAGGGTTTCCACCTGGTTTGTTTTGGAAATATCCGCATCCACCACCTGATCCTTGATGTCCAGGTAAATGAAAAACAGCACCACGCCGATGAGTACGGGCAGTATCACCGAAATAATGGTGACCCGGTTGGACAGTTTGTCAATTTTCAGGGTATTGAGTTCCTGAAGATAGGAAGAGGAGGCAATACTGTCCGCGTCTTGTTCTGACAGATCAGATGCTTCGCTGTGAAAATCTTTCAGGCTCATGGCATATCTCCCTTCTTGTATCTTCCAAATACGGACATCTTATTCCCACTCAATGGTTCCCGGTGGTTTTGATGTGATATCATACACCACCCGGTTGATATCATCCACTTCGTTGATAATCCGGTTGGATATTTTACCCAGAAGGTCATGGGGCAGTTTGGCCCAGTCCGCTGTCATGGCATCGTTGCTGGTCACCGCCCGGATGGCCACGCAATTGGCAAAGGTTCGTTTGTCGCCCATGACGCCCACGCTTTTCACGGGCAGAAGCACGGCAAAAGACTGCCAGAGTTTTCTGTAAAGGCCGGCAGTCCGGATCTCTTCCAGCAGTATGGTGTCTGCCTGTCTCAGGATGTCCAGGCGCTCCGGTGTGACATCCCCCATTATTCTGATGGCAAGGCCTGGACCGGGAAACGGCTGGCGCCATATCAAATCCTCATGAATTCCCAGTGTCAAACCCAGCTTTCTGACCTCATCCTTGAACAGAAGCTGTAGCGGCTCTATGAGTTTGAGCTGCATTTTTTCAGGAAGTCCGCCCACGTTGTGATGGGACTTGATGATGGAGGTGGGACCGCCAAACGCAGATCTGGATTCAATGATATCCGGGTAAAGGGTGCCCTGTCCCAAAAAACCGACCCCCGGGATGTTTTTTGCTTCCGCGTCAAACACCTGGATAAACAGTCTGCCGATAATTTTACGTTTGGTTTCAGGATCGGAGATCCCCTTGAGGGCCGCAAGAAAGGTTTTTCCGGCATCCACAAACTTGATGTTCATGTCCAGATTTGCAACCAGCCGTTTTTCCAGCTGTGTTTTTTCATTGTGCCGCAAAAGCCCGTTGTCAACAAATATACAGTACAGATTTTTTCCGATGGCCTTGTGGATCAGGGTGGCAGCTACGGAAGAATCCACCCCCCCTGACAGGCCCATGATTACTTTTTGATCGCCAACTGCATCTCTTATCTGAGAAATAGCCCCTTGGGAAAACGATGTCATGGTCCAGTTTTTTTTGCAATGGCATACATCAAATAAAAAATGTTTGATCATCTGTGTGCCGTTGACCGAATGTTCGACTTCCGGATGAAACTGGAGCCCATAAAACCGCTTCTGGTAATTTGCCACCGCAGCAATGGCGGTATTTTCTGTGGAAGCGGTCACCACAAATCCTTTTGGCAGATCTATGGCGCTGTCTCCGTGGCTCATCCAGCATGGAAAGGCGGGGTCCATTTCCTTGAACAGCGGGCATTCGGTTTTGATCTGCAGCCGTGCAAACCCGTATTCCCTTTTCCGGGCCCGCTGGATCACCCCGCCCAGGGCATGCACCATATAATGCATGCCGTAGCATATTCCCAGTACCGGGATCCCCAGATCAAACACCGCCGTATCGATGGCAGGACTGTTGTCTTCATATATACTGGAAGGACCGCCGGAAAGAATGATGCCTTTGGGATCGAGCGCCGTGATTCTGTCAAGGGAGATATCGGCCGGTTCCACCTGGCAATACACATTGTGCTCTCTGACCCGTCTGGCAATGAGCTGATTAAACTGGGATCCAAAATCAATAACAATGATCATATACCATTTTCCTGAGATTAATTTTTTGTAAACTATAATAGTTCCTATAAACAGCGGAAAATTGCAAGATGTTTTTCTGAATATTTGTTATAGGCATGCCAGGTTTTTGATTGTTCTACGCAGCACGCTTTCCCGGGCCCCGCCCCTGGTGGTGTCCTGTGCCCGACTCGAGATCTGCGGGTGCCTGTCTGCATAAGAACAATGAAGTGCAGCCACCCGCCCTCTGTTTGGGATCATCCCGGCAAAGTTTACCAGGCCCCCTTAAGGCTCTGACGGTCCGTTCACAGGACACCACCAGGGGCTCCCCATAGCGGGTACGCTGCTATGGCAAATATCCAGATGTTTTTATCTGGATCTTGCCAATATGCCTGTATTATGGTTTATTGGGCATAATAATTTTACCGCAGTCACATGATGATAATCGAACTTCACAACAAGGAGCATTCCATGTATTTAGCATCAGATTTAAAAAAAGGATTGAAATTTGAAATTGACGGCGATCCCCATGTCATCGTCGGGTTTGAGTTCAAAAAACCGGGCAAAGGCCAATCCCTTTATAAATGCAAACTCAAAAACATGATCACCGGGGCACAGTTTGAAAGAACCTACCGGTCCGGTGATAAATTTGAAAAAGCCGACCTGGAAGAACAGGAAATGGAATATTTGTATGCAGACAGGGATACCTTTTGCTTTATGAACACCAGCAATTATGAACAGATATTTCTCACCCGGAATCAGCTGGAGGATATTCTGGATCTGTTGAAGGAAAACACGGTATGCACCGTACTTTTGCACAATCAGAACCCCATTGGTGTAACCCTGCCCAATTTTATCAATCTTACGGTCTCCAAAACAGAACCCTGGGCAAAAGGAGACACGGCAACCGGCAGCACCAAACCCGCCACACTGGAAACCGGATTTGAAATTCAGGTGCCCCCGTTTATTGAAGAAGGCCAGCTGATCAAAATCGATACCCGCACCAAGGCATATGTCGAACGGGTCAATGCATAAAATTCAGGATCTGTGAGGGCAACCCCAGACCCACCCGTGATCACGGGTTTTGTTTTTCTTTATACCCGCATTTGGGGGTGAGGCATTTGAGGAATCTGCCGTCCCTTTTGGTTTCCTTTTCAACCAGAAACGGCGCATCACACTGGGGACAGGGTTTGTCCACCGGTTTGTCCCAGCATGCAAATGTACATTCCGGGTATTGTGAACACCCGTAAAATATTTTTCCGCGTTTGGATTTTTTTTCAACAATTCGGCCAGTGCATCCAGGCTCCATACACCCCAACCCGATATCCTGCCGGCCATTTTCCGACAGAATGGATTCGGTGTGTTTGCACTCCGGATAACCGGTACAGGCAAGAAACAACCCGTATCTCCCGTCTTTTTGCACCATGGGTTTGCCACACCGGGGACAGTCTTTGACCGGGGTGTTGTCCACCTGTTTTTCCACGATGCTGATATTGCCTTTTTCATCCCGGATATAATTACTGGTGAATGTACAGTCCGGATAGCCGGTGCAGGCCAGAAAATGCCCATTTTTTCCGATTTTGATATGCAATGGCTTATGGCAAGAGGGGCATGTCAGATCGGTTTCAATCCCCACCCCCTTTACACTGACCATATTCTGTCTGGCATTGTCCAGGGTACGGCTGAAGCCATCATAAAAGCGGGCCAGCAGGTCAACTTCTTCCAGGGTACCGTTTTCCACATCATCCAGGTTGTTTTCCATCTGTGCGGTAAAGGAAATATCCAGCAGATCAGGAAAAGAGGCCACCAGCAGATCATTGACAATAAACCCAAGCTCACTGGGAACAAAATACCGCTTTACCAGTTCGACATATCCCTTGTCCTGGATAACACTGATAATGGCGGCATAGGTGCTTGGACGGCCGATCCCGTTTTTTTCCAGTTCCTTGACAAGGGATGCCTCTGAAAACCGTGGCGGCGGTTTGGTAAAATGCTGGGCAGGGATGATTTTTTCCCGGGTTAGCGGTGCTTTTTCCTGTACATCGGGAAGTGACTGGATATCATTTTTTGATCCTGTTTCCGGTATATCATACAAGACCATGAATCCATCAAATTTCACTGTGGAACCACTCACGGAAAACAGATAATTCCCGGCCTTGATCATAATGGCTTTCTGGTCAATATGGGCCTGGCTCATCTGGGAGGCCACAAACCGTTTCCAGATAAGATCATAGAGTTTGAACTGGTCTTCGGACAGATATTGTTTGAGTTTTTCAGGCGTGTTGAATACAGAGGTCGGACGAATGGCTTCATGGGCATCCTGGACCTTGTTCTTGTTTTGAAAATACCGGGGCCGGGACAGGGCATATTCCCTGCCGTAATCTTGAAAAACAAGTTCCAGGGCATCCTGGGCCGCTTCCGGGGCGATGCGGGTGGAATCTGTCCGCATATAGGTGATAAGCCCTTCAGGGCCGTCAGTACCGATATCAATGCCTTCATACAACTGCTGGGCCACCACCATGGTTTTTTTGGCGGAAAACCGCAGGCGGTTGATGGCATCCTGCTGCAGTTTGCTGGTGATAAAGGGGGGCAAAGGATTGCGCTTGACGGTCTTTTTTTTGATCTCATCCACAAAAAAGGGGGTATTTTCAAGTTCTGCAACAATTTTCTGTGCCTGGGCCTCATGGGTGATTTTGGCTTTTTTCGAACCGATTTTCACCAGGGCGGCATTGAAACAGGGAGGGGCTTCAGCCAGCAGATCTGCTGTGATTGTCCAGTATTCTTCGGGTGTAAACTGGCGTATCTGCCGTTCCCGGTCACAGATGATTTTTACGGCCACCGACTGCACCCGTCCGGCACTCAATCCCCGCTGCACTTTCTGCCACAGCAAAGGAGAAATCTGATACCCCACCAGCCGGTCCAGTTTGCGCCTTGCCTGCTGGGCATCATATTTGTTTACATCCGGATCCATTGGATTTTGAAGGGCATCTTCAATGCCTTTTTTTGTCAGTTCGTGAATGAGAACCCGGTGAAATTGTCTGTTTTTTTTTTGTAAAATATCCATGATGTGGAAAGCAATGGCCTCTCCTTCACGGTCCGGGTCAGGGGCAAGAAAAATATCATTGCTGTCTTTGGCAATTTTTTTCAATTGGGAGATGACTTTGGCTTTGTCCCTGATGTTGACATATTCCGCCTTGAAGTTGTCATCCACATCTATCCCAAGGCTTTTGACCGGCAGATCACGGATATGACCGGCACTGGCAGCCACATTGTACGTTTTTCCCACATATTTTTTCAGGGTTTTTATTTTGGTGGGTGACTCTACTATGATAAGCGGTTTGCCCAAGGTTACTCCTTTACAATGGAAAAATAATTGCCGGGATGGTGCCTGACAACACCCTGCAGTTCAAGTTCCAGCAGGGTGGCGGAGACAAATCCGCTCTCCATCCGGCTATTTTCAATGAGGTTATCAATATGCTGGGGATAAACATCCAACAGCTGTATGATCTGTTTTTTAAACCGGCCTGTCACAGGGGAGGATACCGATTTCTGCACTGGGGCAACAGGTTTTTTTTCCAGGTGAACAAGATGGGACAGTTCATTTACCACATCTGTTTCATTTTCCACCAGTTTTGCCCCCTGTTTCAACAAAGAATGGGTGCCCTGGCTTTTCCGGGATCTGATACTACCAGGAACTGCAAATACCTCCCGGTTATATTCTGCTGCCAGTCTTGCCGTGATAAGGGACCCGCTTTTCTTTTGTGCTTCCACCACAATGGTGCCGCATGAAAGTCCGGCAATAATCCGATTTCTGACAGGAAAATTATACGGATATGGATCTGTGTCAAGTTTAAATTCTGAGATCACTGCCCCGGATTGTTGAATTTTATAAAACAAGGCTCTGTTTTCCCGGGGATAAATTTTTTTTAACCCGGATCCCAGAACAGCGATGGTTTTTCCTGTGGCAGCCAGTGCACCTTGATGGGCTGCCGTGTCAATGCCGCCTGCCATTCCGCTGACAATGCAAAACCCCATGTCAGCCAGTCTGCCGGCCAGATACCGGGCAGTGTCCATGCCGTAGGAAGAGGCATTTCTCGATCCCACAATGGCGATACAGGGATCATGCGGATCCAGCATACCCAGGCAGGTCAGTATCGGCGGGGGATCTGGAATGGTTTTCAACAGTTCCGGGAATCTTGCATCATGCAGGGTTACAATCCTGATACCCAGATCGGCAATCTGTTGTAATTCCCTTTGGGCCGCAGGAAAGTATTTTTTGGGTTGCAGGATGCCGGCAACCCCTTTGCGGGTAATACCATGCATCTTTTTCACGGCATCAGGGGATGCGGTCAAAACCTTGTCAGGGCTTCCAAAAGCCTGGATCAACCGGTTTATCCCCAGGTTTCCCAGAGAGGGAATTTCGCGGAGAACAAACCAGGGCAGGTATGTGGCGGCATCTGATTCCATGTGCCATCACGTTATTCAGACAGGGACAATTTTTTTTGGGCTTTATCAGCTGCAGGGGAAAAAGGGTATTTTCTCAGTACCAGTTTCAGATAATGGTGGGCCCGGTTGATATCGTCCATGGACAGGTAGGCATACCCGGTTTTCAAAAGGGCATCCGGTACTTTCCCCGCATTGGGGTAGGTGGTAACCAGTTCTTTGAACACCCCCACCGCCCGGGAATACTCCTTCCGGGAATAGTGGCATTCCCCCAGCCAGTAAAGCGCATTGTCAGCCAGGTTGTGATTGGGATACTGCCGGGCAAAGATGCGGAATGCCTGGCCTGCGGCCGCAAAATCATCCGCCAGCATCAGGCTTCTGGCGTTTTTGTATACTTGTGCCGGTACCGGGTCTTCTGGCGGATCAATGGCTTTTTCCAGTTTTTGCTTTGGTTTGTTCGCCGCAGCAGGCGGTTCTTTTTCAAGGGCGGCCATCTGCTGTTCCAGCCGGGTAATTTTTATTTCCAATGCATCAATGGCCTGATCTTTCCGGTCTATCTGCTGCTGCATCTGTGTCAGCTGATCCCGGGTCACCCTTTCAGAATCGGCTTCCCTGTCAGAATCAGCCGCAGTTGTCTGGGCATTTTCCCGGTCAGGGGGTGTTTTGGTTTTGAAAAACCGGGATGTGGAACAGGAAACCAAAAGAAAACTGATACAGATCAGGGCTGTGTATCTTGAAATTGTTGACCAGGCCATCATTTTTTTATCCTTTCCTGGCAGCAGCCAGCACAACCGGACTTGCAACAAATATGGAGGAATAGGTGCCGATGAGCACACCGATGATCATGGCAAAGGCAAAATTGTGGATGATATCCCCCCCGAGGAAAAACAGGGCCAGCAGGACAATCAATGTGGTGACGGATGTGAGAATGGTTCTGGACAGGGTCTGGTTGATGCTTTGGTTGAAAAGACCGGGAAGAGCGGTTTTAGAGGATTCTCCCTTGATGTTTTCCCTGATTCTGTCAAATACGATAATGGTGTCATTCAATGAATATCCGATAATGGTCAACAGGGCCGCAATAATGGGCAGGGAAAAATCGAGTTTGAAAATGGTAAAGATGCCCACTGTGATGAACACATCATGGATCAGGGCAATGAGCGCCCCCATGGCAAATTTGAGCTGGAGCCGCCAGAACAGCACCAGCGAGACCACAAGGGCCCCTGTGATCAACACCGGCATGCTGACATTGAAAACCGACAAAAAATAGACGGCTGTCATCAATGCCCCGGCAGTCACGCCGGACAGTATCCATTTGAGCTCAAACCGGCCGGAAATATAGATGGTGATGAACAAAAGAGAATAAAAAATGGCCAGCAGCGCCTTTTTTTTCAGTTCATCTCCCACCTGGGGGCCAACCATCTCCATACGTCTGATTTCAGGGGTCATACCGGTCTTCTGCTGGATGGCAGAGGACACTGCCTGGCCAAGTCCTTTGTTGACTGTTTCACCGCTGGCAGTGCGGATCAAAAATTCATGGTCGGCCAGTTTTCCGAAATCCTGGACAGATACATCTTTCAGATCCAGCCCGGCCAGGCTGTCTCTCACCTGGGCAATGGAGATATTCCGGGTAAACTTTACCTGAATCAGGGTCCCGCCGGAAAAATCAATGCCGTAGTTGGGTCCTTTGTGAACAATCAGTCCTATGATACCGGTGATGATGAGTATGGCGGAAAATACAAACCCGATTTTCTGCTTTCCCAAAAAATCGATGTTGATATCAGATTTGATCAGCTGCATTATGTCAGTTCCTTTATATGCTCAAAGTAGAAACGGTTTTTTTCTGTAAGATATAGTCAAAAATGGACTTGGACAGCACCAGGGCGGTGAACAGGCTGGCAACAATACCAAGACCTAATGTCACGGCAAATCCCTTGACAGGACCTGTGCCGAATTGAAACAGCACAATGGCGGCAATCAAGGTGGTGACATTGGCATCCAGAATGGTCAAGGTGGCCTTTTCAAAGCCTGCATGGACTGCCGCAAGTGGTGTTTTTCCCCACCTGATCTCCTCGCGTATCCTTTCAAAAATGATCACATTGGCATCCACGGCCATGCCGATGGTCAGAATAATGCCGGCAATACCCGGGAGGGTCAAGGTGGCCTGAAACGCAGCCAGTCCCCCGCCGATAAGAATGATATTCATCACCAGGGCCAGATCTGCAACCAGGCCGGCCCCCTTATAGTATATGGCCATGAACAAAAGAACCAGTGCACCGCCCACTACCATGGAGATCATTCCCATGCGGATGGAATCCGCTCCCAGGGTGGGACCAACTGTTCTTTCCTCGATGATGGTGACCGGTGCGGGAAGTGATCCGGCCCGCAGGGCAATAGCCAGATCCTTGGCTTCCTCCATGGTGAAATTTCCGGTAATAACGGCCTTGCCGCCGGCAATGCGGTCCTGGATAACCGGTGCCGAATATACGGTATTGTCCAGTACAATGGCCAGCCGTTTTTTGATATTTTCACCGGTGATCCGGTCAAATATTCTTGCCCCTTTCCGGTTGAATTCTATACCCACCTGGGGCTGCTGAAACTGATCGAATTCCACCCGGGCATCCACCAGAAGACTGCCGTCCAGCAGTACCTGTTTTTTGATCACATGGGGGATTTTGGCGGCACTGCCGGTGGCGGGATCTGTTTTGTTCTCATACAGAATCTGGCTTCCCACAGGCAAGGATCCCTGAATAGCAGCTTCTGCACTGATTTCCTCATTGACCAGTTGAAATGTCAGCTGGGCGGTTTTGCCGATCAGGTCCTTGGCACGTTCCGGATCACTGATACCCGGCAGCTGAAGCAGTATGCGATTCTCCCCCTGAATCCGGATGTCAGGTTCTGAGACACCAAATTCATCAATCCGGTTCCGAATGGTTTCAAGGGCCTGTTCCGTGGCCATCTTCCGTATCATTTCATTTTCATCATCCGGCAGACTGAGCTGAAAATTGGTGGCATCCCCCCCGGCCGGGGCGGTATCCACCGCAAGATTGGAGAAATCTTTGGAAACAATTTTCTCAAATGCCTTTTTTGTTTCCCTGTCCGGCAGTTCAGCCAGGATGGTGTTGTTTTCCTGTCGGGTGATGCCCATATGTGTGATACTGTTTTTTCGGAGTTCTTTTTTCAGTTCATCAACGGTGCGCTCCAGTTCAGCCTCTACCGCCTTGACATTTTGAACCTCCAGCACAAGATGCATACCCCCCTGCAGGTCAAGCCCCAGATTGATTTTTTTGTGGGGCCAGGTGTTGGTGAAGGTCGGCAGCAGAAACACAACCGCTGTGATGAGAACGCCCAGGATCACTATGCGTATTAAGGTAAATGGTTTCAATCTTCAGTTCTCCTGCGCATTGGATTATTTCTTTTTGTCGGATTTGTCATCGGTTTCAGTGTCAGAAACAAGGGCCGCCACATTGCCGCGGGAAATTTTGATTTTGACTTTTTCGGCAATTTCTAGGCCAATGGTTGTGTCATCAATGGCAATAATGGTGCCGTAAATGCCGCCGGAGGTGATAATCCGGCTCCCTTTTTTCAGGTTTGCAATCATCTCTCTGTGTTCTTTGGCTTTTTTCTGCTGGGGCCGGATTAACAGAAAATAAAATATGGCGAACAGAATAATGATGGGCAGAAATCCTGCAAGTCCGCCAGCTGCTTGTCCTTCATTGGCGCCCATGGCAAATGCTGTAGCAATCAAAATAGATCCTCCTTAAAAAATTAATGGTAAAAAAATATAAAAATAATATAGTTATGCTGTTTTTCACGGTTCCGAAAAAGGAACCCAGATGGTTCTTCCGTCAAAGTGAATCTGATTAACCGTCTCATAGTTGATTTGCGTAAGCAGTCCGAATATTTCCCCTATATTGTAGATCACTATCTTGCTCAAAGGCGCCAGCAGGTTGATATCAGGCACAATCTGTTCATCGATCAGATTATAAATGATGACCATGGTTTCAGAAAATTTTAAAATTTTGCCTACACCTGACGACTTGCCCCGTTTCAGCGGCTCATCAGCATCCTGCGCCACTGCAACTCCCCGGGAATCATAATATTCTTTGAGGATATGAAAGTGAATATTCCAGATATTGTCTCCGGGCTGAACAACATAAATGCCATACTCTTTGATGCTTTCCGGAACCGTTTGCTCCGATTCCATGATACGGGATTCAAAAATCCGGTTGTTTTTGACAGAGGCTTTTTCCAGGACATCTGCCATGGACACTTTTTTCCCGCCCAAAACAAAGGACTCATCCGATCTGACAACCATGTCCAGACTCTTTTTGATGCCCAGGGCCTGCAGTCTTTTTTTCATCATCTGATCCACAGGCGTGTCCGGGTTCCTGTCTGTCAGCTCAGTATAATCAATGACAGGGACCTGTTGTATTTGTTTTTCCACCACATCTGGTCCTTTTCCCACAGGGGCTTGCATATCATGATGACCAGAAAGGGCTTGTTTTTTGGGGGTATGTTCCATTGTTTTATCCGCTTCATCCCGGGCATTATAGGTGGGCGCAGCCGCCTGTTTTTCATCAGCATCCTGATCTGTTTCAGCATCCAGAAACAGGTACGCGGCAACCAGGACGATGCAGAAAATTGCCACGCCCACGCGTATCAGGTTCTTTTTTCCGGAAGCTGTTTTCACAATTGCGTTCTCCTTTGTGATACGGTTGAAGTTGCTTTAGATACACAAAAGATGTGCTGATGTCAAGAACAGGCCATACCTGATCCGTCAGTCATGGGAGGTAATTCGGCTCTGGCCGGAAACAAGTTCCGGATCGATTTCAACCGTAATGGAAACATTGCGTTTGGCTTCAATGTCAATGAGTTCCTCGCGCTTTTTGTTAAGCATGTAATAGGCAACCTCCCGGGGTACAAGCGCCTGGACCTGCTTGTTTTCGGTCTTCAGGGTTTTCAGGTTCAGCTGCCGCAGAATGGCAAGCCCCTGTGTCTCTACGGAGGGTGTCTGGCCCCGGCCGTTGCAGTGCCTGCAGGTTTCATAACTGCCAAAGGTAATGGAATGGCGGATACGCTGTCGGGACATTTCCAGAAGCCCGAAGGCGGTGATACCGCCAACCTTTGTTTTGGCTTTGTCAGATTTCAGAAATTTTTTCAAGTTTTTGGTGATATCCGCCTTGTGCCGCCTTTCCTTCATGTCGATAAAATCCACCACAATCAGACCGCCCATGTCCCGCAGCCGCAGCTGCCTTGCCACCTCTTCGGCTGCCTCGAGATTGGTATGAAAAGCGGTTTCTTCAATATTGCGGCGTTTGGTGGATTTGCCGGAATTCACATCAATGGATACCAGGGCTTCTGTCTGCTCGATCACCAGAAATCCGCCGGATTTTAACGGGACCTCCCGCTTGAAAATGGAGGCAATCTGTTCCTCCAGCTGGTATTTGGTAAAAATGGGTTTTTCCCCTTTGAAAAATTTGACAATTTTTTTCTGTTTCGGGGCGATCATGGCCATGAATTCTTTGACTTCCCGGAATGTATCAGGATTGTCAATGAGAATTTCAATAATATCGGTGGTGAAATAATCCCGCAGAGATCTCACAGCCAGGCTTTGTTCCTTGTAGAGCAAAGAAGGGGACGTATTGTCAATGGCCAGTTTGTCAATATTTTTCCATACCCGCATCAGGTATTTGAGATCAGCCGTCAGCTGGGTTTTGGTGGCATTTTTACCGGCGGTTCTTACAATCATGCCGAACCCTTCCGGAATATCCATGGCTTTGAGAATCTTTGCCAGCCGTTTTCTTTCCTCCTCCTCTGCAATTTTCCGGGAAACCCCCTTAGTGGTACTTCCAGGCATGAGAACAGCCAGTCTGCCGGGCAGAGAGATAAAGGTCGTGAGCATGGCCCCTTTCTGGCTTATGGGGTCTTTTACCACCTGCACGATAAGTTCCTGTCCTTTTTTGATCAAATTGAACAGCGACTTGTCCCGGGTTTCCACTTCCTGAAAATAGTCCTGGTGGATCTCGTTTTTCTGTAAAAAGCCGTTTTTTTCCGCGCCATAATCCACAAAAACCGCCTGAAGGCTTTGTTCCACTCTGGTGACAATGCCTTTGTAAATGTTGCCCTGGGTGACTTCCTTGGCACGGGTTTCAATGTGAAACTGGTCCAGCTTGTTGTCGATGACTGCGGCAATCCTGCTGACATCAGGATCCTGCGCATTGATCAGAATTTTTCTCGTCATTTTTTTTCTCATCTTAAAAATTGGGGTTGATCCCCGGCGGTGACACTGTTTTTGTAAGCTATTTAAGTTGCCACAGACAAGGAATTTTTTTCTTTTTCTTCATATACCGTTTTTTGACCTGCATCCACTGTAAAGTTTCAGGAAAAATCAATCTGTTTGAGGATGTCATAATAGGTAAGAACCCGCTCTACATAGTGGACCGGTTCCCATCCCCTGGCATACCCATGTTTTGTCTTTTTGTAGATGGCCGGTTTTGACAGCAGGGGCAGTGTTTTTTTCAAAGATTGCCAGACCAGGGGATTGAGTCCTTTTTGTCTGGCTATGGCCATGGCATCCTGCACATGGCCATAGCCCACATTATAACTGGCCAGCGCAAACATCATCCGCTGGTGTTCATCTTCCATCTGATGAAAGCGTTCATACATCCGTTTCAGGTAAGTGATGCCGGCCTTGATGCTCTGTTTTGGGCTGGTGCGGTTTTTAATGCCCATCTCCCTGGCAGTGGTATGGGTGACCTGCATGAGGCCTTTAACGTTGGTGAAACTGGTTGCATCAGGATCAAACCGCGATTCCTGGTACACGACAGCTGCCATCAAACGCCAGTCAAAGCCGTGTTTCACCGCTTCCGCTTCAATGATTTCCTGAAATCTGGGCAGATGGGTTTTCATCCGCTCGTGAAATGTTTTTGCCTCTGATACGTCAAAATTTTTTGTGTTGCCATAGTGTTTTTCTATGATCTGTCTGAGGATGCCTTTTTCTTTGGCATACAGAAAGAATCGGTTGATTTCCGTGAGCATTTCCATGTCATTTTTGCGCACAGCCCAGGCAAGCGATTCTTTTTCCTGGACAGGGATACCGATACGGATATCCGGAAAATACCGCTGGTTCAACAGGGCAATGTTGGAGTCTGTAATGGTGAATTTGATTTCACGGTCATTGACCATGGCAATGAGATCTTCTGTGGGTATATTGTCATGGAGAATATACTGTATGTCAATGCCGGATGCCTTAATTTCCTTGAGCCGGGAATGGTAGGAGGTGTTTCGCCTGACATGGATGGTCCTTCCGGCAAGGTCTGCCATGTTTTTGGGACCGAATATGAGAGAGTGGTGAATAACCCGCTGCTGGATACTCATGTAGGGAATGGAAAATGCCGCTTGTTCCAGACGTGCTTTTGTGATGGCAATTCCGGCGGCAATAAAATCCCCTTTGTCCTGGTGCAAATAAACAAACAGGTTGTTCCACCCCGGGGTTACAATATCCAGATCCACCTGAAGATACCGGGCAAATTCACGGGCCAGGTCAAATTCAAATCCGGTGGGTTCCTCTTTGTACAGGTAAAAGGTGTTGCTTGACCGGGTAGTGATCAGCCGCAGTGTGCCGGATTTTTTGATCCGTTCCACTGAACTGGCAGGCACACCAAGATTTTTGTGATGCAGAAGAAAGCTCAGGTAAACAAAAAAACAGCAGAGAATTACCAGATTTAAAAAAATGAAATATTTTTCATAAAAATGTTTCATTCAGCTCGATTTGGATGCCATTGATATTACCTCCACAGTGTCTACTTTTCGGTATCCCCTGGGCAGCAGTCTGCCCCTGTGGCCACGCATGCCGGTATAATCAGCCTGCCTGTCCACATCCAGGTGCAAAGAGTGCTTTTTGGCATGTATAACAAGATTGGAATGGTAAGGCAATATTTTTAAGAACTTGAGTTTTTCCGGGTCCGGGGATGTCCATTCTTTTTTGGGAATGGTGATAATTTTGTTTCCCTGCCCTTTTTTCAACCGGGGAAGTTCCTGTAAAGGAAAAATAAGCATTCGGCCTTTGGTTGTGACAGCAGCAACCGCATCTGTTTCCAAATCCAAAATCGGTTGGGGCCGCATGGGAACCGCATGTTTTTTGAGTGTGATCACGGATTTTCCGTTTTTAAAATGGGTGAGAAAATCTGAAAATTGTATAATGAATCCATATCCGCTGTCAGATCCCACCAGAAAATGGGTGGTACCGGTCTGGGACAGCATGCAGCAGATCCGGACATCCGGCTGCAAAGACAGATGCCCGGTCAGCGGTTCTCCATTGCTTCTGGCGGATGGAAGAACATGGGGGTACAGGGTATAGCTGCGGCCGGAGCTGTCTAAAAACACAATGGGCATGTCGCTTTGGGACCGCAAATGGCAGTGCAGATCATCCCCTGATCTGAACTTCACCTTCTGCGGATCGATGTCATGGCCTTTGGCCGACCGGATCCAGCCGTTTTTGGACAAAATGATGGTCACCGGTTCCTTTTCCATGACATCGGTAATGGAAAAGGCTTCTGCTTCCTTGCGCTTCTGGATGGGTGACCGCCGTTTGTCTCCGTATTTTCTGGCATCTGCTTTTATTTCATCAATAATATATGCCTTAAAGGCGCTTTTATCCTGCAACAGGGTTTCCAGTTTTTTTTGTTCATCTTCCAGATCTTTTATTTCCGAAAGCAGCTTGATCTCTTCCAGCCTTGCCAGCTGGCGCAGCCGGATATCAAGAATGGCGGCTGCCTGGACCTGAGACAGGCCAAATGCCTTCATCAGTTCCTGTTTGGGATGATCGGATTGCCTGATAATCTGGATCACCGCATCGATATGTAAAAAAACGATGCGCAATCCCTCCAGAATATGGCGCCTGTTCACCACCTTATCCAGGCGGAATCCAAGTTTTTTTTCCACTGTATGGAAACGGAATTCCAGCCATTCCAGAAGAACAGTTTTCAGGTTTTTAACCGCCGGCCGGCCGTTGATCCCTATCATGTTCATGTTGAAGGAATAGGATTTTTCCAGGTCAGTTGTCGCAAACAGATGGTCTGCAAGGGCGGTGAGATCCACCCGGCCGGACCTGGGAATTACCACCAGACGGGTGGGGTCTTCATGGTCTGATTCATCCCTGATATCACTGACCATGGGCAGTTTTTTTTCCGCCATCTGGGCGGCGATCTGTTCATGTATCTTTTCAGCCGACGCATGAAAGGGCAGGGCAAAATACACGATATCTCCGTCTTCAATACGGTATCTGGCCCGCATTTTCACCCGTCCGTTTCCGGTGTCATAAATGGCGTGGATCTCTTCTGCAGGGGTAATGATTTCCGCCTCAGTGGGAAAATCCGGTCCCTTGATATGTTTGCGCAGGGCTTCAAGGGGGGTGTTTTCATCCTCTATGAGCATTATCAACGCTTTTGCCACCTCCCGCAGGTTGTGGGGCAGAATGCTTGTGGCCATGCCCACGGCAATGCCTGTGGTGCCGTTGAGCAGCAGGTTGGGCAGCCTTGCCGGCAGCAGCCTGGGTTCTTGCAGGGTACCGTCAAAATTGGGGGCCCATTCCACCGTCCCCTGTTCCAGTTCATCCAGCAGAAGGCCGGCATACCGGGAAAGCCTGGATTCGGTATACCGCATGGCGGCAAAAGATTTGGGATCATTGGGATCCCCCCAGTTGCCCTGGCCGTCCACAAGGGGGTACCGCAATGAAAAGGGCTGTGCCATGAGCACCATGGCCTCGTAGCAGGCGGTGTCCCCGTGGGGATGAAATTTGCCCAGCACGTCTCCCACAGTGCGGGCTGATTTTTTGAATTTAGCCGTGGATGACAGTCCCAGCTGGCTCATGGAATAAACAATGCGGCGCTGCACCGGTTTGAGGCCATCCCCGATATGGGGGAGGGCCCTGTCCAGAATCACGTACATGGAATAGTTGAGATATGCTTTCCGGGTAAACTCCTGGAAAGCAATGTGTTCATACGCTTCCATTACGGTGGGTGACATCTGTTTCATATTATGTGATCTCTTCGATATTGCCCTGGGTTTCTATCCAGTGTTTTCTGTCTTTGGCCCGTTTTTTTCCCAGCAGCATGTCCATGATTTCATGGACATCATCCAGGGCATCTGCCTGTTTTACTGTCAATTGTACAAGTCGTCTGGAATCCGGTGCAATGGTGGTTTCCCTGAGCTGTACAGGGTTCATTTCCCCCAGGCCCTTGAAGCGCTGGACATTGATTTTCCCGGGTTTTTTTCTGCGGTTGATCCGTTTGATAATGCCCTGTCTTTCCGTGTCATCCAGGGCATAAAACACCTCTTTTCCCACATCGATCCGGTACAGGGGCGGCATGGCCATAAACAAATGACCGTTCCGGACAATTTTGGGAAAATGTTTTAATAACAGGGCACAAAGGAGGGTGGCAATATGCAGCCCATCAGAATCCGCGTCCGCCAGAATGCAGATTTTGTTATACCGGAGCCTGGAAATGTCTTCCTGTCCGGGCAGCACCCCGAGTACCTGGACAATGTCCCGTATCTCTTTTGATTCAATAATGGCGGATGCCGGCATATCCCAGGTGTTCATGATCTTGCCCCGCAAGGGCATGATGGCCTGAAATCGCCTGTCTCTGGCCTGTTTGGCTGATCCGCCTGCAGAATCTCCTTCCACAAAAAACAGTTCCCTGCGATGCAGGTCATCACTGGTGCAGTCTGACAATTTGGCCGGCAGAACCACCCCGTTGGCCGCCTGTTTCCGGGTGATTTTTTTGGATTTTCTCACCCTGGCCCTGGCATGATCCATGGCCTTCTCTGCCAGGGCCTCTCCCAGGTCCACATGCTGATTGAGCCAGAGGCTGAAGGCATCCCGTACCTGGAGATTCACCAGATTGGCACAATGGCGCGATGACAGCCGTTCCTTGGTCTGGCCGGAAAACTGGGCCTCGGACAATTTCACAGACAGCACATACCCTACATTGTTCCAGATATCCTCCGGAGCCAGAAACAGATTTTTGGGCATAAGATTCCGAAATTTGCAGAACTCCCGCAAAGATTCCAGCAGGCCGGATCGGAATCCATTGACATGGGTCCCCCCCAAAGGGGTGGGAATCAGATTCACATAGCTTTCTTCCAAGCCGGATCCTGCCTCGGTCACCCAGTTCACTGCCCACACAGCCTGGAAATCATCTGTCTGACAATGGCCGCTGAATGGTTCTGGAAACAATGTGTCATGGTGCTTGAGGTGCTCATTCAAATATTCATCCAGGCCATGGTCATACACCCAGGTGTTTTTTTCGCCTGTGGCGTCATTCAGAAAACTGGTCTTCAATCCCCTGCACAGAACCGCCTTTGACTTTAAGGCGGTTCTAATGGCATCCGGTGAAAAAGTGGTCCGTTCAAAATACCCGGGGTTTGGAAAAAATTGTACCCAGGTGCCGGTGGTATTTTCCCGGGTTTTTCCCACTACTGCCAAGTCCCGGATTTTGGTGCCGTTTTCGAACCCGATGGTATATTTTTTTCCTTTGCGGAAAATGGTGATATCGAGCCGGGAAGACAGGGCATTGACAACAGAGACCCCCACACCGTGCAGCCCGCCTGAAAACGCATAGTCTTTGTTGGAAAATTTGGCACCGGCATGCAGTCTTGTCATGATGAGTTCCACCCCTGAAATTCCCTCTTCCGGATGGATATCCACAGGCATTCCACGGCCGTTGTCCGTCACAAGGATACTGTTGTCTTTTTTCAGGATCACATCAATGGTATCGGCAAATCCGGCAATGGCTTCATCCACACTGTTGTCGATGACCTCAAAAACCAGATGGTCCGGACTGGTTGTGTCGGTATACATCCCGGGCCGGCGTTTGACAGGGTCCAGTCCCTTGAGGATCTCAATGGATTGTGCATCATATCCGCCGGCCCTGGCTTCTGGTTCTGCATGTGAATCAAATGGTTTCATATATTATTTTGAGTTGTACTATGGATGCTAATTCTTTATATTGGGTAACAGGTATAATTTGCTGGTGCATACAACTGATATAAAAATGACCATATACCACTTTTCATTAAAAAGGTAAAACATAACAAAATATTCTCCATGACCGATCTGTCCCCCCCATTTGATGAAAAAAACTATGATGTTCTATGGGCATCCCTGGATGAAGAACAAAAACGTGACCTGGTGACCCAGGCCCCCGGCTTTGCGCCATCACTGGGTATACTCCCGGTAATTGATGCGGTGCTGTCCTACCATTTTTCTCTTCGGAATCATGCCCAGAAGGCCATGGGCCTTATCCAGACAGAGGTCCTGTCCATGCTGAACAGCCCCGAAAAAAAGCAGCTGCACGCACAGGGACAAAAGGAGTCCGCCATGGTGTGTGCCCGGATTTATCAGCGGCTTACCTCTGACAAATCCCTGAACGAAAGCATCTATTTGTTCAAAACCCTTGTGGAATTTGGAGATACCGGGGCTTTTTTTGCATTTTCATCCATGCGCAATCATGTTGTCAGTGTGAGTGCCGTGCAGAAAACAATGTATCTGCTCACTGAACCCCAGCGCCTTTCTTTTGTAGACCAGTATCTTCAATCCTCCCCGGAAATCCGTCTGAAATTTGCGGCGGTTTGTAAAAAAATGCTTACCAGTATCCAGTCCCGAGAAGCGGTCATAGATTTTTTCGCCGGCCTGTTTGACCGGAAACGGGATGCAGATCCTTTTTTGAACAATATTCCCGAGACGTTGCGAAACCCTGACGCCCTGCTGAAAAATGAAATGCAGTCCCAGGCGCCGGTTGTCAGAATAAACGGCCTGAAAGCGTTGTCCATGCTGCAGGGGAAACTGCCCGAAGACCTGCTTATTTACATACTTGAAAATGAAGCGGTAAGAAAGATACGGGAAACGGTATACAGTTTGATTGAAAACGCCTCCATGGGACTGTATCCCCAGCTGTTTGATCCGGTTTTCCGATTGTTTGTAAAAGCAGACACAGATGAAGCCTTCAAGGCCTTCAAAGCCCTTATAGTTACAGGAAAAAAACCGGTTTACGACCTTATCGGCCAGGCCAGAAAATACCATCCAGACATTATGCCGGTTTTCCATGCGGAACTTGTTAACCTGTCCCGACTTTCCTTTTTCGTCATTCAGGACATTGCCCTGAACAAGTCCTTTTATCAGGAAACCAATTATGACACCAATCTGGCCTGTATCCTGGGCATGGTCAAAAAAAGACCGGAGCGGGTGCTCCGGATGTTAAAGGTTCCTGGCAGTATGCCTGTGAAAAAACAGGAACGCGCGATGTTCACATTCATGGAAAAAGCAAGGTCTCTGCTGGAACTGGAAAAACAGGACATCTCATTGTGGTTTGAAAGCCTGATCAACCGTTTACAGAAAGCCCCGGAAAAACAAAAACATATCTTTTCCGCTGTATTTCAGGATCCTGTCAAAAAAAAACTGGAAGCGCTCAAAGCGAACATTGCCCAGAAAACCATTGATTTTCAGGACCTGACCATTGATGGTGAAACCCTTTCCGGCCTGCGTTTTTCAGCATCTGTTATTTTTTTTAACGGCGCCACGCTGAAAAATTGTGACCTTTCCGGGTCTCACATGGAAAAGGCATTTTTCAAGCAGGCGATTCTCCATAACATTGACTGGTCCGGTGCAGAGATACACCATGTCAATTTTGATCATGCCGTGCTCATGCACATCAATGCCAGAAAAACCCGGTTTGTGAACTGCAGTTTCCAGGGCGCCAAACTGTTCAATTGCAATTTTGTCCAGGCAGATCTTCATGATGCCCAGTTCACCGGCGCCCAGATTTCCAAAACCGCTTTCACCCAGACCAATCTGACGGGTGCTGTGTTTTCCCATGCCAGGATATCCGGGGTTTCCTTTGCCACAGCCTGTCTTGACCATGCAGATTTTTCTTATGTCCAGTCCCGTTTTTCACGGTTCCCCTCCAGTGCCGGATCCATGATACGGTGTGAAGGGATTGCATACAATGCCAGACGGTATCAGCTCACCCTTACAGACCTGCCTTGGATGGAAAAATCCATTGCAGAAAAAATCAATCTGTTGATTTTCTGTGAATTTATCCATTACGGGGAAAACAAGTTCTTAAACCAGAACAAAATGAGCATACTCACGGCATTTGATGTTTTCAAACCCCCCCAGGCGGACTTTTTTCAGCTGGTCCCCCTTTTGCTGCACAAAAATATTGACCTGCCGGGCTTCCCGCCCATACACCCCAAAACACCCTGCGGCATTGCAGCGTATATCCCCTCCGGCACCACGCTGCAGGTGCTGGAGAAATTTACAGGTATCCACAAACACAGGGCGGAATACGTTTCTTCGCCCTGTATCGAAGGGGTTTTTTCCATGGGAAGCGTAGGGTCCCTGGCGCAGACCCATGCATCTGATATTGACTATTGGGTCTGTGTTCACGAGGAAGCCATGAATGCCCATGAACACGCTTTGTTTCAACAGAAACTCAAAATGCTGGAAAAACTGGCTGTGGAAAAATGCAAAATCCAGACCACATTTTTTGTTGTGGATATCCAAAAGGCAAAAAATAACGATTTTGGCGGATTTACCCAGGAAAGTTCCGGCACAGCCCAGTCCCGGCTGCTGAAGGAAGAGTTTTACAGAACCATGATCCATGTGGCCGGAAAACTGCCCCTTTGGGCAGTACTTCCCACCCCCATAAGCCTGAACTATTATCACATGATCTTGAACCAAATCAGCCGGCTGCCCGGATCGCACAGATATATTGACCTGGGGGATATCCATGCCATACCGGTGAATGAGTATTTCGGCGCCTCCATCTGGCAGATGTTCAAATGGCTCAAAAGCCCGTTCAAATCGGTAATCAAAATGGCGCTGCTGGAAAAATACATCTACTCTTACGGACATGAACCCCTTTTGTGCAACCAGTACAAAAATGTATGGATGAATGCAGGGAACCATCTGAAACTGGCGCAGAATGATTCATATATCATTCTGCTGAACAATCTTCTGGGCTATTACCGGTCTGCAGGGGATAGAAAATCCATGCACCTGATCCTTACCTGTTTCTTTCTGAAACTGGAGATTGCAAAGGGGGCTGATCTGGACCATACGGTTTTCGGGATGCGCAGACATCTGGTGACCGATTCCATTATTAAATGGGGGTGGAGCATGTCCCGCCTCTTTGAAATCGGACATTTCAAAGAATGGGACTACCAGCGGATCCACAGACTGTCCGCCTCCATTGAACGGTATATGCTCATAAAATACAACCAGGTAAAAAAAACCTTTGAAAGCCATTCCAGCGGACTGATGATTTCAGATGAAGACCGCCGGATACTGGAACGGAAGGTGGATATTGTTTTTCTGGAAAAACCATGCAAGATAAAAAAAATCCTGCTGATTTCCAGAGGTGAACGGTTGTTTTCACGGCTGCATATCCGATATCTTCCCGGGCATGACACACGGGTCAGATGGGAATTGTTTCACAAATCCGTAAAACTGCACCAAAGCATTGATGAATCACTGGTGCAGACCCAGACCATCGAGGAAATCGGGGCATGGCTTATCAACAACAACCTTTTTACAGCGCATACCGTTGTCAATCTGGTTCCCAATCCCACCCCGGTCACCCACGATGATATCCAGAAACTGTTCAATGCCATGTGTGTTTTTTTTGCCCCGCAGCAGCGGCAGGCATTGAATGTCAGCGAACTGAAAAAAAAGGCGCCGGATATCACCTGTATATTTATCAGCTTCAATTTTTATGCCCCCCGTCATGAAACAAAAATCACAGATTATTGTGCCGTGTATATCAATTCCTGGGGTGAGATGTTTTACCTTGCCGGAAATCCTGAACAGGTATTTGTTTCTCCAAAGATGGCCAAAAAAGAAATTCTTGAACGTCTGGGCTTACAAAAATTTCCTTTGAAAACCCAGTGTTATTTTTCCAGGGGACGGGCTGGATAGAAAGTGTCCAGGATTGACTTTTGGCCGGAAATCATATAGAAAAAGAAAACTTTTTTTGAAAATAAAGCGTGTGTGTTTGAAAAAAAATATACAATTGTCCCATAACAGCATTGTCATAAATGAGCTGGGGATGCATGCAAGACCTGCAGCCCGGATAGCAAAAATGGCCATGACTGCAGAAAATGACATCTGGCTTTCAGATGGTAAAAACCGGGTGGATGCCGCAAGTGTCATAGATATATTAACCCTTTGTGCTGCCAAAGGCGCATCTATTGATATTCAGGCGGAGTCTTGTGCAGATGTCCGGGTGGTGGAGAAGATCAAAATTTTTTTTGACGATGGTTTCGGAGAGTTGACAGAATGAATCGAAACAAACCCCGTGAAATGATCCTCAAAGGTATCAGCGGTTCCCCCGGCATCTGTATTGGGAAGGCTTATTTGGTGGACCGCGAAGGGGTCAACATTATTGAACGGTATTCGGTCTCAGGTGCCATGGTGCCCCGGGAAATTGACCGGTTCAAAAATGCCGTGGCAAAAGCCAAAAAAGAACATGCCCGAATAATACAAGCCCTGGACAAAGATGTCAGCGAGACCCTGAACATCCTGGAAACCCATATGGCGTTGTTCAAGGACAAGATGCTGTATGGAAAAACCATTGAAACCATTCAAAAAGAACGGATCAATGCGGAATGGGCATTGAGAAAAGTCGCCCGACAGGTGAAACTCATGTTTCAGCAGGTGGATGACCAGTATTTGAAGTCCAGAGTAAACGACATTGTTCAGGTGTCAGACAAAATCATGTCCTATCTGCTGGGTGCCCGGGATATCAACATTGCCGATATCAACAAACGGGTCATTATCGTTGCCCATGACCTGAGTCCGGCAGATGCCAGTCAGATTCAGCTGGAGCGTGTCAAAGGATTTGTCACCGACCGGGGAGGAAAAGATTCTCACACCGGTATTGTGGCCAAATCCTTGAAGATTCCTTCCGTTTTCGGACTGGCCCGGGCCACAACCAGCATCAACAATGATAACATCCTGATTGTGGACGGCTCTTCCGGTATCATCATCATCAATCCTGAAGAAGATACCCTGTTCAAATACGAAGAGCGTCTGGCCCGGTTTGAAGCCTACAGGGCGGATATAGAACGCGACAGCCATCTGCCGGCTGTTACCAGAGACGGAGTGGCCATTACCTTGATGGCCAATATCGAACTGGTGGAAGAGGTGGTATCTGCAAAAGACAACGGCGCTTCCGGTATCGGACTGTTCAGAACAGAGTTCCTTTATCTGGATCTGGAGCGGTTCCCCACAGAAGAAGAGCTGCTCGTCAAATACCGGGAACTGGTGGAGCTCATGAATCCCGAGCCGGTGACCATCCGCACCCTGGATATCAACGGTGATAAGTTCAATCCCTGTATCGACCCTGTGGAAGAGGCCAACCCATCTCTTGGACTCCGGGCGGTCCGGTTCTGTCTGGAAAACGAGGATATATTTGTCACCCAGATCAAGGCCATTCTCCGGGCTGCAGCATTCGGCAATCTCAAGTTGTTGATCCCCATGATTTCATGCATGGAAGAACTCACAGCTGTCAAGTCCGTTATCAACAAAGCGGTTTTGGAACTTGAACAAGAAGACAAGATATTCAACAAAGATATTGCCCTGGGGATTATGATAGAGGTGCCCTCTGCTGTTCTCATGGCTGATGAACTGGCGCGGCAGGTGGATTTTTTCAGTATCGGCACCAACGACCTGATCCAGTACTCCATGGCTATCGACCGGCGCAACCGCAGGGTGGCCCATCTGTATCAGGCCCTGAACCCGGCGGTGCTTAAAATGATCAAGATGGTCTTTGCTGCTGCTGAAAAAAACAATATTGAACTGGTGATGTGCGGAGAAATGGCTGGTGATCCCCTCAATATTCCTGTCCTTTTGGGTTTTGGATTGAAAAACCTGTCCATGAATCCGGCCTCGATTTCGGTAATAAAAAAGATGATAAGGGGTATGGATTTCCAAAAAGCGCAACGCTTTGCACAAAAAGTGGGCACATTTTCCACTGTCCAGGAGATCACCCGGTTTACCCAGGAAGAATACAAGGATATTCTTCCCTACAAAGAAATGGAAGAATAAGGCATGCCAGCTGATTATATTAAACTGATCGCCTCCAATAAAAAAGCCCGGCATAATTTTCACATTGATGCAGAATTTGAAGCCGGTATTGTCCTGGTGGGATCAGAGGTCAAGTCCATCAGGGAAGGGCGGGTCAGTTTTCAGGATTCTTATGCTGATATCAGACGGGGGGAGATTTTTTTGCGGCAGCTCCACATTTCCCCGTACAAATTTGCTTACAATGACAACCATGAACCCATGCGCACCAGAAAACTGCTGCTTCACAAATCTGAAATCTCCAAGCTTATCGGTAAAATCAAGGAAAGAGGTTACACCCTCGTGCCGCTGAAAATCTATTTTAAAAATGACAAAATCAAAGTACTGCTGGGGCTTGGAAAAGGCAAAAAACTTTATGACAAGCGCCAGAGCATCAAAGAACGGGATATCAAACGGGACATGGACCGGGACCGCAAAAAATATTCAGCCTGATATCGAACAGATATCTGACGGGTATCTGACTGGATATTTGCCATGCGTGCATCAGATTTTGCATCGTTTCATGGGGTGTCCTTGTCCCAAACCCGCCCCTTGAGGTGATCTGTAACCGGCCCGAGATCTTCCGGGGCCGGTTTTGCCAGCTATTTACAGCAAAGGGACAGATCAACCGTGTACGGTGCTATCATCCTGGCATGTCTGTCAACCCCTCCGGCTCTGACGGTCCTGTCACAGAACACCTCAAGAGGCTCTTTGCCAGGGACCTTGTGATACGCAATCCATTAGGGCAAATATCCAGGTATCTAAAGTGGATATTGACTTTTGATATGCATTCATTATAATATGTGTACATAATATGTAGTTCTGATCTTTTACAATCCGGGGGCGAAATGGTTTCGACGGAGATTTTGAAGCCCATGGTAGCATACCGAGTCGTTTGTCAGCTCGTAAACTTGGCAAAGCCTTAAAGATAATCGCAGACGATTATAATTACGCCGTAGCGGCTTAACACCCGCTGCCGTCCTCCTGAAATCCCTCTTGCAGATTTCAGGTATGGGCGTCGACTTTGCAAGACCGCTGATGGGGCTGCCTGAACCACATCAGTTGAATTTTTCAGGCTATACCCCGGGGTATCCCTCCTGAAGGAGACCCCTGGGCCAATATCAAAGTTCAGGATAAGTATGTAGAAGCCAGGGATGATGGTTTTCGGACGCGGGTTCAACTCCCGCCGCCTCCACCACTCTTTTGCAGTAAATTAAAATACGTATACGAATGCCTTTCTGTTCAATCCGGGAAAAGGTTTTGGCATGTCTATTTTTTTTGTCCTTTTTTTCGGCATCTGAATCAGGTTTGAACGTCCCGCATATTTTTCAACATCGGTAATATGGTTAATCGGTTTATGAACGGGTGATATGCAGCAATCATTATACAGAATTGTTCTCAAGCAGCTGAATTTGCAAAACACAGAACCGTTTCTTGCCTATCTTGTCCGGGAATTGCAGTTCTCCAGGGAAAAGGCGGCAGCGGTAATTGCGCATCACCCGGCCATCGTGTGTGATACCCCGCACAAGGAAAGGGCCGGCCGGATTACCAAACAGCTGAGGGCTATGAATGCCAGTGTGTCGGTTTCCCGGGTGATCGAGGATGACCAGTTTCCCTTTCATATCGATGAATTGCAGCTCAAGTGGATTTCAAAACTGTTCAATATGACCTTGCGGGCCGGGGTGGATACCGCCATGGTGTATGTGGTGGTTGACCAAGGAGACAACACAGATATTCCCCGATCCCTTCTGGGCAAGGAGGGGTATATTGAAAATGCCTTTCGGGACAGTGATTCCGTTTATGTGATTGAAGACAACAAAGTGCTTGTTTTCGGATTTACCACAGATACGTCCGGCCTGAAATACCTGGTTCCCAAAATCGGCAGTACCATCAAGGAACTGGTAGACAAAACCGCACGCATCAAAGTGGGTGAGGCTGTTTTCCCAAAGGATGGACATTCGTTTTCTGAAATGATCCAGGTGGCACTGACCCGTCTTCAGCCCTATGCTGATTCATTGCATGCACCGGGCGCCATTTTGGAATCGGGTAAGGCTGATGAAGGACCGGCTGGTGAAGGACCGGCCGAAACCACCAGGACATCGGTTTTAAAAGCCGAGGGCCTGTTGTTCAAACATGCCCGGGGCCGTTTGTTTCGTAAGCTTTTGGCAATGGATCAGCAAGTGATTTGGGCCGGGTTGTCCACCCTTCCCATTTCTGCCCAACGAAAATTTTATTCCCGGCTCCCCTTTAATTCTCCTTTGATTCCTTTCTTATCGGGCAAGATCAAGACCCAGAGCCCATCAGCCCCAAATAACCGGGCCGGCCGCACCATCAAGGAATTTGCCTTGAAAAGCGACATTGAAAAACAGTTGATCCATCGTAAAAACAGGCAGTCTGATGTCATTTCAAAATTGAACCGTGTTGAATCCTTGACCACCATCCCCTCTGTGGCATTGCAGCTGTATAACCTGACCATGGACCCTGATACGGAAATTGACGATATCAAAAGAATCATTGCGGTGGATCAGGTACTGACCCTGAAAATCCTTAAACTGGTGAATTCCGCGTTTTACGGCCTGGCCCGTAAGGTCAGTTCCGTAAAAGAAGCATCGATCATTCTGGGCAGGGATGAAATTATGAACCTTGCCTTTGGACTGAGCCTGTCCAAAGCCTTCACTGTCTCACATTTAGACGGATTGTTTGATCCCAAGCTTCTGTGGCATCATTCCATTGAAACTGCGCTGGTTGGGCAGTATTTGTGTCAAAACAAAAAAGCGTTTTCAGATCAGGGAATATTCACCGCCTGTATTCTCCATGATTTTGGCAAAATTTTTTTGATTGACCATTTTCCGGAAGAATACGGGCAGATTATCACATGGTCAAATCAGACAGGCCTGCCGGTCCATGAGTTTGAAGAGGAGGTGTTCGGCTATAACCATGGGGTTGTGGGCGGGCTGATTGTCAGAAAATGGAACCTGCCCGAATCCCTTGTGCATGCCATCTCCTTTCACCATCTTCCATCATCTTCCGCCAGCCATACCCGGCTGGCTGCCATCACCGGGCTGGCGGATTATCTGGCAGATATGGCACATACAGATGATCAAGAAAGCTGCACAAACGGTACCCCTGGGCTTCAAAAGGACCACATGGATGTTCTGACACAGGGGTTTGAAGATGTCACCATTGGATCCATTGCGGAACGTATTACAGCAGTCGGGCAATTTTTAAAAGAAAACAATCAACTGGTACACTTGATTTCATGATGTCCAAAAAAAAAGATGAAATGGGCGGAAAAAAGCCGACACCCCACCCGAGCCCGGCCCAGGTTGAATTTATTAAAAATAAATTTTTGTCTGTCCAGCAAAAATATGAACACAAAATCAATGAACTGTCCATCATCAGGGAAATGGTTGCTGCAATGAAATCCATTGACGTGACTGATCATGATCGGATCTGGCGGAGTCAACTGGATTGTCTGGTCAAGTATAAAAACCTGTCCGGTGCGGTGTTGTATTTGTTCAAGGATATTTTGCACCACCAGGGGAAACTCATTGGATCGCGTTTTGACAATCAAACGGATTATTCTTTTTTGCGGCAAAGCCGCCTGTTGAACCATTTGACAACGAACAAAGAAGACATCATTGTTGAAGATTTGCACAACAGTGATGAATTCAACCACATGGAGGGATCGCTCTATGCGATGCCCATGATTTCAAGGGGTGATGTTCATGGGGCCCTGGTTTTATTTAAAAATAAAACACAGGGATTTCAAGCTGCAGACAGCTACTTTTATGCCATTGTCAGGGATCACCTGATGAATACGGTTTCTTTTCAGCGGTTTTATTTCGACAAGATCAGTGAAGAAAAGCATATTATGTACCTGTCCCGGTTTTTTTCAAAAAATGTGGTGGACAAAATTTTGAAAAGCGGCCGACCCCGGCTGGGTGGAGAGCGGAAAAAAGCCTGCATTCTTTTTGCGGATCTTCAAGGGTTCACATCACTTTCAGAAACGATTCCCCCAGAAGAGGTGGTGGTGATCCTGAATGATTTTTTTTCCCACATGATTCCCGTTGTATTCAAGCATTCCGGCACCCTGGATAAATTGATGGGTGACTGCGTGATGGCCATTTTCGGCGCGCCCCTGCATGATGAAAAATGCAGTCTCCATGCCGTGTCTGCGGCCCTTGACATGTTTTTGGCCTTCAACCGGTTCAAGCAGAAAAAAAAGGGGAAATGTGAAAAACTGAAAATGACGATGGGCATCAACACCGGGGAGTTGATTGCCGGGTTTTTGGGTGAGGAGAACCATCTGAACTACACCGTCATAGGCGACACGGTAAATTCGGCCCAGCGCCTGCAGTCCATGGCCCGGGGCAATGAGCTTTATGTGTCTGCAACGGTTTTTGATGAGATTAAAACGGATATTGAAACCCTTGACAACATAGCCAGGATCGATCAGCTGGGAGAGTTGAAAATAAAAGGGAAAAAACAAATTTTGGATGTCTGCCGCATCATTCCTGAAACTTGTTAAAAGGATATGAAAGAACAGAAGATCGGAAGATTATAAGGAAAATACCATGGGCCCCAATGAAAAAAAACTGGCTGCCCTGGAACAGAAACTGGCTGATCTGGGGATTCACAAAAAGGATCTGGAAGAAAAATTCATCAAAGCTTCGGGCAGGGGAGGGCAGAAGGTGAACAAGTCTTGTTCCGCCGTGTTTATCCGCCACCCAAAAACCGGCTTGTCCGTAAAAATGGGCAAACACCGGTCCCTCCACCTGAACCGTTTTCTGGCTCTGCGGGCCCTGGCTGAAAAAATAGAAGCCCTGCAATCAGATGCAGATACGGCCCGGCAGCAACAGATAAAAAAAATCCGCAGGCAGAAACTGCGGCGCAGACGGAAAAACCGAAGAAAACTGGAAACAGTCCGCAAAACTACAGATGCATGATTTCCATATTTGTATCTGCAACCATAGCCAGCCCTGTATCATCTACAAAGGTAAATATTTTATCCACCTGTGAATTCACCCGGGCACTGTCATTGCCGACAACACAAAACCCGATATCCGCCCATTCATGGCTGTCATTCAAACCTGTTTCAGCCGCTGCCGCCTTGAACCGGTTCTGAATTTTTGCAACAATGCTTTTTACAATTTTGCGCTTGGCTTTTAAAGAATGGATATCATACAGGCGTAACCTGATCCGGCCGCATCCCACCACCATGGCAGCCCTTAAAATGCCCCCAGCTGGCAGGGTTTGATGCGGATATTCATTTTTTCACAGGCAGAGCCCATATCCAGTCGGCTGATTTTCCATTCTTTGGCAATATCCCAGCATTCCCGGCAGGAAAGCCGGCCGTCAACACGCTTGCTTTCAATCGCTGCCCACAACTCATCTGAAATGTCAATACCCGGGTCGATTCGTTTTTGTTCCGGTGCATGCCCGAACAGCCCCAGCTGGCATTTGACAATGCGCAGCTCCATCAGGTCGGCCTGAATGCCGATGGCTTTCGGGGAAACCCCCAGCTCTTTGGCTGCTTTATGGGCAGATGCACAGCCCAACTGGTTTTTTTCCGTGATGTCACTGAGTTTTTTGACAATGACCGGATCCGTGTTCTGATCTGGATGTTTGCCGGCATAATGTCCCTCATCCTGGTGTGCCATACTTGCCTTCCCTGAATTTTCGGGTTAGTATATAAAATGTTATTATAAAACAAAAACCGCCTGCAATAAAGGAATTAATTCATGACAGACACCCACGATCCGTCTGCTTTTCAAATGATCTACATTGCATCATGCGGAGAGGGTATCAATGCCTTTCACCTGGTGGAATCCACGCTGATACAGTTTCCCAGCAATAAAATTACGGTTGTCAAGGTTCCCCAGATCCGGTCCGAGGTCCAGGTGGATGAACTTATCGACAAAGTCAAGGATATTGAAAGCCTGATCGTCCATACCATTGTCAACACAAACCTGCGCAAATATCTTACCCGCAAGGGCATGGAACATAAAATCGTCACCATTGACCTAATGGGGCCGGTGCTTTCAAAGATACAGGCATTTTTGAATCAGGATCCGTTGGAACAGCCCGGTCTTTACAGGGAACGCCACCAGGTGAATCTCAAACAGGTATCTGCCATTGATTTTTCTCTGGCCCATGATGACGGCATGAACCCGGACACCCTTGATGAGGCGGAGATTCTTCTGGTTGGGTTGTCCCGGGCCGGCAAGACCCCTTTGTCCATGTATATGGCGGTTCTGGGATGGAAAGTGGGCAATATCCCCTTTGTTCCAGGGGTTCCCATGCCGGGCATACTGGATAGTCTCGATCGGCGGCGGATTTTTGCCCTGAATATCAATGCAAAGCAGCTTGTGTCTCACCGGAAAATGCGCGAGGAAAGCCTCGGGGCTTCAGGCATGAAAGCCTATTCCACGAAAAAAGACATTGAGGAAGAAATTCTCACGGCCCACCGCCATTATATTGCCAAAGGGTATTCCATGATCAATGTGAGCAACAAACCCATTGAAACCAGTGCCGAAGAGATAATCGAGATGGTCACCCGTCGATTTAAAACCGAGGCCCACTTGTCGCAATGAAAAAGCATACTGACCGGATGACCATCGCTATTTTATATACAAGGAGGGTACCCCGGGTATGGATGAAAACTTGTGTTTCAAATTCATAAGGCTTTCTGCATTACCGATGGCAAAAAACCCCGGGGAACCAACCGCCCCGTAAAGTTTGTTTACAACATTTTCACTGGTGGGCGGATCGAAATATATCATGACATTCCTGCACACTACCGCGTCAAATCCCTGGTCAGGCGGCGTGTCCGTGATCAGATTGAAGCGCTGGAAACGGATGTTTCCCTGGACCTGTTTTTTGATTTTGACATGGCCCTGGTATTTGCCGGTTCCCTCTTGAAAATACCGGTGCAGCATGGTCTTGGGAACATTTCTGGTCTTGTCCACACGGTAAATGCCCCGGACAGCCGTGGCCAGAACTGAATGGGATATGTCAGTGGCCAGCAGGGAAAAATGCAGCCCTGCTTCCAGAAGCTGGATGGCGATGGAATAGGGCTCATCTCCGGTAGAGCAGGCAGCACACCATATTTTAACGACCTGATTTTTTTGGGATGCATTGCCTTTGAAATGCTGCACCATATGTGCTATGCTTTTGTTTTCCCTGAAAAAATAGGAGTGATTGGTGGTGACGGTGTCAATGAATTCCACCACTTCCTGCTCATTGGAAGCCAGATATGCAAGGTATTGGTCAAAATTTTTTCTGGTCAGGCGCATCCGTTTGGCAAGTTTGGATTTGAGCAGCTCTTTTTTGCCTTCGTGCAAATTGATGCCTGACGTCTGGTACACCAGATGCTTTAATTCCAGAAACTGGTTTTTGGAAAGAACAATTTCATTCATGGCAAAACCATAATATATGTGTTTACATGTCCCATAAGAAACCCCGGGGAAAAAACCTGAACAATTGCAGCACAAAACCATTTGAACGGCGCAAATCAAAAGATGTCTGGACCAGGATTTTCATTGCCCTGCATCTGCTTGCCTGGACCGTTCTTTTTGTTTCCATGCTGATATTTCACCGTGCCCAGCCGGAATTCGAAACATTTTTTGACCGGTTTTATCAGCTGAATCTCAGAACAGTCTGGGATTTGCGGTTTCTACAGTACCTGTTATATATTATTTTTCTGGGACTTGCTATCAGTATTTTCGGTTTGATCCTGTCACGGTTCCGGGCCAGGCGTAAAAATGACCGGAAAAAACAGATGAAACTTTTGGGCGGCCTCTACCTGGTCCTGTTTTTCATATACTGGCTCATGATATGGGGTTCAAGGTTGTCGTAAATCCGGCCGATATGAGGTTTGTTTCTGCAGGAACCTGAAAATGAAAAAAAGGATAGGATCATGAATCAGATAACAGGTACTTTACTTATACCGGTAATTATCATTGTGCTGGCGGTCACCCCCTGTTCTGCCAGGGATTTCATGGTTGAATTTATAGCCGAACATTACAAGGAGACCCAGATTCCCTATTCCAAAACCCCGCAGATCTATCATTCCATCCAGGTGAACACCCATGCAGGCCCCAAATTGCTTATCCTCAAAGGGGATGACCTGACCTACCGCACATGGCTGCGTCAGTACATTGCAGAAAACAACCGGTTCATCGCCCGGGTGGCGGATGCGGAAAATGATCGGTTTGTGGGTTCCCGTGCCTATGAAATGGATGTCACCCAGCTGCATCCTGTCACCAACAAAGACAACTGGGAAGCCCCTTTTCCCGCAGATGCGCCGGCAGAGCAAACCCTTCCCATCATGGGATTCCGGCATATTCTGGTGATCGATACCAATGAAACCCGCACGCGCCTGATTGCCGATGTCATCAAAGCAATGGGATATACCCCGGTGATATCCAGAAACGGTAACCAGGCCCTGGAGATGTTCCGAATCCAGCCTGAAAAATTCAAAATGATTATTGCCAATCACAAAGCCCCCGGCATTGAAACAGAAGCCTTTGTGGCGCAGGTTCTGAAAATCGGATATCCAGTTCCCATCCTGGTGGAAACCGGGTACCGTGATCCAAAAACCCGCCAGCACTATCAAAACCGGTTTTCCAGTGCCGGCTCTGTGGTCCTTACCCCCATGGTTCTCAACAACCTGCAAAAAAACATCCAGGGCATGATAAACAATGTGTCCACAGAGCAGCCTCCTTCCGGGGACACCCCGGAGGCAGCATCATGAAACAATGGCCCGTATCAGTGTATCTGTTTGTTTTCCTGACTGTTTTTCTGGCATCGGCCGGTCCGGCCCTGGTGGCGGAAGACCGGTTCAGCCGGTATGAAAAGGGATTTGAAAATTTTGTGACCTGTGAACTTACGCGTATCGGCCCCACCTCCTATTTCAAGGGAAAATCGGTTGATATCACCATGCTTGACGTGTATGAAGTGCGCACAGAGTCAGATCTGGTTATCATTACCGGTGCTGTGCAGTGTTTTGTGGAAGACAGCTACAAAACACTGTATGCGGCAGTGGGGGTCAAAACCATCATGGAAAGGGAAAAAGTGGTGTATTTTACCATCCGTCCCAAGGATTTTTCCATTCTTGCCACAGAACTGATGCGCCACCCATACAAGGAACGCTGCGGCTGGTCACGGTACCGGGTGGATATCAATTGAAGTCCCTGCCTGGAATATGGCAGAGGGCCTGTATCGCTATTTGTCCATGATGGCGGCCTGGGCTGCTGCCAGCCGCGCAATGGGCACCCGGTAAGGGGAGCAGGACACATAGGTGAGCCCGGCTTTGTGGCAGAAGACCACCGATGCTGGATCACCGCCGTGTTCGCCGCAGATACCCAGTTTGATGTCCGGCCGGGTTTTTTTCCCCCTTTCCACAGCAATTTCAATAAGGCTTCCCACTGCCTCCTGGTCAAGGGTTTCAAAGGGATCTGCGTCCAGAATGGCATTGTCGATATAATCGTTCATAAACGATCCGATATCATCTCTGGAAAAGCCAAAGGTCATCTGGGTGAGATCATTGGTACCAAAGGAAAAAAACCGGGATTCTTTGGCCATTTTATCGGCAATAAGGGCTGCCCTGGGAATTTCGATCATGGTGCCGTACAGATAGGGTATCTGTTCAAGATGATGGGTTTTTAGGGCCTGTTTATGGCAGTCGTCAACAATTTTTCTGGTAAAGGACAACTCCTTTTCATTGCAGGTGACCGGCACCATGATTTCCGGCAAAGGGTTTTTGCCCTGGCGGATCAGGTCGGCAGATGCGGCAAAAATGGCCTGTACCTGCATTCTGGTGATTTCAGGAAAACTGATGCCCAGGCGCACCCCCCGGTGCCCGATCATGGGGTTGGATTCCTTGAGAAGAGCGCTACGCTTGAGCACCTCTTCTAAATCTATGCCCAGTGCCCGGGCTATTTCCAGCTGGTTTTTTTCAGCGGTGGGGACAAATTCGTGCAGCGGCGGATCCAGCAGCCGCAGGGTGACCGGCAGGTTGTCCATAACAGCAAGGGTTTTTGCAATTTCCCCTTTTACAAAGGGAAACAGTTCATCCAGAGCAGCCTGTCGTTCCTCCGTGGTTTTGCTTAAAATCATTTTCCGCAGCAGAAACAGGGGCCGGTCTGAATCAGCCCCGTAAAACATGTGCTCGGTGCGGAAAAGCCCGATACCCTGTGCCCCGAACGTCAGTGCGGTTGCGGCATCTTCAGGGGTATCCGCATTGGTGCGCACCCCCATGGTCCGGTGGCGGTCGGCAATGGTCATGAATTTTTTGAATTTGGGGTTTTCCAGGGCATCTTTCATTTTGAGCCGACCTTCATAAACAATTCCACGGGTGCCGTTCAAGGTGAAAATATCCCCTTCATTGAACATCCGGGTGCCGGCCTGCACCTGTCGGTTTTTTGTATGGATCTTCAGGGTACCGGCACCCACAATGCAGCACTTCCCCCATCCCCTGGCCACCAGGGCGGCATGGCTGGTCATGCCGCCCCTGGCAGTCAGAATGGCAGCAGCAGAGCGCATTCCTTCAATATCTTCGGGATTGGTTTCCTCTCTGACCAGTATCACGTTTTCACCGGTTTTTGCCTGCTGCACCGCATCTTCCGCGGTAAATACAATTTTTCCCCAGGCCCCGCCGGGTCCGGCCGGCAGGCCTTCTGCCACTTTTGCAGCGGTTTTTTCCTGTTCCGGATCCACAATGGGGTGAAGCATCTCATCAAGGGTTTTGGGATTCAGACGACAGACCATGGTCTGTTCATCGATCATGCCCTGTTCATACATGTCCATTGCCATATTCAAGGCGGCGGTGGCGGTCCGTTTGCCCGCCCGGCACTGGAGCATGTACAGGCTGCCCTCCTGGATGGTGAATTCAATATCCTGCATATCCTTGTAATGGGCTTCCAGCCTGTTCCGGATATCATACAGCTGGCTGTAGAGTTCCGGCATGGCCTCTTCCAGGGATGCAAGGTGCTGGTTCTGCATGTTTTTGGTGTCTGTGTTCAGGGGATTGGGGGTACGTATGCCTGCCACCACATCTTCGCCCTGGGCATTGACCAGCCATTCCCCGTAGAAAACGTTCTTTCCGGTGGCAGGATCACGGGTAAATGCCACACCGGTGGCAGAGGTGTTTCCCATGTTGCCGAACACCATGCTCTGGACATTTACAGCGGTGCCCCAGGCGTCGGGAATATGTTCAATGCGCCGGTAGGAAACCGCGCGTTTTCCGTTCCAGCTCTTGAAAACCGCGCCTATTGATCCCATGAGCTGTGCATGGGGATCATCGGGAAACTCCTTTTTCAGGTACTGGTGTATCTTTTTTTTGAATCTGTCGCACAGGGCCTTCATGTCCAGGGTGGAAATGTCGGTATCGTTTTCATATCCTTTGTCGTTTTTCAGGTTGTTCATCATCATTTCCAGGTTCAGGCGGATACCCATACCATCTTCAGGCACCACCTGCTCCGCTTTTTCCATGACCACATCTGCATACATCATGATCAGCCGGCGGTATGCATCATACACAAACCATTCATTACCGGTTTTTTCCACAAGGCCGGGGATGGTGTCCGTACACAGTCCCACATTGAGAATGGTTTCCATCATGCCGGGCATGGAGCTTCTGGCCCCTGACCGGCAGGACACCAATAAAGGGGCTTTGGGATCACCAAATACCAGCCCCATCTGGCTTTCCACATTGGCCATTGCGGTCATGATCTGCTGTTCCAGGTCAGGGGGGAACCGGCCCCCCAGTTTAAAATAGTGGTTGCAGCAATCAGTGGAAATGGTGAATCCCGGCGGTACGGGAAGGCCCACGCGGGCCATTTCAGCCAGGTTGGCGCCTTTGCCGCCCAAAAGATTTTTCAAGGATGCTTCTCCGTCTGTTTTTTTCGGGCCGAATTCATAGATATATCTGGTCATGATTGCCTCTGTTTGATGAATGAAATTGCCAAGTGTACCCTGTACATACGCAAGATTGAAAATCCAAGTCAAGCAAAATCTGATGTTTCTGAAATCTGATGTTTCTAAATTTTAACACATCTGATACAAATAATATGATAATATTTTCAGGTAAGAAAAAAAACAAAAAAAATACCGTTTCATGCCAAAACAGATTTCATATGTTGACCATTGAATCCATTTGCAAGGGGTTTGGTGAGCAAACCCTGTTTGATGATGCCAGTCTGCAGATAAACCCCGGGGAACGGGTGGGGCTTGTGGGCAGAAATGGCCACGGCAAAACCACCCTGCTGCATATTATTGCAGGATATGATCATCCGGATGAAGGCAGAATCAGCTGCCCGGCCGGATACCGCATCGGCATGCTGTCTCAGAAAATTGTGTTTTCAGAAACCACGGTACGTCAGGAAGCCATGACAGGCCTGCCGGACCATGAAAGAGACCACTATTGGAAAGCGGAAAAAGTGCTGGCCGGCCTGGGGTTTTCTCCTGGAGATATGGACAGGGATCCGGCTGTTTTTTCCGGGGGGTTCCAGGTCAGGCTGAACCTGGCCAAAGTGCTGGTGGCTGAGCCGGATCTGCTGATTCTGGATGAGCCCACCAATTACCTGGATATCACCTCTATTCGATGGATCACCCGGTTTCTGACAGCCTGGCCCAGGGAAGTGCTTCTGGTAACCCATGACCGGGGATTCATGGACCATGTGGTCACCCATATTGCGGGTATCCTCCGCCATAAAATCAGAAAAATCCCGGGAGATACGGCCAAGTACTATGACCAGGTGGCGCAGGATGAAGCGGTATATGAAAAAACCAGGTTGAATGAGGAAAAACGCAAAAAAGAGATAGAAACCTTTATCACGCGGTTCCGGGCCAAGGCCCGGCTGGCAAACATGGTGCAGTCCAGAATCAAAACCCTTGAAAAACAGGAATCAAAAGAAAAACTGTCACAGTCCAAAAATTTGGATTTTTCTTTCAACTATCTGCCGTTTAACGGCAAACAGATGCTCTTTGCAAAAAAACTGTGTTTTGGCTATGAACCGCAAAAGCCGCTGCTCACTGATTTTTCCATAACCGTCCAGCCACAGGACAGAATCGCTGTTATCGGGCAGAACGGCAAAGGCAAGACCACCCTGGTCAAGCTGCTCTTTGGCAGACTTCCCCCTGGATCCGGCAGTGTCACCTGCAACCCGGGTGTTGTCCCGGGATATTTTGAACAGACAAATGTGCGTACCCTCAATGCGGGCCATACCATTGAAGAAGAACTGACAGATGCCCACCCGGATTTCGACCGCCAGGCTGCCAGAAATATCTGCGGGGCCATGATGTTTGAAAAAGATGCTGCCTTAAAAAAGATCAGCGTATTGTCAGGGGGGGAAAAATCCCGGGTCATGCTGGGCAAACTGCTGTTGGCCCCAGTGAACCTGCTGCTGCTGGATGAACCCACCAACCATCTGGATATCGAGGCCTGTGACGCATTTTCAGCGGCATTGCAGGCGTTTCCCGGGGCACTGGTTCTGGTGACCCATAATGAGCTGTTTCTGCATGCGCTGGCCACCCGGCTGGTGGTGTTTAAAAAAGACCATATTGATCTGTTTGACGGCAGTTACCAGGAATTTCTGGACAGGGACGGATGGGAAGAGGCCGGGATGGTATCAGGAAAGCCCAAAAAATCCAACGGGTTGAACAAAAAGGAACTGCGCCAGAAAAAATCGGAAATCATTGCGGACAGATCCAGGATACTGGGGCCTATCCAGAAAAAAATTGCACAGATAGAAGATGAGATAGAAACCCTTGAGGGCCGAATGCAGACAGTGAATGCACAGCTGCTCACCGCATCGGAAAACGCGGACGGCAAAAAGATCCAGATGCTTTCCAAGCAGTTGTCAGACCTTGAAAATGCGGTTGAATCCCTGTTTTCCGATCTTGAAACAAAAATGGCGGATCTGGAGTCTCAAAATGTACCGTTTGAAAAACAACTCAAAGAATTGGAAAGGCTGTGATTTGGGATGGACAAAAAAAAATTCGCATTCTATTATGGGATTGTTCTCATTGCAGTGGGATTAGGGGTCTTTTATCGGATACCCGAAGTGATGGAACAGGTGGCGAACATTGCATTTTTCAGCAGCAAACTTTTCATTGTCAGGTTCTGTTTTTACATGCTGGGAATATTTCTGGTGATGGCAGGCAGTATCCGGGTGTATAAAAATTTTAGATAATGCATAATACAGACACACATGGTTAAAAATCCAAAGGGAAAATCCAGTCTCACATCCACCATCAAGGACCAGTCCGGTGCCGGAAAGACGCGGATAGGGGAAATCCTTTCCAAAGAGGGGCAGATTACCAGCCTTCAGCTCGATGAGGCCTTAGGGGTGCACAGAAAGACCGGTGAACGCCTCAGCGCGATTCTTCTCAACAAAGGGTATATCGATCCGGACACTATCATCAATGTCCTGGGCCGTCTTTACAATTACAATGTGATCCGGTTTTCAGAGATGAAACCTGATGCAGCGGCCCAAAAAATTCTTCCCTTTGATGTGGCCAAAGAACACATGATCTTTCCCGTGGGCCTGAAAAATGACGACCTTTTTGTGGCCATGGTGGAGCCCACCGACACCCAGGTAGTGGAAGATCTGCACAACAAGACCCAAAAAAATATCCATGTGTATGTTTCCACTGAAAACGATATTATCCAGGCCTACCGGGATTTTTACAAGATCAGTGATGACGCGTACAAAAAGTTTCTCCATTTTGAGGAAGATGCAGAAGACGACACCCCTGTCACCTCTGTGGAGGATTTTGGATCACTTGTTTCTGAGGCGGCTGAAGAGATCGAGGTGGGCACGGCGGAAAGAGATGACGGCCAGGATGAATTCATGGCCTCGGATGCCCCCATCATCAAGCTTGTTAACGGTATTCTGACCAAAGCCATCAATGACGGGGTGTCAGATATCCACATCGAACCGTTTGAAAAATCTTTCCAGGTCCGGTACCGGCTGGACGGCGGCATGTACAAAGCCATGAACCTGCCGGTTTCCATTAAAAATGCCGTGGTTTCCCGTATCAAAATTCTGGCATCTCTGGATATTGCTGAAAGACGGGTTCCCCAGGACGGCCGGATCAAACTGCGCCTGGGCAGAAAAAAATCCGTGGATTTCCGGGTATCGTCCCTGCCCACCCTGTTCGGGGAGAGCATTGTCATGCGGATACTGGACCAGAGTGCTTTGAACATCGATCTGACCCGTTTGGGATTTGAGTCCGCCACTTTTGACATGCTCAAGCGCAGCATTTCACGGCCCTACGGCCTGCTGCTGGTGACCGGACCGACCGGTTCCGGAAAGACCACCACCCTGTATTCCATCCTCAACCGGCTCAACAAGGATGATATCAAAATTCTTACCGCAGAAGATCCCGTGGAATTCAACTTCAAGGGAATCAACCAGGTGCCGGTGAGAGAAGAGATCGGCATGACATTTGCCGCTGCCCTCAAAGCCTTTTTGCGCCAGGATCCGGACATCATCATGGTGGGGGAGATCCGTGATCTCGATACAGCGGAAATCGCCATAAAGGCTGCCATGACCGGCCATCTGGTATTTGCCACCCTGCATACCAATGACTGTCCCTCCACCATCGGCCGTCTGGTGGATATCGGCATCCCCCCCTATATGCTGTCGGCATCCGTAACCATGGTTTTGTCCCAGCGGCTGGCCCGGCGGCTGTGTCCGGAATGCAAGAAACCGGTCACCGGTTACAATCCCAGGGAGCTGGAACTCGAGGGGTTTCCCAAAGATGAGATTCCCCGGCTGAAAACCATGGGGCCAAATGGGTGCAGCCACTGCAACGGCACCGGATACAAGGGCAGGGTAGGGCTCTATGAACTCATGGAGGTTACGGATGAGGTGGCCAAGGCCATCAGTGCGGAGGTGGCCGAAGACCAGCTGCGGAAAGTGGGCGTCCAGGAAGGTATGGTCACATTGCGGGATGCCGGCCTCCAGAAGATCAGAACCGGGGAGACCTCTTTGGAAGAGGTGGTGAAAAAGACCGTTATCACCAAGGAATCTCTGCCCGCCTACCTGGTAAATCCGGATGTGGAACAATATGAAGACAAGGACGTCATCATCCGGGAAAACAATACAGACATCGATTTTTTCAAACTGGTTCAGGGGGCGGTATATGTGGTCAAAGGGGGCAAAAAAATTGCTGAAATCACCCAGCCCGGTGAATATTTCGGCGAGATGGCCGCTATCACCAAAGATGCCCGGTCCGCATCCATCATCTCCAAGGGGCGGTCCAAAGTCAAGCGGTTTCCCGGAGACAAACTCGAAGAGATCATTGAAAAATATCCGGATGTGGCAAAGCATCTGTTCACCGTGCTGGCGGCCCGTCTTCACCAGACAGACAGGCGGCTTGTCTCCATGATCAACCAGATTAAACGGGTTCCCCCCAATTAGCGGGTCTGGCTATAGATGATTAAACCTGTATTATCACGCGGTGAACCCGTTTTGTGCAGGGTTATTTGAAAGCCATCAGCCATCAGCCATCAGTACTCAGCTAACCGCTAACCGCTTTCATATTTTGTTGTGCCCGCCAAGGCATGGGTGTTTTTTTGGAAATCCCCTCACACGTTTCAAAAAATGTGATCATCGCGTATCATGCCGTTTTTTTGCCGGCCGATAGTACCGCTCCTTTTCACTGTAAATGCATCCGCAATAAGATTGCCTGTACATGCCCAGGGTTTTTGATTCTGCAATCCCCTGCTTCCAGCCTTCCCTGAAGTCATGGTAAAAAAAATCCACCCCGGTTTCCTTTGCCACGGATTGTGCCGTTTCCCGGATAAGGGCGTGGTTCTGAAACCGGCTGTAGAGCAGGGTGGAGGAAAATCCGTCAAATTTTCCTTTTTTTGCAATTTTGGCAGTTGCCGTCAGCCGGGCATGGTAGCAGTAGCGGCACCGGTCTTTTTCCCGGAATGCAACCGATCTGAGAAATTTTTCCAGCTCATAGCCCTGCTGCCAGATCATTTTTACATCCTGCGCATCTGCATACTGGCGAAGTGTTTCTTCCCGCTTAAGGCATTCCGTGAAAGGATGGATATTGTGCCGAAAGAAAAACCCCATCACCTGGATATCCATACCCCTGAGTACCTGGAGGGGATAGATGGTGCAGGGGCCACAACAGGCATGCAGGAGCAGTTTCACATCCGGCTCCCGAAAATGGCGGTCCCCACCCGCACCATGGTGGCCCCTTCCTGGATGGCCACCATATAATCATTGCTCATGCCCATGGACAGTTGTGCCATGGCGCCGGGATCCACCCCGGCCGCAAGGATCTCTTCTCTGATCTGCACCAGCTGTTTGAAATAGATTCTGGCATCTTCCGGATCATCAAAATACGGGGGCATGCACATCAAACCCTGGAGAGAGATGTTTTCAAACCCCATGATTTTTTGGGCCAGATCAACTGCCGCCTCTTTCCCGGCACCGGATTTGGTGTCTTCCATGGCAATATTGACCTGGAGCAGGATGTTTTGACATTTGGCGTTTTTTTGGGCCTGTTTGTCAATCTCTTTTGCAAGTTTCAGGGTATCTACCGTATGGATGAAATCAAAATATTGCACAGCGAATCTGGCTTTGTTGGATTGGAGATGGCCGATAAAATGCCAGGTGGCGGCATCCTGACCAATGGCATCTATTTTTTCCATGGCTTCCTGGATATAGTTTTCCCCTAGATTGTCAAGCCCGGCATCGATTGCCTGCCTGATGAGCTGCACGGATTTTTTTTTGCTGACACCGATAAGTAAGATGTCATCCGGATCTTTGTCGCAGCTTTTGGCGGTTTTGCTGATTGTCTCTTTGACGGCAGCAAGGTTTTGGTTGATCCCTGTCATGGTGTTTTGTCCTTAAAATTGTATGGCTTTCAAAGATTTCAGGGTCTGTATCACTTCACACAACGGCAGGCCCACCACATTGGTGTAGGATCCGCAGATTTCTTTCACCATAAACGCCCCCAGTCCCTGAACAGCATATCCCCCGGCCTTGTCATAGGGTTCATCTGTACCAGTGTACCAGAGAATTTCCGCCTTTGTCAAAGTTTTGAACCGCACCTGTGTTTCTACGGCATGGGTTTCCATCTGCCGCCTGGTGCCATGGCCCACTGTATAGCCGGTAAACACCGAATGGGTCCGGCCGTTCAGAAGCCCGATCATATGATTGGCATTTTCCCGGTCTCTGGGTTTTCCAAGTATCTGGTGGTTTTTCACAACAATGGTATCAGCGGCGATGACCCAGACATCCGCCTGCTGGTGCATGACATAACAGGCTTTTTTTTCAGACAGGGCGCTAACAAAATTCCCGGGCAGCTGATCAGGGTCTCCTGTTTCATCCACATCCGGGGGGATAATGTCAATGGCAAGGCCCATTTGTTCCAGCAGTTCCTTTCTTCTGGGAGAACGGGATGCCAGCACCAGTTTATTTTTGTCCATCCATTTCACAGCAGGTTGTTTTTACCAGAAAAAACAACCTGTGACAATGCAATTACCCTGGACTGGATATTTGCCATAAGCATGCCGGGTTTTCGACCGTTTTGGGCAGCACTCTGTCCCGGTCCCGCCCCTGGTGGTGTCCTGTGCCCGGCCCGAGACCCTGCGGGGGTCTGGTTCCATGTGATTGATGACATACAGCGATTCATTCTGTAACGGTAAGTATCCCGGCATATTGTAGCAGGCCCCCTCCGGCTCTGACGGTCCGTTCACAGGACACCACCAGGGGCTCTCCATAGAAAAGCACGCTGCTATACCAAATATCCAGCCCTGCACAACCCCTTTTTGGGGTTGCCAATCCAGACCCTGGTGCTACAATGTGTCTGAAAAAAAATTATTGTAAGGAAATCATATGAACCAGTCATTTTACGGTGCGCTCTTTGCCTTGGCGGCATTTGCAGCCTGGGGATTTTTGCCCGCCTACTGGAAACAGATGCAGGCGGCCCTGCCTTTCGAAATTTTATGCCACCGCATCGTCTGGTCCTGTGTCTTTTTGGCCGGCACCATTTTTTTCCAGAAAAGGCACAAAGAAGTGCTGCAAATGCTGCGGTCTCCTGGCACAGTAAAGGGGCTGGTTTTGAGCAGTGCATTGATTGCCCTTAACTGGTTTGTCTATATCTGGGCGGTCAACTCCGGCCGGGTGGTGGAAACCAGCCTGGGGTACTATATCAATCCCATGATCAATGTGCTGTTGGGATATCTGCTGCTCAGCGAAACTTTTACGCGCCTGCAGTGCATCTCTTTGGCGTTTGCCCTGGCAGGGGTGATCTATTCTCTGCTGGCCTATGGCGCGCTGCCCATATTCGGTCTGACACTGGCGTTTTCCTTTGCTTTCTATGGATACTGCAGAAAACGGATCCAGGTGGCTCCCATGCCGGGACTGTTTGTTGAAACCCTGATCCTGATGGTCCCGGCCCTGGTATATATTGTGTTTTTGATGGGTACAGGCAGATCTTTGTTTTTAAAAGATACCGGAATGACCCTCTGGATGATCGGGTCAGGGGTGGTGACATCCCTGCCGCTGCTGTGGTTTGCAGCAGCGGCCAGACGGCTGAATCTGTCCACCATTGGCATTTTGCAGTATCTGGCCCCCTCCATCGCCTTTGTGCTGGGGGTGTTTGTATACAAAGAAGCCTTTTCCATCCACCATCTGATCACCTTTGCCTGCATCTGGATCGGTGTCATCCTGTATACTGTAGAATTTATAAAACGCACCCATCCAAAACCATGATAAACACCAGAATGCCAAAGGAATTTGGTCTTGCAAAAGCAGGCAAATTGCGATAAAAGATCAAAGATTATGCCTGGGTGGCGGAACTGGTAGACGCAAGGGACTTAAAATCCCTCGGTGCAAAGCACTGTACGAGTTCAATTCTCGTCCCAGGTACCATCAAAAACAAAAGGGTTTTGGTCTTTTCCCAAGGCCCTTTTCCATCTTATATCCGGTATGTTCTATGGACAAAATTCAAATTATTGGCGGCAGAAAACTTGCCGGTGAGGTTGCCATTTCCGGAGCCAAAAACGCGGCACTGCCGCTTATTGCAGCCAGTATCCTGGTGGATGGGACCTGTGAATTCACAAACGTTCCCCATCTTATGGACATTCACAGCATAAAGCTTCTGCTGGAAGATCTGGGGGCCAGGTGTGCCTTTGACAACCATGTCATGACGGTGGACGGATCTGGTATTCATAAAATCGAAGCAGAATATGATATCGTGCGCAAAATGCGGGCCTCCATTCTTGTGCTGGGACCTTTGGTGGCCAGATTCGGGCATGCCAAGGTATCTTTGCCCGGAGGGTGCGCAATCGGTGCAAGGCCGGTGAACATGCACCTGACCGGGCTTGAGGCATTGGGCGCCAGCATCACCATTGCCCATGGCTACATTGAAGCAAAAGCGGAAAAACTTACGGGAAATGAAATCTATTTTGATATCCCGACGGTTACCGGGACCGAAAATCTGATGATGGCGGCTGTGCTGGCAAAAGGCAAAACCGTTCTCAGAAATGCGGCACGTGAGCCGGAAATCATATGTCTGGCCGATGCTTTGTGCCGGATGGGGGCAAAAATCTCCGGGGCCGGCACAGCCATTGTTACAATCGAAGGGGTGGAACGTCTTGTTCCGGCACAGGTTCGCGTGATTCCGGACCGCATTGAAACCGGCACCTTTATGGTGGCTGCTGCCGCTACCCGGGGAAATATACTGATCAAAGGTTGCAGCCCGGATCATATCAGCGGGGTGATCAACAAGCTCAGGTTATCAGGCGCCGGGGTAGAAATAAACGGTGACCGGATCCGGGTCACAGGGGCGGAACATCTCAGAAGTGTGGACATAAAAACCCTTCCCTATCCGGGATTTCCCACGGATATGCAGGCACAGTTCATGGCATTGATGTGTATTGCAGACGGTACAAGTGTCATCCATGAATCCATTTTTGAAAACCGGTTTGTCCATGCCAATGAACTGATGCGCATGGGAGCGAATATCACGCTGACCAGGGCAAATATTGCCATGGTCAGGGGGGTGCCGAAACTTCAGGCAGCACCGGTTATGGCGTCTGATCTGCGTGCCAGTGCATCTTTGGTAATCGCAGGGCTGATGGCCAGCGGCACCACCCTGATTTCCCGGGTGTACCATATGGACCGGGGATATGAAGCCATTGAAGAAAAATTTTGTGCCCTGGGAGCTGACATGGTGCGCATCAAATAGGCTGAAACCATACATACGGGCGAGGACATGTGAAAAATCTGTCACACCCTCTGGTGCCACCCCTTGTTCCTGTAATCCTGGCCATGGTTACAGGGACCCTGGCGGGAAATGTCTTCTCTCATGCACATCTGTTAATGGCCGTCTTTTGCTTTGCCGTTCTGGCCGCCCTGTTTCTGGCGGGATTTTTTTTCAGGAGATGGCCTGTTTTTTGGATCTGCCTTTTGGCGGGTATCTGGTCCGGATATCAGAGTTTTTACATCCATTCTCCACAGCTTTTGCCAGGCCATGTATCCCATTTTTATAATGATCCCGACATCCAAATCGTGGGCAGAATTGTTTCTTTTTCACGAAAATACCCCCATAAGATCCGGGTGGTGCTGGACTGCAAAAAAATTGTGAGAACCGATCCCGACACAGGACCCCGGGCCATTTTTGCCACAGGCCGCCTGTATCTGAATATCTACGGAAAAAATGCGCATCCCCTCAAGTTTCATGATCTTATCCAGTGCCCGGGTCCCATAAGACCCATCCGGAATTTTGGCAATCCCGGCGCATTTGATTACCAGACATTTCTGAAACGCCAGGGTATCTTTGGTGCGGTTCACACAGGAGCAGACAAGGTTGCCATAGTTCCTGAAGAAAACGCTTTTGTCTTCATCCGGGGCATACAGGCACTGGAAAACACACGGAACCGGTTTTACCATTTTACCATGACCCGTCTTGATCACCAGGATCCGGCCCATGTAATGGCTGCCCTGGTTACCGGCATAAAGCAGCAGATGCCGGAAAAGATAAAAGATCTGTTCGCCCGGTCAGGGGCGTCCCATCTGCTGGCCATTTCCGGCCTTCATCTGGGGATTCTGTCCCTCATCTTTTTTTATCTGTTTTATGGAATCCTGTCATGTTTTCCACGGCTGCTGGTTTCCGCAAAGGCCAGAAAAGCTGCCGGCATACTCACCCTTGTCCCCCTGGGACTGTATGCCTTGTTCTGTGGATTTTCCCCTTCCACACAGCGGGCGTTTATCATGATCAGCCTGTTTATGTTTTCTTTTCTGGGGGAAAAACAAAGCCATCCAGTCAATACCCTGGCAGGGGCCGGTATAATTATCCTGCTTGCTGACCCGGGGGCTTTATTTTCCATCTCATTTCAATTGTCTTTTACAGCGGTGTTGTTCATCATTCTCGGCCTGGGGGTCGCCGGAAAATACCAGACACCCCATATTCCGAAAATTTTGAAAATGCCGACATCCATCTGCCTTGTAACCGTGCTGGCCGGCCTTGGCACCTTTCCGTTGATTGCCCGGTATTTCAACATGATCTCCATGGTTCAGATTCCAACAAATCTGCTGCTGGTCCCTTTCATCGGATTTGTCTGTCTCCCCCTTGGCCTGGTGAGTCTGCTGATCTGGCCTTTTTTCCCCGATGTTTCCGAAGTGTTTTTGGCCATGGCGGCAAAACTGGTTTCCCTGTGCCTTGGATTTCTTGATTGGCTGACTGATCTTCCCTTTGCCTGGTCACATGTGCCCTCATTATCTGTGGCTGATATGGTGGTTATGTATACGGCCATGGGAGCAGGCTTTTGTTTGTTGTTGTTTCAACGCACAAAACCGGTAATAATGGTGTGCTCTGCTATCATAACAATGACTGGCATATATGGAATACAGAAGACAGCACGCACAAACGTCCCCGGTCACATGGTCATCACGGTACTGGATGTGGGTCAGGGAAATGCCGCCCTGATTCAGACCATTGAAGGGAAAAACATGCTGGTGGATGGGGGCGGTTTCCCGGGAACCAGTGGTTTTGATACCGGCAGGCATGTGGTGGCCCCTTTTTTGTGGCAGCAGCGCATTATGGCTTTGGATGCCGTCATTCTCACCCACCCGGATGCAGATCACATGAACGGGCTGGTATTTATCCTGGAAAATTTCACTACAGGCATGCTGGTCACAAATGGGGACAAAAGTTCTTATGACGCGTTTGCACGCATCATGGCTGCCTGTGACCGCAGACAGATTCCGGTTTTTGTCCCTGACTGCAGCAAAAAACAGATAGGCTATGACAAAACAGCGGTTAGATTTTTCCAGTGTGAATCTGTTCGTGAAGGTTTGGATTCCAACAACAATTCTCTGGTTTTCAGACTGGAACTACAGGATTTTTCCATGCTGTTTCCAGGAGATATCATGGAAACAAGAGAGCGGTTACTGGCACAGGTTTCACAAAAAGATTTCATATCCAGCATCCTGCTTTCACCTCACCACGGCAGCAATACCTCTTCCACCAAAATTTTCCTTGATAAAATTCATCCGGAAAGTGTAATAATATCCTGCGGATTCAACAACCGCTACAAATTTCCCCATCCAGATGTTCTGGACCGTTACCGGCAAAGGGGGGTTCAGGTTTTCAGAACCGATACCCATGGTGCGGTTACCATTACATCCTCTGGAAAAGGATATACAATTGCTACCCATAAAGGCGGGTGATCGTGTTTTATATTTATTTTTCCTATGTGCTGCTGTTGTCCGGACTGGTTTTACTGGACTGTATAAGAAAAAAAAATCCCAGATGGTGGGCAGCCATGGTTTTGCTGGCACCTGTCACCACGCCGTATGTGATTTTTACATCCAGAAAGACATCGGGCATGATTCTGTTCATGCTGTTTCTGACCAGTTTTTCTGTGGTTGTGGGGGCTGAACTCTATGTCTGGGCCCATGAAAAGGAAAAAAACAAATATGCCCACCTGCCTCCCGTAACCACCCAGGTAATCCGGCTGTGTGACAATCTCAAACAGAGCACAGCCGAGCTGGATACCGGACTGGTTCAGCTGGAATATATGTCAAAAGTGGAGTCCAATCCTGAAAAACTGCAACAGACCATCGCGTTTATCAAATCGTTACGACTGACCCTGGCCCGGAACCAGGATGCCATTGACCGGCTAGTCAAATTTACCACGGATTACAAAGAATACTTCATGAAAAAAGAACTCTACTGGATTTATCAGGTGCGCCAGTATTATACCAACCGCCATGTCGTCCGTCACGTTCAAAGCCTTGAAACCTATCTGAATGATTTTCATGCACTGCTCACCTATACCTATGCCAATTTTTCAAAAATTGCAGATCAGAAAGATCCGGAAAGCATGCACAATTATGATGAATACTATCTGCGGTACCGGCGGGCAGTGGACCGCCACAATGCCTTTAACGTGCAGCGGATAGAGTTCCAGAACGATTTTGTGAAAAAACATCCTGCCATCAAAGCGTACCTGCCGGGGGAACGTCAGACAGAAACCTTCCGGTTATGGGAATAGTGTTTCTGCTTGAAATATTTGATAAACGGTACGACCACCTTGTTTTTGTTGCCGCCGGACACATCATAGGTAATGCTGACAATGGGCACCCCGGTTTTTGCTTCCAGCCTGGCAGCCATGGCCTCTGTTACAAGGCCCGGACAGCAGAAGCCCGGGTTGG
>Ga0102940_1000129_pt1 | contig 51287 bp, 39 predicted proteins | sample SalPonR2_C_D1_MG_FD_78215 | JGI IMG/M metagenome (GOLD analysis project Ga0102940, IMG submission 78215) | Salt pond soil microbial communities from South San Francisco under conditions of wetland restoration - Salt Pond MetaG R2_C_D1_MG | ecosystem: Environmental > Aquatic > Marine > Intertidal... | reverse complement strand
TCCGAGTTTCATACCCACTAAAACAGGGATGTCAAAACTATTATATTTTATCGTTGCAGTTGATTTCTCTAATTCTCCGGCTAAGTTGTCGGTATCACTAAAATCAATGGCTGCTTCGGCATGTGAGAAAATTAATTCGGGCTGAATGTAGATTCCCAATACTTTAAGACGGGCAAAAGCCCCAAAGTGGTATCCCATTTCGTAAGATGTGGGTTCAAACTTAATCCCCGGTCTGTTTATAGCTTGTGGGTTAATGATTTGTGTTTCTCCATCTGGAGAAATTATCAAATCGTCCTCGTTTGGTCCGCCAGGCAAATAATCTGGCTTAATTGTAATGTCATTTTCAATACTAAAATCATCAAAACTAACTTTTGTAGAGTTTACACCAGCTTTTACACCCCATGTAAAGATTTGGGAGAATGATGCTTGAGCAACAAGCATTACGCCTATTAGGATTACAAGTTTTTTCATAATATTCAGATTTTTGATTCTATGGTAAAAATAATAATTTAAAAAGACCCGTACATATTTTTTGAGCAACTTTTCGGTTAATGTATCAATATAAAATATGAAACCTCCATGTTTAACCATTAAACACATTTATACTGAGCTTGTCGAAGTACGCGAATGGTTATTCGGAGAAGTTACAGTAAAATACTTACTGTCAAAAAGAGGAGGTTCCATCCCGATTGGTATCGGGACAGGTAATGACCACTAAAATCAAAATTATAAACATATGAATGTCACTTTCTTAAGTAGAAAAATATTTCTTTAGTATATTTTTTACCTTTTTAGATCATTGAAATATTATTAACGTTGGTGAATTAATTTATGCTTCGGTATGGGTTTTGTTCAATTAACACATCATGTGGATTCAAAATAAAATGCGATTGAGTTTTTTGGGCTGGCTGGTGCTGGTTTTCATAATATTTGCCGGAACTCCTTCTAATGCAGCCCATATTACCCTTGACAGTACAAAGAGCGCCGGTGAAATTGATTCTTTAAAATCAGTTTATCATCAAATTAAATATACGGGTCCATACACAACCAGTTTTTATACGGCGCTGAGTGCTTATCCTGAGTTAAAAAACACGACCATTCACTTCAAACATCGCAACATAAAGACCACCATGCAGTGCAGACCCAAAGTTTTTTCTGTTTTCAGAAAACCCGATAAGCGGAAGTTTATGATGGTATTTAACCGTAATCAGGGAAAATCGCGTGGAGTAGCAATCGGTGAGCTGAGCTTTAATGCACGGGTGGGGCTTTTTGCTCATGAAATAGCCCATGTGGTAGATTATGTGAAGATGTCCAGCGGGCAGACCATAGGTCAGGGATTTAAGTATCTTACCCGTAGCGGTAAAATTGCCCTTGAGCATAAAATTGACCGGATGGTAATCTGGAAAGGCTTTGGACATCAAATCTATCAATATGCTCATGAAGTGCTCAGTAGCCAATCTATAACAGATGACTACAGGTTAAGAAGAAAACGTATATATTTGCAACCTGCAGAAATTAAAGCGCTTGTTGACATTGTTGAAAACCCGTCGTTAAATGTTAATAGATAGCCTTTAATTTTTAGATTTCATCAGAACAAAACCGCCTATTTTTGCATTAATAAATTCAGGGAAATCATGCCGTTGTTTTTAGCGCGCATGTACCCGCTGAAAGTTTAAATTATTGCAATAATAGTCTGATATGTCCCAGTTTACACACCTGCATGTGCACACACAATACTCCATTCTCGATGGAGCTTCTAAGATTAATGAACTTTTGCAAAAGGCTAAAGATGATGGAATGCCGGCAGTAGCCATTACAGATCATGGCAATATGTTTGGCGTTAAAGATTTTTGGGATCAGGCTCAAAAAACAGGAATTAAACCCATTATTGGTATTGAAACATATGTGGCAGCAAATGGGCGGCATGTAAAGGAGAAAGGTAAAGGTAACCGTGGATATCACCTCATTTTGCTGGCAAAAAATGCAACCGGATATAAAAATTTAATGAAGCTAAGCTCAATTGGCTTTACAGAGGGTTTTTACCACAATGCACGCATCGACCATGAGTTGCTCGAAAAGTACCACGAAGGCATTATAGCCAGTTCGGCATGTTTGGGAGGAGAAATTCCACAATATATTTTAATGAACCAGCTCGATAAAGCTTACGAGCGCGCCAAATGGTTTAAGAATTTGTTTGGTGAGGATTTTTATCTCGAGTTGATGCGCCACCCGGCAAAAGCACCTCAACAGCGTGAAGAAATTTATGACCGGCAGCAGCTTGTAAATAATGAGCTGATTAAAATGTCAAAAGAGTTGGGCATTAAACTGATTGCTACAAATGATGTACACTTTACCAATGGTGAAGATGCCGAAGCTCATGACCGGCTCATCTGTCTGGTTACAAATTCTCCGGTCGATGATCCCAAACGCATGCGCTATACCAAGGAGGAATATTTTAAATCTACGAAAGAGATGCAGGAACTTTTTGCAGATGTTCCTGAGGCCATTTCCAATACCGAAGAGATTGTAAATAAAATAGAAGACCTTGAGCTCGATAGTGAACCCATTATGCCGGATTTTAGCCTTCCCGAGGGGTTTGATAATGAAAATGACTACCTGAGGCATATAACTTATGAGGGAGCAAAAGAGCGATGGGGCGAAGATTTACATGAAAGCACCATTGAACGACTCGATTTTGAGTTGAACACAATCAAGGATATGGGATTTCCCGGGTATTTCCTTATTGTGTGGGACTTTATTAAGGCAGCCCGCGAAATTGGGGTTATTGTGGGGCCGGGCCGTGGGTCGGCAGCCGGATCAGCAGTTGCATACTGCCTTAAAATTACCAATATCGATCCCATTAAATATGATCTGCTTTTTGAACGTTTCTTGAATCCCGACCGCATCTCAATGCCCGATATCGATATTGACTTTGATGACGATGGGCGACAGGAGATCCTTGACTGGGTTGTAAATAAATATGGTGAAGATAAAGTGGCGCATATTATCACATTTGGAACCATGGCCACTAAATCTTCAATACGCGATGTGTCCCGCGTACAGGAGTTTCCTCTTAAAAGAGCTGATGAAATTGCCAAGCTGGTGCCTGAGGCCCCAAAAATGAATTTCAAAAAAGCTTATAAAGAGGCGCCGGAACTTAAAAAAATCCGTAAGGAGGGCAACCCCGAAGAGCAAGCCGTGCTTGAATATGCCGAGAAACTCGAGGGATCGGTGCGGCAGACAGGAGTGCATGCCTGTGGTATAATTATTTCTAAAGATAGCCTCACCGAGTATATTCCTGTTTGTACCGCAAAAGATGCCAACCTCCTGGTTACCCAATACGACGGTAATTTTGTGGAGCCTGTGGGTATGCTTAAAATGGACTTTTTGGGGCTTAAAACCCTTTCTATTATAAAAGAAGCACTTGAATATATTCAGGATTCCAAAGGTTTTGCTCCCGATATCGATCAGGTACCACTGGATGATGCCAAAACATTTGAACTTTATGCCCGCGGAGAAACCACAGCCCTGTTCCAGTTTGAGTCGCCCGGTATGAAAAAACACCTGCGTGCACTTAAGCCCGACCGTTTTGAGGATCTCGTTGCTATGAATGCACTCTACCGGCCAGGTCCAATGGGCTACATCCCCTCATTTATTGACCGGAAGTATGGCCGTGAAAAAATAGAATACGACCACCCGATGATGAAAGAGTTTCTGGAGGATACCTATGGAATTACCGTCTTTCAGGAACAGGTGATGCTGCAATCGCGTAAACTGGCAAATTTTAGTCGCGGCCAGTCAGACAGCCTCCGTAAAGCCATGGGAAAAAAGAAAAAAGCCCTGATGGAAGAATTGAAAGTGAAATTCCACGAAGGTGCTTTGGCCAATGAAAAGTTTATTGAAGGCTGCAAACAGGTAAACAAGGAGCCTGAAAAGCTCATAGAAAAAATTTGGAAAGATTGGGAAGCGTTTGCTGAATACGCATTTAATAAATCACACTCTGTTTGCTATGCCTACGTATCGTATCAAACAGCTTACCTTAAAGCACATTACCCATCGGAGTTTATGGCTGCGGTACTCACCCGTAACCTGTCAGATATTAGTAAGGTTACCACCTTTTTAGACGAAACGCGTCACATGGGAATTGAGGTGCTCGGTCCCGATGTCAATGAGAGTGTGTACAAATTTCGGGTAACACCAAAAGGCGACTTGCGTTTTGGCCTGGGAGCCGTGAAAAATGTCGGAAGCAATGTGGTGAACCATATTATTGAAGTACGGCAGGAACAAGGTAAATTTGAAGATATCTACGATTTCGTGGAAAAAGTAGATATGCATATTGTCAATAAGAAAAACATGGAAGGCCTTGCATATGCAGGAGCTTTTGATTGTTTCGACATAGAACGCCATAATTTCTTTGCAACCGATGAAAGAGGACAAACCCTTATAGAGCAGCTCATTAAATATGGGAACCGGATGAAAGAGGAAAGTGCCAGTGCACAGCAATCGCTCTTTGGCGGAGCAGATGAAGGTTTTAAAGTTGCAAAACCAGCAATTCCTCAGAGTGAACCATGGACAAAAATGGCCCGCATGAACATTGAGAAGGAGTATGTAGGAATATACCTTTCGGAGCACCCGCTGGATGATTATAAACTTGAACTTGATCATATTTGCAATGCCCGTTTCATTGACCTGCAGCAAGACATGGAGTCTATGGAAAATAAGGAGGTGACCGTTGGGGGTATGGTCACAGAGGTCAAACACCTCACAACAAAAAATGGCAAGCCATGGGGCAAACTCACAGTAGAAGATTTTAGCGGTGCCTATTCATATGCACTCTTCGGTCGCGATTATATGAATTTTAAACCCTATATGGAGAAAGATTGGTACCTGCTTATTAAAGGCAGGGTACAAAAAAGGGAGTGGGGAGATACCAATGAACTGGAGTTTAAAATAAAAGAAATAAGCAACCTTGTTGATGCAAGGGACGAAAAAATTAACAGTATCAACATTAAAATACCAATTGATTCACTTACTGAAGATTTGGTGACAGAAATGTATGATATCATGGAGCAGGGTAAAGGTAAAAAGGAGTTGCAGTTTATGGTTTTCGATCCCAGGAAAGATATTGTAATACCAATGTTTTCGAGAAATATAAGTGTTGATATTTCAAAGGAGCTGGTCGAATACCTCGACAGGTTTCCTGAACTTGAATATAGTTTGAAATAAATGGCAAAATAATTGCTAAATTTAATCCAAAATTTTAAAACTGAATATTATGGCTATTGAAGTAACTGAATCGAATTTCGACGAAAAGGTAATACAATCAGATGTACCTGTAGTAGTAGACTTATGGGCTGAATGGTGTGGCCCCTGTAAACTGTTAACTCCAATTATGGAAGAGATGACCTCTGATTACGAAGGTAAAGCATTAATTACAAAAGTTGATGTTGACAGCAACCCGGGCATTGCGGCCAAATTTGGTGTGCGGAATATTCCTACAGTACTTTTCTTCAAAAATGGAGAAGTTGTAGATAAGCAGGTAGGGGCTGTTCCGAAAGACAAATTGACAGAAAAGCTTGACACATTGCTTTAAAAGTATAAATTAACATATTTTAACAGGCTGTTCAACAATTTGAACAGCCTTTTTTTGTTACTTTGTCATGAGGGAAAATGTTTTGTTATGACCGATAAAATTACCGTAGAGAAAATACAGGAAGTTCGACACCTCAACAGCCTTGATTTTTTTGCTCGACAAATAGTGGAGGGCTTCATTACAGGCCTGCACCGGAGCCCCTTTCATGGTTTCTCAGTTGAATTTGCCGAACACAGAGCCTACAATAACGGCGAATCTGTGCGCTTTATCGATTGGAAACTTTATGGCCGAACAGGTAAGCTTTTCGTAAAACGATTCGAAGAGGAAACCAATTTGCGCTGTCAGATTGTTGTTGATACTTCTTCGTCAATGTTTTTTCCAACCGAAAAAAATGTGAATAAACTACAGTTTAGTGCCTATGCATCTGCAGCGCTTATTCATATGCTCAACAGGCAGCGCGATGCCGCAGGACTCTCCCTTTTTGATGAACAATTGCAGTTTCATACACGGGCCAGAATGAGCAAAAATCATATTCAAACATTATATGCCAGGCTGGATGAGCTTCTTAAACTTAAATATGAACCAAAACAAAGAAAACTAACCCGCATTTCGGATGTATTACACCAAATTGCTGAAGCAGCACATAAAAGATCTTTGATTGTAATATTTTCAGATATGTTTGAAAACGAAGATGCCGCAAATCTTTTTAATGCACTTGAGCACTTGCGATACAATAAACATGAGGTTATTGTATTTCATGTACATGACAGGCAATATGAGGAGGCTTTAGTATTAGAAGACAGGCCCCACAGGCTTATTGATATGGAAAACGGCGAAGAAATGAAGCTTAAACCTCAGGAGGTAAGGAAGCTTTATGGTGAGCAAATGCGGGCTTTTTATGAGCAGATAAGAAAGAAATGTTTACAGTATAAAGTTGATTTTGTTACAGCAGATATTAATGAACCTTTTGATAAGGTACTGACATCATTTTTAGCCAGAAGAAGTCGTATGTTTTAAAAAAGAATTCAGGTGAAGCAGCTACTTGTCCTTATTCTTATAGTTTTTTTGACCCCTTTAATTCTATCGGGGCAAAGCCCGGTCAATGATTCCACCCAAAGGCCCAAAATAGGGTTAGTGCTAAGTGGTGGTGGTGCAAAGGGTATGGCTCACGTAGGCTTTCTTAAAGTAATGGAAGAAGTCGGTATTGAACCCGATTTTATTACCGGAACTTCAATGGGTAGCATTGTGGGTGGTCTTTATTCTATTGGTTATTCGGCCGATGAAATTGGCGATTTACTCAGAAACCAGAACTGGAACGAGGTACTTTCAAATGATATTAAACTCTCTGATATAAGTATAAACGAAAAAGATAGTTACGGGCAGTATTTCGCAGAATTTCCAATACAGGGTATTGAAATAAAATTGCCTAAAGGGCTCATATTTGGGCAGCGGGTAATGGAATTGCTAAACCATTATACCTTGCCCGCCTACAATATTCATGATTTTGATTCATTGCCTATCCCGTTTAAATGTGTTGCCGCTGATATTACCAACGCTGAACCAGTGGTGATGGATACCGGAAACCTTGCAATGGCAATGCGTGCAAGTATGGCCATACCCACCGTTTTTACACCTGTTTTATGGGGAGAGAAGCTGCTTGTCGATGGAGGGTTAAGCCGTAATTTTCCGGTAGAAGAGGTGAAAAATATGGGAGCTGATATCGTTATAGGGGTTTATACAGGCGGTGTACTTAAGGACAAAGAGTCTTTGAATTCCATGATTGATATCCTGACCCAATCTGCCTTTTTTATGGGCATATTCGATGCAGAAGAACAAAAGAAGATGGTCGATATTTATATTGAACCCGACCTTAATGGATATACTGCAGCAGACTTCGTCCAGGTCGATTCTATTATTCACAGAGGAGAACAGGCAACTCTTAAGGTATATCACCAATTAGACTCTCTTCAGCAAACACAAAAACAATATCAACAGACACAGGAACCAACAAGCTTATCTTTGCCTGATAGTATTGTGGTACAGAAAATTGTTACACGTGGTATAGCACCCAAATATACTGCATTTGTAAAGGCACGTTTAGGTGTTGAGCCTAACAAACCCTTTCATATAAATCAACTCGAGGATGGTATAAATCGAATTTATGGTAGTCGATATTTTTACAGAGTTTACTATGGGTTTGAGGATGCTGATGATGGCGCACAGGTGTTGGTGATATATGCAGAAGGTAAGCCGACCGGTTTTTTAGGTGCGAGTGTGCACTACGACTCAGAAAAACGAGCTGCTTTGCTGCTTAATGCAACATTTCGCGATTTAGTGATACCATCGAGCCGGTTGAGTTTAACTGCCAACTTATCTGAAAACCCTGGCTTTCAGGTAGATTTTTTTAAATATTTTGGAAAAAAACGACGATATACCATTGGTACACAATTTAACACAGATGCCTTTGATGTGCCGGTTTACACTATGGGTGATTTAAGCAGATTGTATAAATACAACTATACTTCTTACGAGCTTTATACACGTTATGCACTTACCAATGATTCACGAATTAGCGGGGGAGGCATGTTCGAGCGTACTTCTGTAAAGCCTAAAGTGCATAATACCAATGATTTTAAGCGTTGGTTGGTCAAGAACAAACAGCTCTACGCTTCTTTTGAGCTAAACACCACAAATACACGGTATTTCCCCACACGGGGACTCGATTTATCTTTAAGGTATGAGTATAACTTTGATTTGAATTATGACATTACTCTGGAAGATACCATATCTAATTTTGAGAGTGAAATGTTCAATAAAACATTTGGAAGCCTTAAGTTTCACCTGGATTATTATCAACCCGTATGGGATCAGTTCACTTTTCATGCTTATTCTCACGCAGGCCTCACATTTGGTGAGAATTTCACCCTGGTAAAACAGTATATGGCCGGGGGAATTTTTACAGCCTATTCTTATCTGATTCCGTTTACCGGATTTAATGAATTGGAATACACGGCATTGCAAATTTTGTCGGGTGGTAGTGGTTTGCAATATGAGTTGTTTACAGATATTTTTATAGAACCTCGGGTAAATATCTTACTATCGGCAGATTATATTGAGGATTTTATTAATACATCGCTTGAGGAGCGGTTTATTCTTGGCTATGGACTTAAGTTGGGATACTCATCTATTATTGGACCTGTTGTGGTGAGTGTTTCTTCAAACACCTACAATAACAAGGTCCGTTCTTTTTTTAATTTGGGTTACCGATTCCGGTTTTAAATACCCCGCCAATCGATTAGGTGTTTTGTTTCAGCCAGTGTGTTTACTTCTCCAAATAAAAAATCGTTTTTGCGTTTAGCAGAGCACATCATGGGGTGGTGAGACAGTGTTTTGTGTTTAATATCCAGATTTTCTGTTATTTTTTGTGCATGTCCGCCCCAAAGAACCCAAACAAGATCCGGATATTGGTAATTAATAAATTTGAGTAAGTTTTGTGAAAATTCCTGCCATTGTTTACTATGACTGTTAGACAACCCGGTTTCGCAGGTAAATGCAGTATTGAGCAATAGGACGCCTTGTTGCTCCCAGTTTCTAAATAGTTCTTGTGGCCCGGCTATTAATTTATTATCCGTATTCCAATTTACAATTTCTTTATAAGGCAAAACCTCTTCATAATAGGTTTTGTAGATAAGCCGAATGATATTTTTTAAAGAAACATTCCGGAAAGGATGATTCCAGTCTTTAAGTGTGCCAACTTCAAAAGCTCTGCCCGTAGCAACCCCTGCCTGGGGGTAGGGATCCTGTCCAAGAATAATGGTTTTTACATTGCTCAACGAAACCGTTAAAAAATGTAAAACTCGCGAAGCCGGAGGTGTGAAATCTTTTTGCGTAGTTTTATCTGCTATGCTTCCAAGAAGTTTTTTGTTTTTTGCATCCAGAAAATCTGTCCATTCAGGAGCAACAGGCGTATGTAAATTATTTAAAAATATTGACATAGGTTAGTATATCTGTGTACGATAGTTTTTCATTTCTTTTTCAATATGCGGAGCCTCAGGCATAATTGAATACAGCAGTTTTTTAAATCCGCTGCCATGATTTGGATGTATGGTATGGCAAAGCTCATGAATTATCACATAATCAATCATTCTGGCCGGTAACCGCATTAATTGAATATTCAGGTTGATGTTACCTTTAGTAGAGCAACTGCCCCAGCGGGTTTTATTGTTTCTGAAGCTAAGATTGTTGTAGCGGAATTTAAATTGATTGGCTAGTTCCTGGGTTCTTTTTGGAAGGTATTTAGAGGCTTCATCTTTGAGTACAAAATCAATAATATTTTTTATCCCTTGCTGGAAGGCCGGGTTTTTGATATCGATTTTTTGAGGTACAGCAATCACATATTCAGGTTTTTTACCCATTAGGCGAAGGCGGTCGGTATCGTTTTGTTGAATGGTAAATTGGTTGAAGAAGGTCTCAATGGTTGTTTGATGTTCAAATACTGTTCTTTTTTGTTCTATCGTCTTGTTGTAAGCTTGTTTTTCCAGAATCCATTTTTTCTTGCGTTCGATAACGCGGGCAATTTGTTTTTGTGAAGCCGAAGTGGGCGAAGAAATGGTGACAATATCGAACGGTTTAAGGCGTATATTGAAGTTTTTCAGTCCGCTTTTAGGGACTATCTTAATTTTACCTATCTCTTTATCTTCCAGATAATAGTATTTCGCTTTCATAAGTACAAAAAAAGTGAAAATAACTATTAATTCGTCATTTATATTAAAAAGATTTTTTACCTTTGCCGCACTTTAATCAAACGATAATGTTATGCCAGTAAGAATTAGATTACAGAGACACGGAAGAAGACATCATCCCTTCTACTACGTAGTAGTAGCAGATAGCAGGGCGCCACGAGATGGTAGATTTATCGAACGGATTGGTTCATACAATCCTATGACAAATCCTGCTAGCGTACAACTGGATTTTGATAAAGCATTATCGTGGCTGCAAAAAGGAGCGCAACCTTCAGATACTTGTCGCTCCATCCTATCAAGGGAAGGTGTCATGATGTACAATCACCTGTTAAAAGGTGTGCGTAAAGGAGCTTTTGATCAGGCAACCGCCGATAAAAAGTTTGAAACCTGGAAAGCTGAAAAAGATGTGAAACTTCGTGATGAAGCAGATAAAACAACAGCTGAAAAGGAAAAAGAAAAAGCTGAGCGTTTGGCCAAAGAGAAAGAGGTCAATGAAGAACGCGCAAAACAGCTTGCTGAGAAAAATGCTGAACTGAATGCTGCTGCAGAAGCTGAAGCTAAGGGCGAGGAAGAAGCTACCGAAGCTAAAGAAGAGCAGGCAGAAGCCAGTGAAGCACAAGCAGAAGGAGAAGCTGAGGTTGCCAAAGAGGCTGAAGCCCCAAAGGCCAAAGAAGATGACGCTAAAAAAGCGGACGACGAAAATCAGGAAAAAGCTGAAAACTAATCTGCATGAATTTTCAGGATTGTGTTCTTGCGGGCACCATTACTAAAACACACGGTGTTGATGGTAAGGTGGTGATAAGTACAGACAACGATCTTGAAACAAAAGACTTCAGGGAACCAATATTCATCAATATTGATGGATTGCTGGTTCCCTTTTTTGTTGTTACAATTGACACCAAGGGGCGCAACCAATATATTCTGACCCTCGAACTTGTCGAAGATGTCGATGAGGCTTCTACACTTATAGGTTTGGATGTATATCTCTCTGCTGCCGATGATGTCTTTTCTGAATCAATTGAAATGTCACAACTGGATGGTCTGAATGTCATTGACCAGCAGAAAGGCGAAATTGGCCGCATTAAGCGAATCGATGAAGTTGCAGGTAATTATCTGCTTGTTATCGATAATGGTAACGATGAGGTGTTAATACCTTTTAGTGAAGATTTTATCGTTGAAATTCTTCCGGAGGAGCATTATATATTGCTCCAACTGCCCGACGGATTGCTTGAGTTGAATCAATAATTCTTTCTTTTTTTGTTATAAAAACCTTAAATTAATTAATTTAGAGGTTGATTAAACGGAAGCCATGAGTTTACGATCCGCTCTACTTTTAACATGTCTTTTTTGGGGGCAATTTTTATTTGCCGGCAATGTGGACTCTTTGATGCAGGAACTTAATTCCGCAAAAGATACTGCAAGATTTTTAAAATTTCTGGAGCTTTCGCGGCATTATAGGTCAGTCAATATTGACTCTTCAGAATATTATCTTCAAAGTGCTAATGATTATTTATCTGAAATCAAAGATAAATTTAGTTCCAATGTTATTGAGAAGTATGACGCAATCTATTATCAGCAAAAAGGCGTATTAATGCACAGAATTGATGAATATGATTCTGCACTGGTTAATTATAAAAATGCATACGAGCTTTATGTGGAACAGAATCATTTGGAGAAGCAGGTACAGATACTTATCAATATGGGAGCATTGTACGAACAACAGGGAGAGTTCTCAAAAGCGCTCGAATATTATTTTAATTCGTCGAGATTAGCCGATAGTGCTGAGCTTATTCAAGAGCAATCAAGAATTTACATAAATATTGGTGTGGTATACTTGAATCAACAGAAGTTTAAAAAAGCACTTCTTTATTTTCAAAATGCGATTCCATTAAAGAAAAAAGCGAAGGATAGAAAAGGCGAGGCCTTGGTTTATAATAATATAGGTATTGTTTATTATTACCTCGATGAGTACGATAAAGTTTTAAGAAATTTTAAGAAAAGTTTAAATATTTACCGGCAAATAAATGATATAAGAAGTCAGGCCCAGCCTTATTTCAATATAGCTGAGATTCATTATGAGCAGGGTGAGTTGAAAAAAGCGCTCTATTACTATAAAAAATCATATGAGATTGAAAAGCAACTTAATAACAGGTCAGGCCAGGCTGTGTCTTTAATAGCTATTGGTAATGTTTATAAGGATCTAAAAAAAATTGATGATGCCATTAGGGTGCAACAAGAGGCGGTTAATATTTTAAGAAGCATAGGAGCAAATCATGAATTAGCAACAGCATTACTTGAGTTGTCATACAGTTATGAGGCCCGGGGGAATTATAAAAAGGCACTTGAGAAATATAAGGCGCACAAGAGATTAGAGGATTCTGTTTTCAATATGCGAAAAGAAGCACAGATTGCTAAAATTCAGGAGCAGTACGAGTCAGAGCAAAAAGATCAGGAAATTGCATTACTTAAAAAGCAAAATAAGCTGGCTGTCCTTGAAAACAAACAACAGCAAGAACAAATAGGCAACCGGCAACGCATTGCTATTTTAGGCTTATTGGTTGGTGCATTCGGATTATTTGCGCTCATAATGTTATACAGACTATATCGGCAAAAGAAGCTTTCGAATCAAATGTTGGAGCTTAAAAACGAAGCCATTCAACGTAAAAACACTGAGATTACTGATGTGGTGCAAAAACTCGAATCCAGTTTAAGGGGGCGAAAAACATTTTATCGTAATATTTTAACTGAGTTTAGTCATCCGTTGAGTAAAATTTCTGCTGTCGCACGTTTGATTTCTAATTCATCCACATTTGAGAATATACAAACCAGCATAAAGCATATAAAAGGAAATGTTTTTGAGTTGAATAAGGTTTTTGAAGATCTTTTCAGGGCAACGAAAATTGAGACTGGTGATAATCAACTTCAGAAAGAAGGCACACAGATTAGTGAGATTGCTGAACATTTATTGCGAAAGTTTACCCCGCTTGCAAATCAAAGAAAGATAGAGCTCAACTATAACTTAGATGACAGTTGTCCGGAAATTGTTGAATTAGATCCATATAAGTATTTTCAAATGTTGTCGAATCTTACCATAGATGCTATAAAGCGTGCTTTGCCCGGGGGGAGGGTTAATGTAGATTTCTATTATGAAAAGCCTGATTTGCTTAGAGTTCGTGTAAAAGATAGCGGCGACGCTATTTCAGATAGTTATAAAGAGGAGCTTTATGCGTTTTTTCAGGAAAAAGACGATCTTGTATACACAACTGACAAGCTGGGTCTTGGGTTAGGGGTTGTTAAGAGCCTGGTGGATGCTTTCGGTGGAAGTATTTTTATAGATAGTAATTCCGAACAAGAAACAGAATATACAGTAGCGATTCCGGCAGGAATAATGAGCAAATCAACTTTTAGTTTTAAAGCCAATGGTCAGGGTCTGAGAAATGCTAATCAGCAGCCGGGCAAAGTATTAATTACCGGACAGCCTGAGGATTTTGTCAGGAATTTAGAGTTGGGTCTGGCAAAATATAAAATGAATCTTGTGCTGCAGCAGGCAGAAGATGAAAATATGGCCCTGCAGTTTTTGAGCGAAAGCACCTATGATATTTGTATTATTGATTTACCCGACAACACTGCAGAAGTTGAGGATTTAGTAAAAACATTCTATTCAGCTAAAGGAGATTATAATATCCGTTTTGTTGGTTTGTCAGACAATATTTCGAAAGGCTATTTGCAGGAATGCCACAAAGCTGGTGTTGCGACAGTTGTTGAAAAGCCGGTAGAGATATTTAATTTGATTGTTGAGATAGAACGGAGTTTTAATGCATTGGATATTAAAGCAGGCTCCTTATTAGGGTTTTATCTTGAGAGTACAGATGGAGAAGATTCTGAGAAAAAACAAAAGATCGAGCAGGCCCAGGTTCAGAATATAGACAAAAAAATTATGCTGATAAATGCAGGACTTCGACAAAAAGAATGGAAAACTGTAATGGAACAAATAAACAGAATGCGGGTTGATAAGCATTTGTTAATCAGCCGGGAAATGGTACATCAGCTAAATGTTATAGAGAAGGAGTGTGTTACCACAAGAAATGTGGAAGTGATGGGCAATGCATTGAATTTGTTCCAAAAGGAATGGAATAAAATTAAATCTGTTTAGAATCATTGCCCCGCTATGCTGATGTATATCCTACAACCTCATTATATTTATTTTCACCGGGTATTTTAGAGAAGTCACTGAGTTTTCTCATTTCGTTACCAGTCAGTCAATTAAGATCTTTTAACGTTTTTATTACTATGGGTGGTAGCCGGCGGAGATTGCCATCTTCAAATTTTATTGCCAGGCCTTGTCCATTTGATTGGTTCCCCGCACAATAGAAAGCCTCAGCCCCAATTTTCCCGAACAGACGACCTTTGGTGAAGGCATTTAAGGCAATGCAAAAATTACCTGTTCCGGAAAGTATTTCCGGGTGTGTAGCCGTGGCATTAGTTATTATTTTAGCTGAACCAGAATTTTGCGCTGTAAGATTATCAGGTTTTGCAAGCTTAACATAACCCAGCCCCATGCGAGAAATGGGCATGCCATATACAGGCACCCCACAGCTATCTGTTCCATGTATGATATTTTCCAGGTCAAATTCGCACCTGCGTGCTATTCGTTTGCTAATTTTTTGTTGAAGTGGATGTGACAGTTGAATATACTCATCAGAATTATATTTTTTATCTTTGCAAATAGCCAGAAAACCGGCATGCTTGCCTGAGCAGTCATTGAAAATTACATCGGGGACATAGTCTTGCAAGGCCATTTCTATAGCATAAGCAGAATTTAATGAAGTTGTTTTGCCGCAAAGCAGTGAATCTTTATTTAGGCCTATTTTTGAAAGAATGGCTTTTACTGTATTGCGGTGTGTTTTTTCTCCGTAGTGCGAAGCACACATTATACTTAGCTCTTTATCTGAAAATTTATATTGATCGTATGCACCTGAAATTATAACTTCCATTGCCTGGATGGGCTTTGCTGCACTTCTAAAATAAGTTATATAGTCAGGCTATTCGCGACTGAAAACCGTTTTACCCTTGTAATCGACAACCGCAATGTGCCCATAGTGCCTGTTTTCCTGCAAATCGCCGCGGGTTAAAATTACGAGTAATTCTGCTGGCTATAATTATTCTTTTTGAATTACTTTTAGCTTGTACATTATGGTTTTGGTTGAACTAAAGTCGGGTTCCAATACGTTGAGCACGATCAGGTTAGCTAGTAATTCTTCCGCTTCAAAGCGACGCATTTTTGTTAATCTGCAAAGTTTCGAAAAGGTAATAGCCGGATGCTGTTCGAGATAGTTGAGCAAGAATTTTTCATTTTTACTATAGGTAAAATATATGCCCGACTTATCGCGTTTCTTTTGCCAAACTTTCAAAATTACTTTATTGGCAAGTCTGTTTTGGTCCTTCACGCGCAGATATACAAGCCACTTTTTTTCTTCGGTTGGCGCGTAATATGGTTTTTGATCCCCCGGTTCCACATCAACTTCCAATACCATTTTGCCTCCAATATTCCACTCCGTCACGTTGTATGGGACATTAGGTTTTGAGTATAGCTGGGAGGCAGCTTCAATCATATGAATCTCTTCTTCTGAGCGCACTCCAGCTATTACGCCATTATCTTTAACTCCAATCAGGAGTTTGCCACCATCCGTATTAGCAAAAGCTACAAGTGACCTTGCAATTTTTCTGGCATCGTTCACCGCAAACTTAAAATCCTGCTTTTGATGCTCACCTTCTCTTATTAACTGCTGTATATAACTTTTACTCACCGTATTCTCAATTTGAATTAACAAAAATAGTGACTATTCAATAAATAAAAGATTCTTCAATGCTTTATTGTTATAGAAAAGTACTTTTGTAACGGAAATAATTTCTTGTAATTTTATTTTTTCAGTCTTATCTTTTCTTGAATGTCGTACTATGATTCTAATTGCAGATAGTGGTGGTACAAATACCATGTGGGCGCTTATTGATAAGCATAACGTTGAGTATGTTAAATCAGCTGGTATGCATCCTTCACAGTTGGGCTATGGTATGATTTTTCCACCGGCTTTGGAAAGGCATCGTAATTATATCACCGAGCTTTATTTTTATGGTACTGGCTGCGCAAGGCAGCAGGGTAGAGAAAAGGTTAAGCAGTTTTTAGCAAATTGGTTTTCCAATGCTCATATAACGGTTTTTTCCGATTTAATGGCACTTGCCCATGCCGGATGGGGTGATGAGGCCGGAAATGTTGCTATACTTGGTACAGGGTCTTCTATGGCTTACTACGATGGGTTTAAACTAAACTTTGAAGTGTGGTCGCCCGGGAAAGAGAAAGATCCCGGGAGTGGCACCGATCTGGCTCTGCAGATGCTTAAGCTCTACGAAGATGCTGCATTATCAGATGATATCAGTGGTGATTTGCAAAAAATTTTAAACAAAAAACTGGAGCAAGAAGATGAAAATGGGTTATTAGCCCGTTATATAATGCAAAATCAGCATAATGTAGTGCTTTCAGAGCTTTGTGTAAAGCAATTTTCCAGCTTCTTTGAGTTTTATGCCCTCTTGCTGCAAAAATATCCTTTTCCTATAGTATTTGGTGGTTCTATAGCCTATTTGAGCTCCCGATTGCTGAATAATGTCGCAAAAAAACACAACCTAAAAATTCATTCAATTATAAGGGAGCCAATATATCCGTTGGTAGAATTATACCTGAACCGTAAGGTTTAACTGTTATCCTGGTCTTCGTCTAAAATCTCGTTTACCTTGTCTTCAGTGGTTTTTAGGTGATCTTTACATTTTTTTATCAATTGTGAAGCACGCTTAACTTTTGTGCTAAGTTCATCAATTTCAAGGTCCCCGGCTTCAAGTTGATCTATAATTTGCTCTATTTCTTGTGTTGCTTCGCTGTAAGAAAATTTTTTCGCCATGATTTTTAGGCAAATATAGTATTTTTATTATTCATCATGATGAAAACGTAAGGTTAAGTAAATGTTATTATATGGTTTTGTTTTGAAAATATGATTTCCTTTAGGTACTTTAGCTTTAAACGAAAAGTTATGAAAGTATTAATATTGTTTTTATTCCTTGTACTACTAGCTAAGTTTTCTTTATCCCAGAACATTACTTTGTCAGATGATGAAAGTTATGAGGCTCACAGTAGTGCAATGGTAGATATTTATTCCAAAACAAAAGGGCTACTGGTTCCCCGGGTTACAAACACAGAAATGAACTCAATTGCAACGCCGGCTAATGGTTTAATTGTGTACAACAGCAGTTTTAATAATTATTATTACTGGGATGGGGCAGACTGGAAAATTGTAGCTGTAAGTGAGTATTTTCAGTCAAATGGAGATACCGTATTCATTACCGGAGATGGAAAAAGATTTGGTATTGGTACACGCTCTCCTATGGGGCGCCTAACCGTGATGGGTGATAGCACTGCTACTAGCGACGAACCACTTTTTGAAGTAAAAAACAGCCAGGGTGAGATCATATTTGCTGTGTATGAAAACGAGGTGCAGGTTAATTTTAAAGAAGACTCATCAAAGGCTTTAAAAGGCGGATTTGCTGTAGGAGGTTTAACTTCAGGTAAGTCGGAGCCTACCGAATATTTGAGAATTACACCTGACAGTGTGCGTATTTACATCGATGATAGTTCTACAAAAGCCCAGAAGGGTGGGTTTGCTGTTGGAGGTCTAACTTCTGGTAAAGCCAATCATAATAAATACTTTTTATTGAACCAGGATAGTACAAGAATTTACCATAAAACCGGCCTGAAGGCACAAAAAGGAGGTTTTGCGGTAGGTGGATTGACAGGTGGCAAATCAATTCCTGAAAATTACCTTACCGTGGAACGAGACAGTACACGTATTTATGTAAATGAAAATGCTAAGGCACAAAAAGGCGGATTTGCAGTGGGAGGTTTAACCGGCGGTAAAGGTGGAGCCCAATTTCTTAATTTAACAAAGGATAATTACCTTATTGGTCACAGGGCCGGAGACTCTATTACCAGCGGATACAAAAACTTCTATGCAGGATATGAAGCCGGAATGGGAAACAAAGATGGGTTTTATAATGTGGCCATTGGTTACCAGGCAGGGCGTTTAAATAACAGTGCCTCAAATGTTTTTATCGGTACTTATGCAGGCCTGAACAATGTGGACGGCTGGTCTAATGTTTTTATAGGTAATAGGAGTGGATTTAATAATAAGGGATTAGCGTCAGGTGGTTACAGAAATGTTTTTATTGGCAGAGAAGCTGGATATGAGAATGTAGAAGGTCTCGATAATATTTACGTTGGTGCATTTGCTGGTTCCGGCATTTCAGATGGCAGCGATAATGTAATGATCGGTACAACTTCCGGCTCACATGGAGCTACCGGATCACAAAATGTTTATCTTGGTAACCGGGCTGGATATGCCAATGAAGGAAGTAATAATGTATTTCTGGGTGACAATGCAGGTGGAAACGGAGGAGATTATTCCACACCTTCTTCAATTTCAGGTAGCATTATGATAGGTCATCGCGCAGGTTACAACAATACAGCAGGTACCGGGAATGTTTTTATGGGATATAGGGCTGGTTATAATGAAGCAGGTTCAAACAAATTGTATATCGAAAATAGTTCAGCCGATGCCAATAGCGCGCTCATATACGGAGACTTTAGTCTCGATAGACTCAGGTTCAATGCAGAGGTTGGTGTGGGCAGTGTCTCGGTTCCTAATGTTCAATTTCAAATTAATTCCGAAACAACTCAAGACCCTTTTAGGGTGCAGGTAAACGGTAGTACAAAATTATTCGTAGGAAAAGACGGGGGAGTTACAATTGGCACATTCAATAACACACCGCCTGATGATGGTTTGTATGTATATGGAAATGTAGGAATTGGTGTGGCATCTCCAGCTGAAAAGCTGCAAATCAACGGAAATATAGTACCATTGTACGACCAAAACTCGAATCTGGGAACCGCTTCATTGCAATGGAATAATGTTTATGGTACAAACTGGTTAAAGTCAAATGGCAAAATTTATACCGGTATAAAACTCAGTGATGATATTGTTAGCCATCCCCTCAAAGAAAGCGCTGAAAAAGCAGGTTTCCTTGATATAAGTTCTTTACCGAAGTCGCTTACCATTGGCAATGCTATGCTTACAGGAGAAATGGCCATTTATAATTACCAACTAAATTTTGAGCAGCAGACCCTGATTAATGAATTAAAAGCTGAAATCCGCCATTTAAAGGAAACATTGCAAAATAAAAACCAACAAATAGAAGGATTAAAGCACGATAATAAAAGTCCGGATCAATATGACCAAACTATAAATCAATTGATGCGCAAAATGAATAAGATGGAACAACGCATTGCTGATTTGGAAGCAAAGTAATTAAAAACAAGCAGGTTAATGATATTGGAAATAGATTCGATCAGGTCTGTAAGAGAGAGAACAATAAGTTAATGACAAATACAATAAAAAGTGAAAAGTAACTTTATAACCAAGTAAAAAAATATAATGCGAAAATATATCCTGTTTATCCTGTTGGCACTATTTGCATTTTCACTTTACGGGCAAAAGGGAATAGTGAATAATGGTGCCAGAATTGTAGTGGATAATGGAGCCTATATCAAAATACAGGGTGACAACACTACAGGTTATACCAATGAATCTTTTGGCTCACAACATGGTCGGATTGATCTCAATGGTGAAATACAACTTGATGGTTATTTTCGAAATAATGCATCAGCCGGTGAGGTTTTTATCAATCTTGATGGCACTGGAAATGTTCTATTTAGTGGAACATCCAACCAGGGAATAGGGGGATTCGGGCCCATCACTTTTGAAAATCTTGAACTAAATACCCCGGGCATAGATCTTAATACCAGTATTTTTATACAAAATGGCATTATTTTCAGTCAGGGTAATATTGTAGTCAATAACTATATCCTGGCTTTTGGATCCAATGCGGTCATAATGGGCTCAGCGGGCACAAATTCAATGCTGATCCCTGGTTCAAACGGAGTACTGAGAAAATATTTCGATAATGCACAGACCTTTACATTTCCAATTGGAAGTAATGTAGAAACCGATTATATCCCCGTAACTATAGATCCTACAGGAGGAACTTATAACGGAGGCTTCGTCGATTTACAAATGACAGAAGCTAAACATCCGGAAAACAGTAATCCTACAGATTATATAACCAGATACTGGCAGTTATCCGAAACAGACATCTCAGGATATGATGCCCAGCTTACTTTCACTTATGCCGAATCTGATATTGTTGGCAATGAAAATAATTATTATACGCTTCGGTATGATGGCAGCTTTTGGGATGTCTTTGATGCCGTCAATACCGAGAATAATACTTTAACTGCTTCAGTAAGCGAAATGGGCGAATTTACAGCGGGAGCAAATGAACTGGAGACTGGCGAATTAGTGGTTTCACATTCTGGGTTAACCGAAGAAAACCTCAATGGGGCTGTCATTGATTTAACACTTGTTGACGATGAATTCGAAAACAGCACTTTAGATCCAACCAACTTTGGATTACAGAATGTACCACAAGGCTGTGAAATTCTTACTGTAGACTATGTTTCTACTACCACTGCAACAATGACCCTGGCCTTTGATGGAACCGATTTTGACACAGATTATACAGATTACGCCATCAATATGACAAGCGCTGAGGTTGCCTCAGATAATGATTACACATCTAATGTCTTATTGATTTCAGCAACCGATGATAATGAGACTTTAACCATTATTGATCCGCCTGCAATTACCGAAGGCTCAGAAGATGGTCATGTTTTTAGTATCGAGTTATCAGGAGGTACATTTAATCCGGTGCTTAATGCAGATGCCTGGTCTTGTAGCTGGCTGCCCGAAGGCGTGACAATGAGTGATGTGTTATACCTGAGCCCCACAAGCGTAGAAGTACATATCAGTGGCAACCGTGTGGCAGACTATGACATTAATCAATTTGTTACAATAGAAATTGAACCAACAGAATATAATGATGCTGAGGGCAATGCATTAATTAGTGATAATGATATTGCATTTCAAGCTCGTAATGAACAATTAACGGCATTGACAGACACGATCTATCAAAGCAACCTGGATAATATTGAAATTTATTTTGAACTCATAGATGACTGGATTAAATCTGCTCATTTTACAATTGAAGATATTCGCCTTTACGGCGAACCTGAAGGACTCAGTGTTGAAAACATTACAATGACCGATTCTACACATTTTAGTGCTGTATTGTCATACACTGGTTCCGGTATTGGGCAGGATAACCCATTTAGCTTCGAAATTGCGGATAGCGTTTTGTTTGGAGTGGAAGCCCTTAATTCACAGGATATTATTATTTCCAGCGATGTAGGTATAAATGAACAGGAAGGTGCTGTGGAATTATATGTAGCCGGGAGTGATATTTATCTTAAGCAACATCAACTTGTCCGAAAAGGTAGTTTGATAATCTTTGAATTAAACGGGCGCAGAATCCGGGAGTATAGCGTTAAAGCGAAGAGTGCAAGCCTATTCAGGCCAATACTCAAAGATGGAATGTACTTAATTCAGTTTTTAACCGATGGTGGAAAATTATATCAAACCAAAGGTGTTGTTAAGAACTAATAGCTATTAAATTACGAAAAAGGAGGCAATTTTATTTGTCTCCTTTTTTTATTGGTTGTATTTTTAATTGGATTTTGCTAAAAAAGTTGTTTTAACTGATTTTTGTGAACAAAAAATGACTTGCTTTTTTTAAATAATGTAAGCACCCTAAGAATAATGCAAAAATTAATATACATTTTTATTTTTACATTGGTTTCTTTTGGCAGTTACGCACAGGTAAACCAGTACGGGTATCCTTTTTATAAGTACTATGGAATGACCGATTATGGCGGTACTGAACAAAATTGGGCTCTGGTAAAAGATCACCGTGGCATTGTATACGTGGGTAATAATGACGATGGGATTTTAGAGTATGATGGCAAACACTGGAGGCAAATTTCAATTAATAACAATTCAATTGTAAGGTCTTTAGCCGTTGATGATGATGGTGTTGTTTATGTAGGTGCTGTGGATGAATTCGGTAAGCTAGTACCAGATGATAAAGGTATGTTGCACTATCAATCATTACTTCCTTTGGTTGATTCGTCTAAAGGGGAGAATTTCAAAGATATATGGAAAACATATGTTTTGGCAGACACCGTATATTACGCATCATTTAACCGGCTTTTTAAATACTTCGATAACAAAATAGAGGTAATAGATTTACCACAATATACTAACTTTACCCATTTGATTGATGATCAGATTTATGTAGGTCAGTTTTATGATGGGCTGTTGAAATATGATCCAAAAGCAGAAAATACAGAAGATACAACATTTGTTACAATTGATAGCCGGGTCATCAATAACAAAAATGCTTTTGTGCTTGAAAAACTCAGTGATAGTATAGTTTTAATTGGCACACTTGATTCCGGGTTATTCACCATGACTCTGCCCGAAAATAGAGTAGCCCGGGCACCATATAAAGAGATTAACCAGTATTTAAAAGAAAATCAACTTTATAATGCTGATTTAACTACTCAATATAAAGCTTTTGCAACGCTGCAGGGTGGAATAATGGTGGCAAGAGATTTTAAGCCCTACGAAGTATACGATCAAAAAACAGGATTGCCGAGCGATGAAACAGTTTCATCAGTATATTCAGATAGCGGTATTAATACACCCTTATGGGCGACCCTGAATAACGGTATTATCAGAGTTGATTGGCATTTACCTTTCAGGGTTATGGACCAAAGAAACGGCTTGAGTGGCCATTTGCTCGATATCATACGTTTCAATCATGAGCTTTATGTAGGAACCAGTTCGGGATTATTCAAGCTAACCTATGATGGTTTTAACCCCAAATTTGAAAAAATTATCGATCATTCGGTTTGGGATTTACAACTCTATACATACCCGTATAACTCTAAAAAAGTTCTCCTGGTAGGCACTATTAGGGGCCTTCATGAAATTACAGAAAATGGTTATAATGGTATAATAGAAAGAAGGATAAAAGGAATTAAGCAAGAACGAAACTATTATATTTATAAAATAGCAATACCAAACCCCGATAAACCAAATGAATTAGCAATAGGCACAAACGATAATTTTATAATTCTTAAAAATGAGGGTAATTCCTGGACACGTGAATTAAAAAAAGATATTGATTCAAAGGTAAGAGAAATCGGTTATTACGACGGTGCTTACTGGCTAGGAACTAGTTTTGAGGGAATTGTAAAATACACCAGGGAGGATGATAAGATTAGGCGCTATAAAGATGAGGAAGAGCTAGGATCAATTACACAGAATAGAATTGTAATTGATAATGACAACTTATATGCACTTAACCCAGCTGGTGTATTTAAATACGATAAAACTACAGATAGCTTTAAACAAGATAACGAACTTGGTAAATTGGCTGCAATTACCAATATGGGTGTTTCAGCATTAAAATGGGATGAAGACCACTACTATTTCAGCATGATAAGTGATGAGAAACAAAGAATTCGCAGAATGAGTAAAGACGGGACATGGTCAACTTATGATACCGCAATTTTTAACAGGTTACCCAATGTTCAGTACGATGCCATTTATCCGGAAAAAGATGTGGTTTGGTTTGGTTGTTCAAAGGGTTTATTTGCCTATGTCAAAGACATGGAAAAAGGGTTTGCAAATAAATCATTCAATACGTTGATAAGAAAGGTTGTGCTTTATAAAGACTCCTTAATTTATGGAGGCTATACAAGCAAATTAGCGGCTGAAAAAACCGGACAGGGGAAAAAAGAACCCATTTCATTCCGGTATAGCAGTAATGATATAGAGTTTACTTTTTCGGCTCCTTACTATGAAGAAGAGGATAAGCTATTATACTCTTATAAACTTGAAGGGTACGATGATTTCTGGTCGCCATGGGATACAAAAACCGTTGAAGACTATAATAATCTGCCTTCCGGCGAATATACCTTCAAGGTAAGGGCACGCAATATATACGGCTTCGAAAGTGAACCCGACGAAATGGATATATCCTTCGGGGGCGATCGCAGTACTTTTAGCTTCAGTATTTTACCACCATGGTATCAGACTATTTGGGCCATTATCGGGTATTTTATCGTATTGGTTTTTATTATTCGCGTAATTGTTCAGTGGCGTACGCGTAAATTACAGCAAGAAAAAGAGAGGCTTGAAGAGATTGTCAGGGAACGAACTGCAGAAATAATGGAGAAGAAAGAAGAAATTGAAAAGCAACGTGACGAAATTGCCGAAAAAAATCAAAGTATTACCGATAGTATCCATTATGCCAGTAGAATACAGCAAGCTTTACTACCCTCCGAAAAAATGTTCTCAAAAGCAGTGCCCGAACATTTTGTGTTATTCAAGCCACGTGATATAGTCAGTGGAGACTATTATTGGATGACACAAATTAAGAATAAAACAATTCTTGTGGCTGCAGACTGTACCGGCCACGGGGTTCCGGGAGCTTTTATGAGTATGCTGGGCATGTCTTTCTTCAATGAAATTGTCAATAAAAATGTTGTGACAGACGCCGGAGAAATCCTTAACCAGTTAAGAGCACATGTGATTGAAGCCCTAAAACAAGAGGGTGACGATGCCAAAGCGAAAGATGGAATGGATCTGGCACTTTACGTGATAGATAAAGACGAAAATATGGTATATTATGCAGGGGCCAACAATCCGCTGTATATCATCAGAAAACAAACAGAAGAAGAGAAAAAAGCCATAGCAGAGGAAGACAGCTCAAAACTTCCAAAGCGGGCACTTTACGATGATACATTTATCTTAGAGGAGATTAAGGCTGACAAAATGCCTATTGGTATCCATATTAAGAAAAAACCATTTGAAACTAAAGAAGTTCATATTAAAGAAGGAATGAAATTATATACTTTCTCCGATGGCTATGTCGATCAGTTTGGTGGTCCCCGGAGAAGAAAATTTATGTCCAAATCATTCAAAAAACTACTCTTCAATATTCACCAGAAACCCATGCAGGAGCAAAAACAAATATTAGACGATCGCATTGAATCATGGATAGAAGAAGGAGATGAAATTCAGGTTGACGATATTGTTGTGCTCGGCGTTACAGTCAATTAATTCCAGAAGTTGACAGTATGACATGAAATTTGGGGCGTTTCTGCCCTAAAAATGTCATTTTTGCGCATATTTTTATGTTTCTACCTGTGGCATAAACATTGAAACATATTGTATGAAATTTTGAATATAAATTAAAAAACATACAATATGAGTAAAGTAATAGGAATTGACTTAGGAACAACTAACTCGTGTGTTGCCGTAATGGAAGGGAATGAACCCGTAGTAATTCCTAACAGTGAAGGAAAACGCACAACACCTTCAATGGTAGCTTTTGTGGAAAATGGTGAACGTAAAGTCGGTGACCCGGCAAAACGTCAGGCCATTACAAATTCACAAAAAACCATTTCATCCATTAAAAGGTTTATGGGTGAAACCTACGAAAATGTAAGTAAAGAAGTAAAAAGAACTTCATACGAAGTTGTAAAAGGTGACAACAATACACCACGCGTAAAAATTGACGATAGAAAATATACACCCCAGGAAATTTCTGCTATGGTACTTCAAAAAATGAAGAAAACCGCAGAAGATTATCTTGGACAAGACGTAACAAGTGCTGTAGTGACAGTTCCTGCATATTTTAACGACTCGCAGCGTCAGGCAACAAAAGAAGCTGGCGAAATTGCAGGTCTTAAAGTGGAACGCATTATTAACGAACCTACTGCAGCTTCATTGGCCTATGGTCTCGACAAGAGAGACAAAGACATGAAGATTGCTGTCTTTGACCTTGGTGGTGGTACATTCGATATCTCTATTCTTGAATTAGGCGATGGTGTATTTGAAGTAAAATCAACCAACGGTGATACTCACCTTGGTGGTGACGACTTTGATGAAGTAGTTATCGACTGGTTAGTAGATGAGTTCAAAAAAGACGAAGGTGCAGACCTGACTAAAGATCCAATGGCTATGCAGCGTCTCAAAGAAGCAGCAGAAAAAGCTAAGATCGAATTGTCAAGTGCAACCAGTACAGAAATCAACCTTCCATACATTATGCCTGTTGATGGTGTGCCTAAACACCTTGTGCGTTCATTGAGCCGCTCTAAATTTGAGCAACTTGCAGATCAGTTGATTCAGGCTACGCTTGAGCCTTGTAAAAAGGCAATGAGCGATGCCAATATCAGCAACTCCGATATTGACGAGGTAATTCTTGTAGGTGGATCAACACGTATACCTGCAATTCAGAATGTAGTAAAAGATTTCTTCGGTAAAGACCCTTCAAAAGGTGTAAACCCTGACGAAGTTGTTGCTGTTGGTGCTGCTATTCAGGGTGGTGTCTTGACAGGAGATGTAAAAGATGTATTGTTGCTTGACGTAACACCGTTATCTCTTGGTATTGAAACCATGGGTGGCGTAATGACCAAGCTCATCGAAGCCAATACTACAATACCAACCAAAAAATCAGAAACATTTACCACCGCGGCAGACAATCAGCCTTCTGTAGAAATTCATGTGCTGCAGGGTGAACGTTCAATGGCAAAAGATAACAAGTCAATTGGTCGGTTTCACCTCGATAATATACCGCCGGCACCTCGCGGAGTACCACAAATTGAAGTATCTTTCGATATCGATGCCAATGGTATCATGAATGTATCGGCAAAAGATAAAGGTACCGGAAAAGAGCAAAGCATCAGAATTGAGGCTTCTTCAGGGCTGAGTGATGATGAAATCAAGAAAATGAAAAATGAAGCTGAAGCCAATGCCGAAGAAGACAGAAAAGCAAAAGAAAGGATTGACAAAATCAACCAGGCTGATGCTACTATCTTCCAGACGGAGAAACAATTGAAAGAAATTGGGGATAAAATTCCGGCTGATAAGAAAAAACCAATCGAAGAGGCGCTGGAAAAACTCAAAGAAGCGCATAAGAAAGAAGATGTAGAGGAAATCGATAAGGCAATAAACGAGCTAAATACTGTTTTCCAGGCTGCTTCACAGGAAATTTATAATGCTCAGCAGCAACAAGGCGGAGGACAAGAGCAACAAGATCAAGGTCAAGGTCAGGCTCAGGATGACTCCAAGAAAAAGAAAGGTGGAGACGATGAGGTTACTGACGTAGATTTTGAAGAGGTGAAGTAATAGGTTAGCATTATTATAATCAAAAAGGGGTGCAAAGTGCATCCCTTTTTTTTATCCTGCACTGTAGCAGTATAAAAAAATTGCGTTTTTAGCATTTTTTATTTACATTCGGCAAACTCAAAAAGGCATAATATGTTCCGTTGGCTACTGCTACCATTTACTTTTTTATACAGCATGATTGTCTGGATTCGCAACAAGATGTTTGATCTTAACCTATTGCCATCCAAGGAGTTTAATATTCCTTTAATTTCAGTAGGCAACATTACGGTTGGAGGAACAGGTAAAACACCACATGTTGAGTATATCGTGCGATTACTCCATGAAGATCAAAAAATAGCAGTGCTTAGTCGGGGTTACAAAAGAGAAAAGAAAGGTTTCATTGTTGCCGGCAAAGAATCAACTTCATCAGAAATTGGTGATGAGCCCAAACAAATAAAAAGGAAATATCCTGATATTGGCATGGCTGTGGATGGCAACCGTGTAAAGGGAGTTGAAAAACTGATGAAGGGAGCAGCGGGTTTTGACCCTGACGTAATTTTACTTGATGATGCCTTTCAACACCGCTATGTAAAACCAGGCTTATCCATACTACTCGTTGATTTTAACAGACCCCTTGAAAAAGATTACATCATGCCTTACGGCCGGCTCCGGGAAAGTATGTATGAGAAGAGAAGAGCCAATATTGTAATTGTTACTAAAACACCCAAAGAGCTTAAACCAATCGATAGGCGCATTATAGCTAAAGAGATGAAGCTCTTTCCTTACCAAAGTCTTTATTTTACCTATCTTAAGTACGGGAATTTAACCCGCGTTTTTAGTCAGGACAAAGCACTTAGCTTTGAAGAGGCTAAAGAAAAAGAGTTTAATGTGCTGCTAATTACCGGTATTGCCAATCCTGTACCATTAAAAGAACACCTCTCTGAATATTTCAGTAATATAAGTCATCTGAACTTTAGCGACCATCATAACTACGGCCCTAAAGATGTAAAACGTATTATTAAAGCATTTGATAAGATAGACAGCGACTACAAAATAATAATCACAACCGAAAAAGATGCTATTCGCATCAGTGATTCAAAAAGTTTTAAAGAATCGAGTTTGCCTATATATTATGTGCCGGTGGAGGTTGAGTTCCTCGACGATGATAAGGAAGATTTTAAAAAGCGGGTTTTTTCTTATATCTCAAACAATAAAAAACCATCAAGCCTTAACCGTACGATCTAATAAATCGCTTTCGCGGAAGTATTTGTATAAGATTGAGTTGCCCATAGGTGTTTTTGAGGCAGGTATTTCCTTAAAATCGGGAGCCTTTATACCATCTTTCAAATGTATTTCGCCTATAAACCTGCGTGTTTCATCCCACATATTTGCATTGATAAAGTGCTGAAGCACATAGGCACCGCCTTCTACTATTACAGATTGTATTGAACGTTTAAAAAGCTCCTCAATAACTGCATGTATGATTGATGATTCCTGCCCGATCTTGATGTACTCAATTGTGTTGTTTTTCTCAGCTTTCAGCCAATTAAACACAAGTGTTTTTTGGTTTTTATCCAGGATATGATATCCGGAAGGTACCTTTAGTTCAGGATCAATAAGTATGCGTAAGGGATTGCTTCCATGCCACTCTCGTGTATTTAATTTGGGGTTATCGAGTAAAGCAGTATTTTGTCCGACCAATATACTCTGTTCTTCTGCTCTCCAGCGGTGTACCAGGTGTTTAGCCATTTGATTTGTAAGCCATGTGGGGCGCAAATCGTCAGTATTATCACGATATATATCTAAAAAACCATCAGCACTTTCCGCCCATTTTAAAATAATCCATGGGCGTTTTTGGGTGTGGTAAGTAAAAAAGCGGCGGTTTAAAAACCAGCCCTGAGCCTTTTTAACCCCATGTATAACTTCTGTGCCGGCAGCCTCAAGTTTCTCAATCCCTTTCCCTGCCACTTTGGCATAAGGGTCAACATTACTGATTACAACCCGGGGTATTTGATGCGCAGCAATTAAATCGCTGCAGGGAGGAGTTTTACCATGGTGCGCACAAGGTTCAAGATTAACGTAAAGCGTTGCTTTCTTCAGCAGATCAATTTTTTTAACCGAATGAATGGCGTTGACTTCGGCATGGGGTTTACCATAGGCCCTGTGAAAACCTTCACCAATAATTTTATCTTCGTGTGTTATTACACATCCTACCATGGGATTCGGGGCTACATGACCAGCACCATTTTCAGCCAATTTAAAACACCTTTGCATCATGCGTTTGTCAAAATCTGTTATTTCTTGTCCCATGGTATATCTTTTACTATTACTTTTATATTTTTTGAAGCTATTTGAATATTTAGCTCCCATTTAGTATTTTTAATCCTGATCAAAGTTAATTTATATTTTTTTCAATGACATACCAATCTTTATTAAAATCCTTTAGAGCAGCTCTTGCAGGGACTTATGAAACCTCAGAGACAGATAGTTTGTTTTTTGTTGCGATTGAGCACATCACAGGTATGTCCCGAACAGATTTTTACCTAAACACCAGTAAGGAAATAGAAGACAAACAGCATGCATGGTTCAAAGAAATATCAGAACGGCTAAAAACCGGCGAACCAGTGCAGTATATTCTCAATGAAGCCTGGTTCTTAGAACGGAAGTTTTATGTCGATCATAATGTACTCATCCCCCGGTCTGAAACTGAGGAAATAATCGATATTGTAAAGCAATACGCTCCAAATGCCCGCAGTATACTTGATATCGGTACCGGATCAGGTTGTATTGCTGTTTCATTAAGTCTTGCAATGCCGGCAAATGTTTGGGCAATGGATTATGATGCACAAATATTGAAAATTGCTAAAAGAAATGCGGAATTCAATGAGGCGGAAGTGGAATTTTTCAGTGACAATATCCTTAATCCAATGGAAAACCGGGAAAAGCCATTTGATGTAATCGTCAGCAATCCACCATATGTAAAAGCATCTGAAAAGGGCTTAATGCAAAAAAATGTATTAGATTATGAACCTGATACTGCCCTGTTTGTGGAAGATAGCAATGCATTACAGTTTTATGAAGCTATAAAAAAGTATGCCCAAAAAAATCTTTCGGCGACGGGTGTGATTATTATGGAAATTAATGAATCCCTTGGAGCTGAAACAAAAAATCTGTTTGATAGCGCTTACAGAACAGTAAAAGTAATAAAGGATATTCACAATAAAGACAGATTTGTAATAGCCGCACATGACTAAAGCTGAATATAGTAAATATCTTACAAAAGCCATGCAATGGTGCAGTCATACAGAGCGATGTAAGACCGATCTAAAACAGAAGTTAAGACAGTGGAAGGCTCCGGCTTACCTATATGACCCAATCGCAGATGAGTTGCAGAATGAAAATTTTATCGACGAAAACCGGTATGCAAATGCATTTACTAGCGATAAGTTTCGTTTCAACAAGTGGGGCAAGATCAAAATTTATCATGCACTAAAGCATAAGCAAATTCCTGAGCAGTATATTACACAGGCTTTGGAAACGATCGATGATGAAGATTACATAGCTACTGCCAGAACACTAATGAAAGAAAAAAACCGGCAAATCGATGATGAATACCAAAAGCGTAAACAAAAAGTGTTTCGCTTTATGGCAACACGTGGATTTGAAACTGGAATAATATTTGATCTTTGGGATAACATGGAGGTATAAGTCAGGCTCTTAGGAATAGCAGGGGTTTAAAAGTGTTTATAACTTGCATGTTTCCTAACATGATTGTTATATTTGTTATAAAAAATTAGTAGAATGATTCAGAACGACCAAGTAAAAGAGATTGAAAAACGCCTGGATGCGTTGAGGAGGCATCTTTGACATCGATCGCACAAGAATAGAAATAGAGGAACAGGAAGAAAAAACACAGGCAGAAGACTTTTGGGATGATCCCAAAGCAGCGGAAAAGCAGCTAAAAAGTATTACAAGATTAAAAGGTTGGGTGAAGGAATATGACCAGGCCAAAGCAATGCTTGACGATTTGAAAGTGCTGATAGACTTTTACAATGATGGTGAAGGTAATGAAAAAGAGATCGAGGCACATTACGAAGAATTGATTAAGGCCATTGAAAACCTTGAATTCCGGAATATGCTCCGCAAAGAAGAAGATGAGCTGGGCGCAATATTAAAAATTAATGCAGGGGCAGGCGGAACAGAAAGTAATGACTGGGCTCAAATGCTCATGCGTATGTATTTGCGCTGGGCAGAGAAAAATGGCTATAAAGTAAAAGAAGTCAGCCTGCTGCCGGGCGATGAGGCAGGAATAAAGTCAGTTACGATTGAGGTCATTGGAGAATACGGCTATGGCTTCCTGAAATCAGAATCAGGGGTACACCGACTTGTTCGACTCTCGCCTTTTAATGCCAACCATAAGCGCCAAACTTCTTTTGCATCGGTATTTGTTGCACCAATAATTGACGAAAGCATTGAGATTGATATAAACCCGGCAGATGTAACCTGGGATACTTTCCGTTCAAGTGGTGCCGGAGGTCAGAATGTAAATAAGGTAGAGACAGGTGTTCGATTGAGACATGAACCAACCGGTATCATAATTGAGAATACAGAAACGCGCTCACAGCATAAAAATAAAGAGAATGCATTGCGTTTGTTAAAGTCGCACTTATATGAAAATGAGTTGCAAAAGCGTAGAGAAGAACAGTCAAAAGTCGAAGGGCAGAAAAAGAAAATTGAGTGGGGTTCGCAAATCAGGAACTATGTATTGCATCCATATAAAATGATAAAAGATGTTCGGACAAATATAGAAACCTCGCATGTAAATGACGTCTTAGATGGTGACTTGAACATTTTTATTAAAGCCTACCTGATGGAGTATGGTAGCGTGCTTTAATAAAGTAAAAAAAAATATTAAATTTGTATTGTATGCTTAAAAAACTGGCATTATTTATATTATTCTTTAGTCTTTTAAGTTTGGGCGATGCCCGGGCTCAATGCGGGAATGAGCTTAAACGTGAAGCCTATCAAAAAATAAAAGGCGGCACCTACCTGAAAGACTTTCGCATACGCTTTGAGGAGTCATCAAAAAGAAACCCCGAAAGCGATGAATTTACAATAATGTTATACAAAGGAGTGCGTTACCGTTTTGTTGTGAAAAATGACCAAAGCAAGGAAGGAGAAGCCATCATTAAACTTTATGATGATTTCAAAATCTATGCTTCTTCATACGACGAAGCATCAGCAACCCATCATAATATTTTTGAGTTCTTCTGTCAAAAAACACAAGCCTATTATCTCTCAGGCCATTTTAAGGATGGTGATAAGGGATGTGCCATTATTATGCTAGGCAATATGGGCAAATTCTAAAGTATCTTTTATGATTAAAATTTACCATAACCCAAGATGTAAAAAGAGCAGGGCCGGTTTAGATTACCTGCAATCTATAGTCAAAGATATTGAAGTAGTCAAATATCTTAATGACACTCCTTCAATAAAAGAACTAAAAGAGATTATAGCCAAAACCGGCAAAAAACCGGGGGATTTTATCCGCAAACAGGAGGAGCATTATAAAAGAAATATGAAGGGAAAAGAATTGAACGATGACCAAATATTGGAAGAGATGGTGTCCAATCCTAAAATTATAGAAAGACCAATAATTGTTCATGATGATAAAGCAGTGCTGGGTAACCCCCCCGAAGAAATTGATAAAATCTTATAGCAGTGGAAAACCCGATTATATCTTATAAAGAAAATTACAAAGGCGTCATTCAGCTCAATAGAGCAGAAAGTAAAAACACTTTCAATAAGGAATTTGCAATTGAGCTGAATAATAGTCTCATTAAATTTGATGAGGATAAAGACGTAAGGGTGGTTATTATTGAAGCAGAAGGAAAGCATTTTAGTGCGGGTATTGCGCTTGATCAATTTGATGAAGCCGATGCATTTCAGCAAAAAGAATTACTTGAGCTGATGGACAGGCACAATCATACCATCGCCAATATGAAGAAACCAGTCATATCGGCTGTAAAAGGTTATGGAATAGCCAATGGTTCGGGCCTTGCATTTGCTTCAGATTTAGTGGTAGCTGCGGCGGATGCAGTTTTTGGAACCACTGCTATTCGTGTGGGCCTGGCTTGCCTCGGGCCTGCTATGCCTTTATCGCGGCATGTGGGTCGCAAAAGATTGATGCAAATGCTCATGACCGGACAAAACATTTCTGCAGTAGAGGCCTATGATTTGGGCCTGGTCAATTGGGTTGTAGAACCTGGTGAATTGAGAAAAAAGACATTTGATGTTGCAGATGAGTTGATTGCTAAAAATCCGCATGCGCTGGCAGCAATTAAAGAAGTTGTATACAGGGCATCAGAATTGCCCTACCATCAGGGAATAGATTTGTCAACAGATATTTTTACCCGTCTGGCGCTGCATCCAAATGCTAAGCATGGTTTGGAATCGTTCCAGAAAAAGACTAAACCACAATGGCCCGAAGAAAATGTCTAGTATTGCTTAAACTCGCAGTTCTGGCTGTACTTTTAACCTTTAACGGTTGCCAGGACGATGATAGCCTGTTTGCACCTCCGGCAGATGTGGAAGATAATATTTTTGACCACATTAATCATTACAGGTTGTTGAATGGATACGCAGCTTTAGACCGGAATACGCTACTAGATGAACTGGCCCGATCGCATTCCAGCACAATGATCGCGAATAATTCATTAAGCCATGTAAACCAGGGTTATCGTTATGAGCAGGTAATTACAGAACTGAACGGCAATGTTTATGCAGAATTGGTAGCGCGGGGTAATATCAATGGACGCGACCTCATTGATCAATGGTCTGATGATACGGATAGTAACGAAACCATACTCGGAGATTATAGTATTATCGGTATTGGTGTTTCTGAAAGTAGCGATGAACAATTTGTCACAGTTATCCTGACAAAATAAATTTCACTTGCGTCAGGCTTCATATAATTATTAATCTAAAATTATTGCCATATGAGTTACCGTATTGAAAAAGATACAATAGGAGATGTTAAGGTCCCCGCTGATAAGTATTGGGGGGCTCAAACAGAAAGATCCAGGAATAACTTCCCAATTGGAGACCCGGCCTCAATGCCGAAAGAAATCATTGAGGCTTTTGGTTACCTGAAAAAAGCAGCAGCTATTACCAACCACAAATTGGGTGTGCTTGCTGAAGAGAAAAAAGATTTGATTTGTAAAGTCTGTGACGAAATTATTAATCACGAACTCGACGATCAGTTTCCTTTGGTAATTTGGCAAACAGGTTCAGGTACACAAAGCAATATGAATGTCAATGAGGTTGTGGCCAACAGAGCTCATGTATTGGAAGGTAATAAACTAGGAGAGGGCGAGCGCACCATTCATCCTAATGACGATGTAAATAAGTCGCAGTCATCTAACGATACATTCCCAACAGCTATGCATATCGCAGCCTATAAAATGTTGGTTGAACACACCATTCCGGCTCTAGAGTCACTAAGAAATGCGCTTGAGGAAAAATCCAAAGAGATGGATGAAGTTGTGAAAATAGGGCGTACGCACTGGATGGATGCTACACCACTCACGCTTGGCCAGGAATTTTCGGGCTACGTGTCGCAAATTGATCATGGACTTAATGCTATAAACAATTCACTCAGCCATCTTTCAGAACTTGCATTAGGCGGCACAGCTGTAGGTACAGGTCTCAATACACCAAAAGGTTATGCAGAAGAAGTGGCATTTAACATTGCCGAACTTACAGGTTATGATTTTGTTACAGCCGAAAATAAGTTTGAATCCCTGGCAGCTCATGATGCTATTGTGGAAAGCCATAATTCATTGAAACAGGTAGCTGTGAGCATTATGAAAATTGCCAATGACTTAAGAATGTTGGCTTCCGGCCCCCGATCAGGTATTGGTGAAATTATTATTCCGGCCAATGAACCAGGCTCTTCCATAATGCCCGGCAAGGTAAATCCGACACAAATTGAGGCCATTACTATGGTGGCTGCACAAGTTATGGGAAATGATGTGGCAATAGGTGTTGGCGGCTCAAACGGCCATTTTGAACTGAATGTATTCAAACCAATGATGGTTGCCAATTTTCTTCAATCTGCCAGACTCTTAGCCGATGCTGTAAATTCTTTTATTGAAAGGCTCGTAATAGGAATTAAACCGAATAATGAACGTATTCAGGAATTACTTAATAATTCATTGATGCTGGTTACGGCTTTAAATACAAAAATTGGTTATGAAAAGGCAGCTAAAATTGCCAAAAATGCATTTGCAGAAGGGACTACCTTGAAAGAAGCTGCACTAAAACTTGGTTTTTTAACTGAGGATGAATTTGATGAATGGGTTGACCCATCGAAAATGATTGGTAATTAACGTGAGCTTAAATAAACAGGAATAAATTCAAAAAGCGCTATAAATATTAATTCATTTATAGCGCTTTTTTGGTTATAGGATTTAAATCAGAAATTAATGTTTACACCTCCCAGAACAGAAGGCCCTATTTTATCTGTAAAGGCATATTGTCTTTTGTAGCCTCCAATTAAGTTTCTGCCAGTGGCAAAAATCTTTATTCCATCTGTTATTTTATAATTGATAGTTCCGTTAAGAATAATGTTTGCATCAACTACTCCCTGATTCATTTCATTATTGATAACAAGTGTTTGGTGGCTGTAGAAGTAGCTGTTTAAATTGAGATTAATCTTTTTGGTCGGCCTGTAGTTCATATTAACACCACCGGTGAAAGCTGGCGTTGCTTTATGGTAAAAGTCACTTCTTTTTTTACCATCTCCGTCGGCATCAATTGGATTTCCGTTTACATCAATTGCATCAGCATAATCATTGATTTTTGTTTGCTGCACAGTTACAAATATTTGAAAACTCATTTTTTTGAATGGCACAGATGTAAGTGACATGGTAGCGCCGGTTTGTTGAGGTTTCATGTCCAGGTTTATGAAGGAATAGTATTCAATAGCTTCACGTGTTTCATTTCCTGTGAGCGGGTTAACACCAGCAATTGTATCATTTCCCACTTTACTCAATGCAATGAGGTTATTTAGTTGCGACCAGAAAAGCTCTATGTCAAGTGTAAATGTTTCTGATATTCTGTGTCGGAAACCAATTTCCGCATCATCAACGGTAAGTAGTTTGTAGTTATATTTTTCATTGACTCCGGGTATTTCGTCACTTCTTTCTGTGCCCCGGTATACGAGATTATTGTAAAGTGCGAAACCCTGGTATTGCGTGCCTGTGGGGTATCTTAGATTTATATCGAAAAACAGGTCGAAAATAAAGGGCGTTCTTGATGAACGTCCATAAGATCCTCTGATTAGAAAGTCTTCTGCAGCCTTATAAGTAGCAGATATAAGCGGACTAAATGCAGCTTTGTTGGGATGCTGAAATTTGTCAACGCGTGCCGCACCAATTATTCTAAGTCTATCCCATTTATAATCGGCCTGTAGGTGACCACTTAAAAGTGTGTTGGTTACATCACCTCCATCTTCAGGTGTGACAATTTCGTACCCTTCAGACAAAAAAGTTGCAGGGTCGATTTCCTGTTCTGTACTACCTAATCCCATACTGTTGTAGCTCGATGTTTTATAAGAAACTCCTGGTTTTAGCGAAAAATTTTCTGAAATTTTCAGGTCATACTCTGCTGTAGCAGTGAGTACATCGGAGTTTACTTTTAGCAACTCTCCACTACCAACTAGTGCATTAAAGCCTTTACTGTAATCTGTCGTAATTGTTAAACCTTTGTAGGAGCCCCAGAAATGCGCAAAATAGGTGTTTAGTGAATCTGTACTTAAAGCTGCAATATTGTTGTTTGCATAAACTCTTTGTACCCTGGCATAGGAGTAACCGCCCATCAGATTAAGGTCCAGGTCATTTTTATTATAGCGCATATGCAGATTTCCCCCATACCGCTCAGTGGCCAGCTTTTTATCCGGGTAGCGTTCGTGGATATTGTAATTTGGTATGGGTTGACCGGCTTGTGGACCTGCAAGGTAAACCCCGTCGTATGGCTGATCTGCATCAAGCACAGGTAAACCTAAAATATTGGTCACCTCAGTTTCGTTTAATTCGTCAACAAAATTATTTTCATTAAAGATAAAATAGTCTACTTTGTGGCGGTCACGAAAATCTGCATTCCCGCTTAATCTTATGCCCAGTCCATTATCGAAACTATAGGCTGCAGATGTACTTGTAATGACACTGTTTGGTGCTCCGGCCATTGAATAAGTGCTAAAAGAAGCACCTTTCTTTTTTGTTGGCGACTTGGTGAGGATATTGATTACACCAGCCACCGCATTGGGCCCGTACATGGCCGAAACCGGTCCCCTTACCACTTCTATCCGGTCAACATCATCGATATTGATTTGTAATAGTTCCCAATAGGTTTGCCCCTGGAACTCACTGTAAACAGTTCTATTGTTCACCATAATGAGTGTCATGGTGTTAGCTGTCAGTGTAATGAGCCCTTTAGGGTCCACACCATCATATCCACGTAAGTGTATATCGTAATTGCCGGGTGTGGTTTCTCTAACAATTAATCCCGGAATTAACCTTAACGCTTCCATTATTGATGTCGCACCCGATTCTTTTATTTGTTCGGAACTTAATACCGAAGCGCCCAGGGGAGCTTCGAAAATATCTTCTGCTTTTTTCGAAGCTGAAACTATTTCGATCTCCATAAGTGACTCAAGGTCCATTTCATAGAGGTTTTCTTCCTGAGCTGAGATGCTGATTGAAACTATAAAAGGCAGAATAAATAAAATAGTGATACGTAGAAATTGTTTCATAATGGGGTGTTTTTAGTTGGTTAAGAATGCATACGTATGAATTATGCCTAAGGTTTTGTTTTACCCGCAGGGAATAGAATGTTATCAATAAATTCCTAGAAATTATTGATGTATCCGAAGTGAATTTTGGCGTTGTTTAACTTAACAGGCTGGTTGTTGGTTTTTCCCAGGGCATAGGAAATACTAAATATTCCCGCGTTAGTATTTAGGTTCACGCCGGTTCCAAACCCCAGTACTCTTAGTAGAGTACGATCTGTGCCTCTTTGTGCATTTATCCAACCGGCATCGGCAAATATTTTAAAATGGCTGTACTGCTCAAATAACCAACGCAACTCTATTGTAGAAATAGAGTGATTTCGTGAAAAAAAAGCGTTTTCATCGAAGCCTCTTAAAGTTTTGAGCCCCCCAATTCTCAATAATTCATTTTTATAGATTTTTTTATCACTGTATAGTCCTTCCACCTGATTTTGCAATAAGACAGACCATCTTTGGTACACAGGTAAAATTCCTTGTAAAGTTAATTTTCCTTCTATATAGTTTGCTTTAATAAGGTCACCAGCATTTGTTGGGTTTTGAACAATTCTCCGGCCTGCACCCAGGTCACTGAAAACCATATATCCTTTTCCCGGATTTATTTTGCTGTCTTTTTGCTGCCATATTATTTCAAGTCCGGTTCCGTAGGCATTGGTGGCTAAAATATTTGTGGTATCTTCAGGAGATAAAACTATAGTTTGTTTATTTTTATAGTATCCGGTTGCAGAGTTTGTCCCGTTAAAATATACAAACAGGCCACCTCGCAGGGTTAGGCGCACAAAAGAAGTATCTTCTTTTAACATCTCTACTTTCCCATTTGCACCCAGCGGGGATCGAAATAAATACGGCCAGTTTATTGCAGCATCTAATTGTTGGCTTAATTGCCTGGTTTTTTTCCACTCCAGCTCCAATTGCTCGCCGAAACCCAGGTTATTTAATAATGATAATTCCAGTTCTCCGGTTAACATATATTTGTTATTCCTGTCTTCATCAGGAACAATACCCAGTAAACCATCAAAATAATTTGCATTAAGGCTTTTCAACCGGAGGTCTGTTCTGGCCAATTTGTTTTCAAAAGAGATCAAAGGCTCGGCTGATAATTCTAAAAAACTGATTTGTTGTATTTTATTTGAAATTTGTGATAGGGTTTTATTGTTGAATACATCGCCTGGCATTATATTAAGGTAACGCCAAAGAAATGAGTCTGCTATTTTTATGTCATTAAAAACTATTGAGTCATAGGTATACTTTTGGCCCGGTTCAACGAGTATGCTTAATTGCAAGTTGAAGTTTTTAACCTCAAAATTTGAATTGACCTGTGCAAAAGGATAGCCATTATTCTCCAGGTATTCCAACAGCTCTTGCTTATACCGTTTTACTTTAATCAAATTTACTGGTTTTTTATCTTTGATTTTGTATTCCGGTAATCCTTGTAAGCGTTTTTCATCAAAGTCAATTGTGAGATTTGTCCAAAAATGTTTTTTCCCTTTGTAAATAATGCCGGTAATTGTATCACCACTTCTATAAATAGAGTCCAGGTTACTGTTTATAAATCCCTGGGTGTGGAAGTCGGTTATTTTTTCCCTTAGAGAGTTCTGGAAATCAGTAGTATCATTTGATTTTATCGATGAAGCGGTGTTTTGATCTACGATTTTTATTAAATAAATGTCTTGTCCAAATGAACTTTGAATAATAAAGGTGAAGAGCGCAGCAAATAAGTTCGCTCTTAGAATTATTGAATATCTTTTTTGGTCAGCTTTTTTCAAACGTTGTATTATATATTTGTATACTCCTAACCTAAAAATGTAAAAAATATTTCTTATTGTCATGAAAATACGTAATTTTTAAATGCCAAATGAACTGTAAAATAAATTGCATGTTTTTCAGAGTAATATTGATAAATATATTGGTACTATTTAATGCAGGTGTGATTTATGCTCAGGAGGACAGAAGCATTTTTTACAGAAAAGAGCATATCATTCAACCTCATATAAGTACAAATGGGTATGGTATAAGCTTTACTTCGGCCAAAAAAAGAACCATTGATAACTATTTTTATTGGAAGGTATCTTTAAGTGAGTTAAAGCACAGAAAGGAAATAAAAGGAGTAAATCCCAATTACCCCAATCAAAGACAGTTTATTTTTGGCAAAGTCAATCATGCATACCCCATAGGCTTGTCAATTGGTTTTCATAAAAAATATATACTGAAAAATAATGCACGGGCTATAGGAATTCGCTATTATTATGGTGCAGGAATTGAGGCTGCCCTTTTAAAACCAGCTTATTATCAAATTGAATTGGTGTATTCACAAGATAGTAGCAGAGTGTTAACAGCTCAGTTTGACCCGGAGAAGCACAATGTAAATAATATAAAAGAGCGCTCCTCGTGGTTTGAGGGGATTGCCGAAACCAACCTCGCGCCGGGAGGTAAAATAGAGGTTGGGGCCATTGTCGATTTTTCGGGTAAAGAAGAGCGTATACATGGAGTTGGGATTAGTAGTATTTTGCAGGTTTTCTTATTACCAGTTGAGATTTTAGCCGGAGAACCCGAGCGGCGTTTTTACTTTGGATTTAGCCTTTCTTACGTTTGGGGTAAAATTCTGGATTATAGTGATACTGGTAAATCCGGGAAAAATCATAGCGGTTGGGGTATGTTAAAAAAATATTAACGTTTTTTTCTCTTTTTTTTTAAATACCTAAAATAATTCCTATCTTGCCACTTTATTTGTGTATGTCTAAAGTTATAAAATAATAAAGTTTATGAGAAGCAAACATTTACTATTGTTTTTTGCGGTTTTGATGGCCGGTGGTTTTACGGCAGTGAATACTGTTTCTTTTGACCGGTACCAGTCAAATGAGTCGACAGATAAGTATCAAGTTAAAAAAGAGTTGGGGTCGATACAAACAGCAAAGAGTGACACAAGCTTTTACGTTGATACCTCAGATCTTCAAAGTATCAGAAGTAGCCTGGAAGCCTTTCTAGGTAGTCAAAGTGGAGGTAATCTTGATTGGAGCTTTGTCGGTCCCAATAATGTGGGAGGTCGGATAAGGACAATTATTGTTGACAATAATAATGATAATGTATTGTATACTGGGGGAGTTGGCGGAGGTATTTATAAATCTACTACCAATGGACAGTATTGGGAGCCAGTAGAGGTAAATTACAAAGCAAGTGCAATTTCAGTTACATCATTAGTTCAGGCCCCCGATGGTACCATTTATGCCGCAACAGGCGAAACTTTTGATTCAATATATGTAACAAAACAGGGTGTTCCTGCATTTGCTGGAGCCGGAGTCTTTAAAAAATTACCGGACTCTGATGTTTTTGAGCAAATTGAATCTACAAATCCAATTGGGAATGCAGACTTTTTTGGTATTACTGAATTAGCCATTGACCCAACAAATGAAGATCATATTTGCATGACCACCTGGATGGGTGTTTATGAATCAGTTGATGCAGGTAATTCCTGGTCAAAAATAAATGAACTACCCAGCAAACATGCGTCTGATATTAAAATTTCAGAAAATGGGGTAATTGTTGTTTCTTCAAATGGACAGGTATTTGTTAATAGTGGAAATGGATTTGAAGATGTCTCTGGACATGAGGATAATATGATCGATTCAGGAGGCATTCGTTATGAATTTGCATTTGCACCTACTAATCCTGACTATCTTTATGCAATTGCCGCTGATTCTGCAGGTACATTACTTGGAGTTTATCGTTCAGCTTCAGCAGGAGCTAACGAAACATGGGAAACTATTGGAGCAGGAGGTAGTGAGGAGTTCCAATTATTCAGCAGAACATATACCATACGTGAAAACATAGAGACTGAATATCACGGAGGAGAAGCTATGATGATTGCCGTTTCATCTGATGACCCTAATTATGTATATGTTGGTGGGCAGAATTTATGGACTGGTTACAAAGTAAGTGATGACATTGAGCCATTTCAGTGGATTCAGAAAACATACAATTCATTTCCAAAATATGACCCACAATTTATTACTGCTAATATGCATCAAATGGTTGCTCAGGAAAGTAATGGTGTCTATTTTATAGCTACAGATGGAGGCCTATTCAGGTATCATCCTCAAAGCGGTTCTGTTCGTTTGAATAATTATCTTTTAACCGGTCAGTTCTACGACGTTTCTTATGGACCTAAAGGAGCTATAATTGCAGGATCTGAATCAAATGGTATGTATGTAAACAGATTTGATGGACCAGGTTCGCAAAGGTTTTTTGGAACAGAAGTTATTGAAGAATTTGATTTTGCAGACGGAGCACGATCAGGTTATCAGGGACTTATTTCTCAGATAAATCCCAATATTTTCTTCTATGAACACAGTGAAGCACGTCTTCGTAGAACACTTGACTTTGGACAAAGTATTAAAGATATTTATGATAGTTTGATGACAGATATTAACAATATTGACTGGGATGTTAATAACGCACCAATGGCAATGTGGGAATCGGAAAATTATCCGTATGGGTATGACACTTATTCTTACAAAACCTTTGATTCGCTTTTTCCTGGCGATATTGACACCACTGAAAGTCGAAATATTGCAAATATGCCTATCATTGTAAATATTGAAGATACTATCCCAAGAAATGGTATGGTTCCTTTTGAAGATACATACAAATCTATTTTTACAATAGGTATTAAGGGACAGTTGTGGATGACTAATAAAGCTACAAGTAACCTATCAATTCTGAATCACGATTGGTTTGATATTTTTAATATTTACGGATACTATAATATCCCGAGCGATCAAACACCTAATTTGAGCGCTACCATTAATGATATTGCCTTTTCACCTGAAGGGCATCATCTTTATATTGCCGTTAATTATATCTCCGATACAGCCAATAAAAGCGAAATATTCCGCATTGACAGTCTACACACAGTTGTAAAAGACAAATCTTACGGATGGTCCTATATTGGTGCTAACGATACCTTGACAGAAGATCGTATTCTTGAATATACGCAAAAGTTGGGTCAAACATATACCCAGGAAATTACTTCTGTAGCTGTTGACCCTAATAATAAGGGAAGGCTTATTATAACCTTCTCAAACTATGATGATCAGGATAAACTTTTTGTTTGTGATAATGCAAATACAACCACAAGCGAATCATTCAACGAAAATTTCAGATCAATACAAGGTAACCTCCCCCACATGCCAATATTCGATGCTATGGTGAATATTGCACAAACAGATCCCAATACAGGTAATAATATTTATCAACTAATATTGGGTACTGAGGTTGGTGTTTGGTCTACAAACGACTATCGTTTTGCTAGCCCATTTTACACGTATGATAGTGAGGGTGTTGGCTCTAGTCCTGTTTTTACAATTAAGCAGCAAACCAATTCTTACGATCAATACTCCGAGGTTGAAAACTATGGTATCATATATATGGCCACATTTGGTAATGGCCTCTATATAGATTCTACATATTTCGTTCCTCGTCCGGCAGATAATATTCAAGAAGATCCTGAAACCGGAGCGCAAGCTATTTCAGAATTTAATGCCAATGTTTATCCAAACCCCGTTGCTAATCAATTAACAGTCAACTTTGGAGTCTCAAGCGACAATAGTACCGTGAATGCACGAATAATTGACCTGTCCGGTAGAGTATTGCTTTCTGAAAACTTAGGAAACTTCGATAAAGGAACGCATACATACAGTGTAAATACAAATAACCTTGAAATGGGCATCTATCTATTCGAAATCAGTGATGGTAGAGATGCTGAAGTAATCAAGATTATTAAGAAATAGATATGTTGAATAATATCCAAAGGGAGGAAAACACACCTCCCTTTTTTTGTGTTTAAATTATAAATATGTCTAACTTTGAAAAAAATAATTACTATGGCAAAAATTAAAGTTGGAATTAACGGTTTCGGCCGTATCGGAAGAAACGCATTCAAATTAATGTTGGAGCGTGATAAGTTTGAAGTAGTAGGTATCAACGACTTAACTGATACCAAAACATTGGCTCACCTATTGAAATACGACTCTACACAGGGTATTTTTGATGGTGATATTTCTTACAATGACAATGCAATCATTGTAAATGGAAATGAAATAACAGTATCTGCTGAGAAAAGTCCATCGAATATTCCATGGACAAAAACTCCCGATTTGGTAATCGAATCAACCGGTATATTCCGTAAGAGAGAAAGTGATAAAGGCGGTTATGGCGACCACCTGAAAAATGGTGCCAAAAAAGTGATCCTTACTGTACCAGCTTCTGATGAAATTGACAGAATGATTGTGCTTGGTGTAAATGATAGTGACTTGCAAGCAGCTGATGCTTGTGTTTCTAACGCATCGTGTACTACAAACTGTTTGGCTCCAGTAGCTAAGGTACTGGAAGATTCTTTTGGTATTGAAAAAGGTTATATGAATACTATTCATAGCTATACAAACGATCAGCAAATACTCGACGCTCCCCATAAGGACTTGCGCAGAGCACGTTCTGCTGCCGTTTCCCAAATCCCAACTACTACAGGAGCTGCAAAAGCTGTTGGTAAAGTAATTCCTTCCTTGAACGGTAAAATGGACGGTATGGCAGTTCGCGTACCAACCCCAACTGGTTCAATGGTTGATTTTACTGCAGTACTGAAAAAAGAGGTGACTAAAGAAGAGGTTAATAAGGCTATGAAAGCTGCTGCTGAGGGTCCAATGAAAGGAATTCTTCAGTATACAGAAGACCCAATTGTATCTTGTGATGTAATTCACAATACACACTCATCTATTTTCGATTCAGACCTTACAATGGTGAATGGAAATATGGTGAAAGTTGTATCATGGTACGATAATGAATGGGGTTATTCTGCAAGAGTAGTAGACCTTGGAGAACAACTTTTCTAAACCAGAAATAATTTATTAAAGGGGGCATCATTCAGGATGTCCTCTTTTTTTTGTCTTATAAATAAAAAGTGACGTTATGCATAATTGGTTTGAATGTAAAATTAAATATGAGAAGATGGATGAATACGGTAAAGAGAAACCCGTTTCAGAATCTTATGTTGTAGATGCACTGTCATTTACTGAAGCAGAAAGCCGTTTAATAAAAATGCTGGAAGGAGAAATACCTGATGAGTTTATTGTAACAGGTATTTCTAAAGCTAAACTTGATGAAATTGTTCCTGCCGAAGACGCAGATTATTGGTATAAGTGCAAAGTTATACTTAAGGATATAGACGAAAAATCAGGTAAAGAGAAAAAAATACAGAATCAGATTTTAGTTGCAGCTGATGATTTTCGCGGCGCACTTGAAAGTGCAGAAAATAGTCTGGAGCAGGTACTTGTTCCGTGGGAAATACACCAAATATCACTCACAAAAGTGGTAGATGTAATGCCTTATGAAGCTGGTGGAGTGGCTACTGAACCCGAATTGTCAGGGACTGATAAGGATTATATTGCATCCGAAGAGTAATTCTTTTGGCATACGAATTTTTCAGTTATTTTTTGTAGTTTGCATATCTTAAATTAGGTAGTAATTATGCAGCAACCGCGCAAAAATGCAGGGTTTGGCACCTTGCCTGTTTTTTTAACGGCTATCAGCACAATTCTGGGAGCAATTCTGTTTTTACGTTTTGGCTGGGCTGTTGGTCAGGTTGGCCTTGTTGGTGTTATCGCAATTGTATTAATAAGTCATTTAGTGACTATCCCCACTGCGCTTGCTGTTGCAGAAATTGCCACAAATCAACGTGTACTTGGTGGCGGGGCTTATTACATTATATCCCGTTCTTTTGGGTTTAATATAGGAGGTGCAATTGGGTTAACTCTTTTCGCATCCCAGGCTGTGAGTGTTGCATTTTATGTAATTGCATTTGGCGAAGCATTTGAGCCCGTTTTACAATCCATTCACGCTAATTTTGGATTTTTAATACCTAAGCGAGTGGTGGCTTTGGCTACAATGGCAATTTTATCTACCCTCATACTCCGGCGTGGAGCAAACCTGGGGATGAAAGCTCTTTATGTAGTTGTTGCGATTTTATTCACTGCCATTGCTCTATTTTTATTTGGCGAGCCGGTTGATGGAGTTGAAAAATTCAACTTAAATGAAACTGTAGAGAATCCCGCACCATTTTTTTATGTGTTTACCATAATTTTTCCTGCTTTTACCGGACTTGCTGCCGGTCTCGGATTGTCGGGTGACTTAAAAGATCCCCGTAAATCTATTCCTGCAGGAACTATGTGGGCTACCGTAGTTGGCCTTGTTGTATACTTAATTGTCGGGTACAAATTTGCCATCTCAGCTACTCCTGAGCAACTTAGCGCGGATCAGCTTATCATGGAGCGAATTGCTGTGTGGGGGCCCATTATACCAATAGGGCTTGCAGCTGCATCGCTCTCATCAGCGTTGGGTTCTATTATGGTAGCTCCACGTACACTACAGGCTATTGGATTAGATGATATATTTCCTGGGAAATCCATCAGCAGATGGCTGGCACGAGGTAAAGCAAAAGATAATGAACCTTTTAATGGATCATTAATTACTGTAATTATTGCTTTCTTCTTTGTTTTTATAGGTGATATTAATTTTGTAGCAGAAATTATTTCTATGTTTTTCATGGTCACCTATGGTGCTATTTGTTTAATTTCATTCCTGGAACATTTTGCCGCCGACCCATCCTACAGGCCAACATTTCGGTCCAGGTGGTACCTCTCTTTTATTGGTGCATTGATGTCGATATGGCTGATGTTTAGGATGAACCTTCCATATGCAGCATTATCATTATTAATTATGTCGGGTGTATATGTGATGATTACACGTGGAAACCCTGAGAAACGCGGACTGGCAAAACTTTTCAAAGGGGTGGTTTTTCAGCTCAGCCGGAATTTGCAAATATTTGCCCAGCGGGCCAACAAGGAGAAAGATGACAACAGTTGGCGGCCTTTTGCAGTTTCCATATCTAAAGACACCTTCAACCGGCGCAGTGCTTTCGATCTGATGCGCTGGATTTCGCATAAATACGGATTCGGAACTTACATTCATTTCATCAAGGGGTACCTGAATGACGATACAAATAAAAAGGCCGATGAAGTTATGGAGCGGCTCATTAAGCTTGCTTCAGGTAATAAGAACCGTATTTACCTCGATACCATCATTAGCCCGAGTTTTACATCAGCAATAGCACAGGTAATTCAGCTAAGAACTGTATCGGGTAAGCACAATAATATGATTATTTTCGAGTTCTCGCGCACCGATCCTGAACGACTCACCGATACGATGAATAATTATAAACTATTGAATACGACAGGTTTTGATGTATGTGTGCTGAATACGACTTATAAAGGATTCGGCGATCACCGGGAGATTCATTTATGGATAAAATCTGAGGATTATGCCAACGCCAATCTTATGATTTTAATGGCATACGTAATCCTTGGACACCCCGACTGGAAACGTGGGGTAATACGTATTTTTGTACTTACAAATCCGGAAAACAGACAGAAGCGCTGGACAGAATTGGCCAAACGTGTAAAAACAGGACGGTTGCCAATTTCACTAAAGAATATTGAGTTGGTGAATGAAACAAAAGAAACCAACCGGAAAGAAATTATCAGCCACCACTCTGCTGATGCAGATTTAACCATTATAGGATTCAATAACCATGAGTTAGCCGATCAGATTGGCAATTTTGATGTTTTCCAGGGTTATGAAAATTTGGGTAATATTTTATTTGTGAGTTCAAACTCTCAAAAAGTTATTTCCTGATGATTTCTGCTTGTAGCCAAGCTTATATTTTATAATTTTGACAATTTGAATCAAAATAAATATGGAAAGAATTGCAGTTTTTCCCGGGTCTTTTGATCCAATAACGCGTGGACATGAATCTGTTGTGCTAAGAGCAATAGATTTGTTCGACAAAATTATTATTGCAGTAGGAACAAATGCCAATAAACCGGGGTTTTTTCCGTTAGACAAACGCATAGAATGGATAAAAAGGACTTTTAAAGAACATGAAAAAATTGAGATCCGTAATTTTGAAGGATTAACTATCGATTTTTGTCGTGAAATAGGAGCAAAATTTTTACTCAGGGGTATCAGAACCGGTGCCGATTTTGAATACGAAAGAAGTATAGCACAAATGAACAAAGCATTGATGCAAGAAATCGAAACTGTTTTCATTCTTACTACACCCGAGCTCACACCCATTTCATCAACCATTCTCAGAGATATTTATAAACATGGAGGCGATATTAAATCTTTTATTCCGAAAGCTATTCACGGGGATTATTAGTTTATGTCTTGTTTTTGCCGGAGTTACTAATGCCCAGGATACCACAATACTTACTGGCCAGAGGGCCGATTGGGCCAACAAACCCGTCGAAGTTTGGTACTATGCCGACTATATTTCAACAGTTGAAAAAACGGTAACAGAGGTCGTACCTGGCGATAGTGGAAAACTTGATATCTCTTTTCCGATTAAAGAACCCCGGCAAATTTATGTAGAGTCAGGTGGGCTCGAAGGAAGCTTGTTTGTAATGCCAGGGGAAGCCTATGAGCTAAAATTGCCCGAATACAGGCAAATGTCTAAAGTCGATAGTTTAAACCCGTTTTACCAACCATTCAAATTCTTTTTTGGGCTTGAAAATAGCCATGCGACTGAATTGAACCATCTTATCACTGAATTTGACCTTATTTACAACGATTATCTTGTAAATAACTTTAGACAAATTCGAAGCAAACGCCAATCAAGCGACGTAGATACTATGGTGGTCTTTCTCGATTCCCTTTTTAAAAAGGGCGAACAAAATGCTTTTTTCAGGGGATATAAAAAGTATAAAATTGCAAAGTTGCTGCACATAGCCTATTTACATGACGATAATTATGTGGTGCGTGATTACTATCTTGATCAGCCGGTATTGTATACTAACCCTGCCTATTTCGATCTTTTTAATAAAATGTTCGATAACTATATTGAGTATTATGCCACAACTGCCGATGGGCAGGATATTGCTTTTAATGTCGTCAGAGCTAAAAGTTACCAACGCAGTATGCGCACATTGGCTAATAACCTGGCGCTTCGGAACGATACCCTGAGAGAGTTAGTGTTTATTAAAGGACTTAACGATGCATTGTATAAAAACACATTCCCTAAAAGTAGCCTTTATCAAACATTAGATTCAGTAAAATTGCAGACTAAAATCCCCCGCCATCGCAAAATTGTAGAGCGGATAATTGATAAAACGAAGAAGTTACAGGCAGGTTATCCTCCGCCTGCATTTCGCATTAATATGGGCGATACACTTGCCTTTTCGTTTCCTCAGAAAAGTGACAGGTTTATTTTGTTGAATTTTATAAATATTGAAAGTTTTGCAGTACAGAAAATCCTGCCACAGCTAAAACAGTTGAGCGAGAAACATGAGGATGTGCTTAAAATTGTAACTATAAATGTTGGAAGTAAATTTGAGCATGCACGTAAATACTTTGAAATGCACCAATACAACTGGCTTTTACTTAATGGTAATAAGAATACCGAGGTGCTTGAAGAATATAATGTGAAAGCTTATCCCTCATATTTTTTACTTAATCCGGAAGGGAAGTTGGCGTTAAACCCTACACCCGGCCCCGATGGCCATTTTGAGTATTATTTTTTCAAAATCCTTAAACACAGGGAACGGGAAAGATACCGGCAGGGTCGATAATTAATTTTTTATTGAAATATAGTCCATTATTTAAAGTGCATTGTACTTTGCCTATAATACCTACCTTAATTTAGCTCCTTGCAATACATCTATCAGGGTTGGGAAGGTGTTCGTTTCAAATTCATTGAGTTTGTCATGCGGCAACCATTTAACTTCTGTAATATCTTCTTCGGTTTGTGGCAGGAGCTTTTGTTTGGGCGCTTTCATATTGTACCACCAGGTTTTTTTCAGGGCAAAACTATTTTTGTATGGGTATATATGATAAGTTGCCATAAGGAAAGAGTCTATTGTAAGGTTTTCAATTCCGCATTCTTCCTGAACTTCTCTTAAAGCCGTCTGTTCTACAGATTCATTTTCTTCGCATTTACCTTTGGGCAAATCATTTTTACCTCTGCGCACCATGGTCAAAATTTCATTAAACTCATTTCGAACTAAACCGCCAGCAGCCTCAATGAATATAAAATGGCTTTTTATTTGTTCTAAAATTTTTCCGGGTTCGCTCGCCTTTATAAAAGCGTGCTTCTCACGCGCAGGAAGATTATCATTTAAAAGTTTATCAAGATGATCCTTAACATCTTTAAATTCATAAAAACCACTATTTTTGTAGCGCCGGAATTCTGATTCCGGAACAATATGAATAGAAGCTTTGTCGTAAAAAATTTTATAAATCTGATTCATGAGTCAACCAGTTAAAGAAAAAATAGCTCAATCGTTATTGCAAATTAACGCAATTCAATTGGAACCATCAAATCCGTTTGTCTGGGCCTCAGGAATGAAGTCGCCCATTTATTGCGATAATCGTAAGATTTTGTCTTACCCCAGGGTGCGCAAAATTGTTCGCGATGCATTTGTAGATAAAATTAAAGCCGATTATCCCGACGTTGATTTTGTAGCAGGTGTTGCCACAGGTGCCATTGCCCATGGTGCACTGGTAGCTGAAGCACTTGATCTGCCATTTTTATATGTGCGATCGGAAGCCAAGGGGCACGGAATGCAAAATCTTGTGGAAGGAGATGCCATACCCGGCAAAAAAGTGATTGTAATAGAAGATTTAGTCTCTACAGGAGGCAGTAGTGTAAAAGCAGTAGAAGCGCTTAGAAATCATGGTATGAAAGTGCAGGGGTTAATCGCAATTTTTACTTATGGTTTTCAAAAAGCCTTTAAAGCCTTTGCCGATGCCAATTGCGAGTGGTCAGT